>OKVH01000926.1_pt1 | contig 15083 bp, 20 predicted proteins | sample 1604791 | NCBI WGS metagenome assembly OKVH01 (sample SAMN01760919, study PRJEB22395) | human gut metagenome | reverse complement strand
TTATTTTTTCTTTTGTTATGTATTTCATAATTGCCTCCTTTAAAAGTGTAGTTTATATTATACCACTTTATAGAAAAAAAGCAAGAATTCATTTATTCTTACTACTTATTTCGTTATTAGAATTAATTATTCTTATTTATTTTTTCTATTTTTAAAGTATATTCTTCCTCATTAATTTCTTTAAAATTCTTTTTTTTATAAATTTTTTCCTTTTAATTTCAAAGTTTTAACATCTTCATGATCAAACGAAAAATCAATTTCATTCTTTAATCCTTCATTATAAGCTTTAACTAATTCTTCTTTTTTCTCACTTCTAAGTTTTTCTATTTTAATTTCAGTCATTAATTCACTAAGCTCTTTTTTTAATTCTCCATTTTTTTCTAGTTTAATACGTAGGTCTTCTGCTATTTTTCCAGCATATATACTATAATTTTTTATCTTTTTATTATTTAAAGTAATTCCTGTTAAACCAACAACTGATATAAGCCCAGTTGCTATTAGAAAACCTATTGGAAATGCATTTGTAATAAAAACTGCAAAAAGTATAGTACTAAGTATTGTGCCTGGTATTTCTTTATTTCTTGTTTCTTTAATTTCTGCTATTTCATCATTTAAATCTTCCATTTCTTTATTTTGAATTATAATTTTCATTTTCATTCCATCAATTTTATTGTATAATAGCATAGCTTTTTTAATATCTCCTGTATTTGGACCAGTTATTTTAACACTTTCTACTTCTTCATTAATAGCTACTACTTCTTTTTCATTTATTATACGATAATCTACATACATAATTTAACCTCCCTTGTGTTTAATATTATAACCTAGTTTAAACTTAATGTAAAGAAAAAACAAGTACTACTACTTATTCTTTCCAAAACGTCTATCTCTTTTTGTATACTCTTCTAAAGCTTTATCAAACTCACTTTCTTTAAAGTCTGGAAAGTATGTATGAGGAAAATACATTTCTGCATAAGCTAGACTAAATAGCATAAAGTTTGATACTCTTATTTCACCACTTGTTCTGATTAGAAAGTCCATTGGTGGTAAATCGTTATATAAGTTTTTCATAAATATTTCTGGTGTTATATCTTCAATTTTAAGTTTACCATCTAGTACATCGTTTATTAGTTTTTTAGTTGTGTCTACTATTTCAGTTTGCCCTCCATAGTTTAAGCAAATGTTTAGAATGCCACCTGTGTTGTTTAGAGTTTCTTTTTCAAGACTTTTCATACTTTCATATACTTTGTCACTAAGTGGCTCTTTTCTTCCTGAAAATACTACTTTTATGTTGTTTTTGTTAAATTCTTTTATACTACTCTTAAAACCTTTTAGAAATAAATTCATTAGGTAATCTACTTCATCTTTGGTTCTATTAAAGTTTTCAGTTGAAAAAGCAAATACACTTAAGACTTTAACTCCTCTAGTAAACACGTGTTTAGAAAGTATTTTTAGTGTTTCAAATCCTGCTTTATGGCCTTCACTTCTTTTTAGACCTCTTTCAGTTGCCCATCTACCATTTCCATCTAATATTATACCAACGTGATAAGGTATTTTTAATTTTTCCATAATCTACCCCTTTATTAAAGATAAGTTAACTTTTCCCTTTTCTTTATCAATTTTGTCTACATAACATTTTATAATTTCGCCAACACTAAGTATGTCTTTAGGATCAGACACAAAACTCTTACTCATTTTAGAGATATGTACTAAAGCATCATCATGAAGACCTATATCTATGAACGCACCGAAAGATGCTACATTTCTTACTGTTCCAGTTAGTTCCATTCCAACAGTTAAATCATTTATTGTAAGTATGTTACTTTTTAAGAATGGTGCAGGTAACTCATCTCTTGGGTCAAGTCCAGGACTAAGTAATTCTTTTATTATGTCTGCTAGAGTATATGCGTTTACATTGGTTTCACTACTTACTTTGTCTACGTCTGCGTTAGCTAAAGCACTTTTAAATTCAGGCTTATAAATATCACTAATATCTAGTTTTAGATAGTCTAATACTTTTTTAGCATCGTTATAGTTTTCTGGATGTATTCCAGTATTATCAAGTATATTAGTGCTTGTTGGTACTCTTAAAAAGCCTATTGCTTGCTCATATACTTTAGGAGTTACACCTTTAACATTCTTTAACTCTTCTCTTCTTTCAAACTTATTTTTTACTTTATAGTCCATAATACTTGCTACAACTTTTTTAGTAAGCCCACTTATATATGATAATATAGAACTTGAAGCAGTATTTAAGTTTACTCCAACTTTATTAACTACACTTTCTACAGTGTATTTTAAAGCATCACTCAAATTACTTTGATTAACATCATGCTGGTATTCTCCTACACCTATACTTTTTGGATCAATTTTAACAAGTTCACTAAGTGGGTCTTCTACTCTTCTAGCAATAGATATTGCACTTCTTTTTTCAACTGTTAAATCAGGAAATTCTTCTATAGCTAGTTTACTTGCAGAATACACACTTGCTCCTGCTTCACTTGTAATTATGTATTTAACGTCTAAACCTTTTATTGTTTCGGACACAAATGCTTCACTTTCTCTAGAAGCAGTTCCATTACCTATACTAATTAGTTTAACATTATATTTATCAATTAATTCTCTTAATATTTTAGCACTTCCTATTTTATCGTTTTTAGGTTCATGTGGGTAAATAACTGCAATATCAAGTAAGTTACCATTCGTATCTATTACTGCTAACTTACAACCTGTCCTGAATGCTGGATCAAAACCTATTACATTTGAATCTTTTATACCTCTTGTTAAAAGTAAGTTATACAGGTTACTACTAAATGTTTCTATTGCTTTTTTTTCACTAACTGAGGTAACTTCACTTCTTATATCTCTTTCAATACTAGGTATTATTAGTCTTTTTAGACTATCTTTAATAGAAACTTTAACTATATCTACTACAAAAGAGTTAGTATTTTTAATTATCTTGCTTTCTAACCAAGAAGTTACTTTGTCTAAGTCAAAATCTATTTTAACAGATATAACACTTTCCTTTTCGGCACGATTTATTGCTAAACATCTATAGTGTTTTAAGTATTTAACAGGTTCAGAGAAGTCATAATACATTTCATATGTTTTAGTTTCGTCTTTATTATTTTTTTTAACTTTAGTTACCATTTTACCAGTGTTATACATGAATTTTCTTATGTAACCTCTGTAGTAAGCATTATCACTAATCCACTCACTTATTATGTATCCTGCATTTGTTAAAGCAACTTCCTTGTCCATATTGTAAGGTTTTACAAGTTCTTCTAAACTTCCACTTGTAGGAAAAGACATTATCTTTTTAGCAAGTGGCTCTAGTCCCATTTTAATTGCTTCAGTAGCCTTAGTTTTTTTCTTTTCTTTATATGGAAGATATAAGTCTTCTACTTCAGTTAATTTAGTAGCATTCATAATGCTAGTTTTTAACTCTTCAGTCATTAAGCCTTTCTCATCAATTAGTTTTATTACACTTAGTTTTCTTTCTAAAAGATTCATGTTTCTTTTGTACTCGTCACTTATTAGCTTAATTTCTTCTTCATTCAAAGCATCAGTTACTTCTTTTCTGTATCTTGCTATAAAAGGTATAGTACATCCACTTTCTAATAATTCTAAACAAGCCTTTATTCTTTTTTCACTTATGTTTATTTGATTACTTAAATTTTTAATTAATTCTTCATTCATTATTACACCTCACTAATTATTATACATTAAAAAAGTAACAACTACAAATTTAATTGTTACTTAATTGTAAAGTATTTTCTACATCATACTCTTTTATTTCAATTAATTTATATACTAAATATAACTCATTATCTATATTAAGTAATTCTATCTCATCATTATCTTTTTTTACCATTTCTTTTAAATATTTTAAAATATTACTATTAATATATTTTGGTTTATAATAGTATTCTATTCCGTTAGTTGTTTTACTATTTGTTAATATTTCATTATATATTTTACTAGCATATTTATAATCAATATATTTTTTTATTTTCATATTACTTAAGTGTTTTTATATGTTTTCTCCTTTTATCAATAGTTATTAAGTAGTTATTATTTTCTGCATTAATTATTTCTACTCTTTCATCTTTTTCTTCACAATATTTTTCTAGTTTTCTTATTACTAATAATTCATTATTAGATATTTTTACATACCCACCATATACTCCTTTTATATTTGTTTCTCTATTAGTAACATAGATATAAATTTGACAAACTTTATTGTTTATCTTTTCTTCTAAAAGTTCAAGTCTTTTTTGTTTTAACTTTTCTAACATTAAATTACCCTCCTAAATTAAGTATACTACAAAATTATATTTATTAATAGTATTAATTTAAGTTTTAAATAGAAAATATTTGTAAATGCTAAATATTTTACTTTATTTTTAGCTTTTTCTTCATTCTTTATAAAAGAAAAAGAATAGACCTAAATCTATTTCTTCTTATTTAAATCAAATAGTTCTTTTATTTCTTTTGACTGCATTTTAAAGTCACCACTTCCAATATCAGTTCTTATTTTAGCAATGTATAGTTTGCTTTCTTTTTTATCAAGCACTGCAGTTAAATATGTAAACTCTGGCAAGTTCATAATAGAATCCTTTACCAAATTTTGAGTATCTTCATTCATTTTATCTACAATTATTAATTTAGAATAATGTATAATGTAAGAATATGGATCAAAGTAATTACCAGTATACACTTTCTTCTTAGGATAATTATCATTGTAAAATCTTTCCATATAATCTTCTAAATTAGTGATGTTCTTTTTACTTAACTCACTAGTTTCATAAACTAAGATAAAACTATTATACTTATTTGTAGTGCGATTATATATACTCACATTACCATTATCTAGTTTATCAGTATTAATTAATTCATACTTCAAGTTAGTTAGATTTGTATTTAAAAGAGAAAGTTTTTCATTTACTAAATCTTTAGTTAATACAAACTTATATGGGTTAACATTTCTAGGTTTAGATAAAAGTATTCTTTCAAATATCAACGATAGAATAATTGCTAGTATGAAGTCACCAAATGCAACTCCTAAAATGAAATATGGGTTAAAAAGTATACTACCCTCTGGTATTTTTACAATGAATATGTCAATTAGTGTAAGAATCAAAGGTTCAAACAACCAGAAAAATGAGAACCCAACCATGACTGATAATATTGTCTCAAATATATCTTCTAAGTCTTTTTTCTTTTTCTTTTTTTTCATATTTAATCCTCCTCTATTATTTAAAGATTTTTCTCCACAACTCTTTAATCTTACTTTCTTTTTTGTTTAGTTCGCTGTTTACTGTTGAGACAGCCTTTGCACCTGTGGCTACTACACCAGCTACTACAGAAACCATTGTATTTTAATCCAAGGAGTTCACCATCAGTATTACGTATATAGTATATCATACTATTACCTATTATTTCAAATGTTATATTACTTCCTTCTGTAAAATAAGTGTGTTCTACAGATTTAAATTAAGTTTAATTTACTTTTTATTTTTTAATTACTAAATTTAAAAAGAGAAAATTACTTTTCTCCTTCTTCTAACATGGTTCTTATGAATACTGCATAACCAGTTTTAACATCATTTACTACAACATGAGTTACTGAACCTATTATTTTGTTGTTTTGTATTATTGGACTTCCACTCATGCCTTGTACAATGCCTCCTGCTTCTTCAAGTAATTTTTTATCAGTTATTTTAAAACTTATACATTTATTAGTTTTTATGAGAGTTTTATTTATATTAGTTATTTCTATTTCATATGTATTTATTTCTTTATCTTTAGTTACTGTATAAATCATTGCTTTACCTTTTAGAACTTCATCTATTTTAGCAACTGGTATAGTCTCTTTGTTTATGGAACTAGTATATTTACCAAATAAACCTACACTTGTATTTTTAGATATTTCTCCAATACTTGTAGAATAGTTTATATTTGCATTTTTACTTCCTACTCGGCCATCTATACTTCTATCTATACTATTTACGTAAGACTCATATATTTCTCCCTTTTTTATTTCTATTTTGTTATTAGTTTCTCTTATAGCAATTTCGTGTCCTAATGAACCAAATATTTTAGTCGATGGGTCAATATATGAAAGTGTACCTATTCCAGTAATCTTTTCTTTTACATATAACCCAGTTTTATAAATACTTCCTTCTTTTACTAAATTAAGAGTAGTTTCTTTTTCTTTATTATTTCTTTTTATAAGAATATTTACCTTATTATTTTTAATATTTTTATCTATTAAATTACTCATTTCATTTATTGAAGAAACTTCTACTCCTTCTATTTTTAAAATAGTATCACCAACATTTAGTGTGTCTCTTCCAATATATTTACCATTTACTTTATAGAAACCTACTACAATTATACCTTCAGTGTGTGCTTCTATACCAATGTTTTCTCCGCCCGGAATTATGTTTTCTGAGTAAGCGAGTACTAAAATAGGTGAAAATAATATACTAATTATTAGGACTTTTATATATTTCATATTAGTCACCTCTAGTAATAGTGTTTACTAAAATATAAAGAAAAAACTACCAATTATTTACTTGGTAGTTTTTAGTAAAAATTACTCAGGCTTAAATTCAGTAAAAGATCCATCACTATTTAGTATTTTATTTACTGTTTCAGTAGCATTTGCAAGTTTCTCGTTACAGAATTTAACTAATTCCATAGCTTCAGTATATTTTTTTACCATATCATCAAGTGGTACTTCACCACTTTCTAATTCTCTTATTATTACTTCTAACTTTAGTAAAGATTCTTCAAATGTTTTATTCTTTTCCATAATTTACCTCCTATAAAACCTCACTCTTTATAATACCATCACTAAATTTTGTATCAATTATACTACCTTTTTTAACACTATTAATGCTTTTAACTATTTTACCTTCTACAAGTGTTAAGGAGTAACCTTTTTTAAGAATATTCTCAGGATTTAATAAGTTTAGTTTAGTTTCTATATTTTCTAATTTAATTTTTTCTTTATCTAATCTATTTAACATATTAGGACTTATCATTTTAGATAAGTTATTTAATTCGCTTTTTTCTCTTTCTAATTTATAAGTCATAATACTACCAAGTTTTTCTAGCATATTATCTAGTTTTTGTTCATCTATTTCATACATACTTATTGGATTTTTTAGAATGTATGTACTTTTTAGTTTAGAAAATGTATCAGTGTAAGACTTTATTTTCTTATTTATTACTGATATTATTCTACCTTTATAGTCGTTTAGATAACTTTGTATTTCAACTTTGGATGGTACTACTAATTCGGCAGCACCAGTAGGTGTAGGTGCACGCATGTCTGATACAAAATCGCTTATTGTAAAGTCTATTTCATGGCCTACTGCTGATACAATTGGTTTAGTAGAGTTATATATTGCTCTTGCAACAATTTCCTCATTAAAAGCCCATAAGTCTTCAATAGAACCGCCTCCACGTCCTAGTATTATAACGTCTACATCAGACTCGTTAGCCTCATTAATCATTTTAACTATATTCTCTTTAGCACCTACTCCTTGCACTAAGGTTGGAAAAAGTATTATTTCAGTTAGTGGGAATCTTCTATTAATTGTACTAATAATATCTTTTACAGCAGCACCAGTAGAGGCAGTAATAACGCCTACTTTTTTAGGTATTCTAGGTAATTTCTTCTTATGTTCAGGACTAAACAAGCCTTCCCTTTGTAAACGACGTTTCAACTCTTCAAAAAGTATGTATAAATTACCTATACCATCTTCTTTCATATTACTAACTGTTATTTGATAACTTCCACCAGTAGTAAATACACTAACTTTTCCCTTTACTATAACATTCATTCCATCTTTTGGAATAAAATTAAGTCCTAAATTTTTATAATTAAACATAACTGCATTAATTTTAGAGTTTTCATCTTTTAGGGAAAAGTATAAGTGACCTCTTGTATGAAACTTTAAATTACTTATTTCTCCTTTTAGTGTTACATTAGACAAAAAGAAGTCTCCATCAACAATATTTTTAATATAATTATTAATATCTGTTACTGTTAAAGACACTTCATTATTCATTTGTTACCTCATTATTTAATATTCTATCTAATACTGCATTTAACATATTAGTTACTTTTTCATCACTATATTTTTTAGATAATTCTATTCCTTCATTAATACATACTATATTAGGTGTTTTTGTATATATTAATTCATATACACTCATTCTAAATATTACTTGATCAATATTACCTAAACGACTTATTTTCCATCCATCTAAATATTTATTTATCATGTTATCTAATACTTCATGGTTACTTAATACACCATAAACTATATCTTTTACAAACTTAGAATTACTATTATCATTTTCTTTTATTACTTCTTCTACATCATAACTTATTTTATCTTTTTTATATATATTTATTTGATATAAAATAGTCATAATTCTTACTCTTAAATCACTTCTCGTTACTTTCATAATTACTCCTTTACTACTATATAATTATATATTACTTTAACTTCATTTTCAACTCTTTAGAAATCATATTGGTAATAAATTCTTCTCTATTATCTTCATGACGCATAAATGTTAATAATATACTTCTAATTAATGGTGTTGAACTAACTACATCATATTCCCAGTACAATAAACAATTTTCAACTCTTTTACGTTTTAAATTGACTATAATATTAGAAGTAGAAGTGCATTCTTTATATATTTCTAATTCACTTGCATATTTAGTTATATGACTAACTTTAGTATATTTACTAATTAACTTTAATGTTTCATTTTTAACGTACATCTTTTACCTCCCAAATAATTATCAATAAAATCTTTTTTATTATCTAAAGTTATTAAATCAAATTCATACTTAACATATTCTTCATCCATTTCATTTCCATATATTAAATATCTATATTTTTCTTTTCTTTTTTCTTTATAATTAACTACTACATAATCATCCCTTATTAAATAAGATAATATTACATCATGTAAAAGATAAACTGATACTTCTCCATATATATGTGTTACGTTATAAAGTGACTTTATACTATTTAATTCTTCAGTTGTTAAATTAATTTCTTTCATAATTCCCCCTAGGTAAGATATTATATTATAAATCTTCTAAACTTTCAAGAACTTGTTTAAAAGTTTTGGCTTCTATTATTTTGATATCATAGTTATTTTTTTCTTTTTCACTTAGTGCTTCTTTATAATTATTAGTAGGTGCGATAAAAACATCAGCCTTATTTTTAACTGCACCTGCAAGTTTATACTTAACTCCTGCAATTTCACCCACTTCACCTGTACTTGAAATAGTACCAGTTCCTGCAATAGTTAACCCTTTTGTTATGTCATGCTTTGTTATGTTATTATATATTTCTAAAGTACTCATGAGTCCTCCACTAGAACCACTTTCGTTTCCACTATATTTAAACTTAATGTTTTTATCAGTACTTACTTCCATTACATTAGTTAAGTATATTCCTACTAATAAGGAACCATCACTTTCATAAATTTCACCTGTTTTCTTCATAGTTTTATTATTTCTTATTATGGTGAATTCTACTGTGTCCCCACTTTTTTTCGTATTAATTATATTTCTAAACTCATCAGCATTATTAACAGTCACATTGTCAACTTTAGTAATGATATCCCCTACTTTTAAATTAGTATGAGATGAATCAAATACATAATACACAGTTAAATCATTTTTATCTACTTTGTAGTCTAAATTAGCCTCGTTAAAAGCAACAACTATAGCATTAGAGTTTACACTAGTTAAATCTATTTTACCTCTTTTTAGTATTTCATCATAGTCTTCATTTTCAATTCTTGAATCATCTATACTAACTAGGTCCCATGAAGGAATTATATAACTTAATAGTATCATTGGAAGAGTACCTTTTTTAGCATTAACATACGTTAAATTAAACGTTCCCTTACTTGGATACTCATCATCCATAATAATTCTATCATCTAAGTTACTTAGTCCTCCTGGAGTATATATTTCATAGTCAAAACTTACTGTAAAAAGCAAAATAAAAACAGTATAAAATATTATAAACTTGTAATTTGCTTTTATAAAATTCTTAATTTTTTCATATAATTTATTAGTCATATTAATATTATAACACTGAAAGGACTAAATATGATAGAAATATTTAAAAAAAGTTTTATTACTTTACTATTTAGTATAATAATTTATATATTTTTAAGTAATCCTAGTTTAATTATTAATTCAGTTAATAAAGGAATAAATATATTTGTAAGAAATGTATTACCAAGTTTATTTTCATTTTTTGTTTTAACAGATATCCTAGCATACTTTAATTATTTTGATAATTTAAAAAAGATAATTAGGTTTAAGTATAGTGATATTTTTGTTGTTAGTTTAATAAGTGGGCTTCCAGCAAATGCTAAATATGTAAGAGACTTATTAAATAATAAAATGATAAGTATACATGATGCAAGTATAGTTATGTCTTCAACTTACTTTCCTAATCCAATGTTTGTTTTAGGAGTAGTAAGTGTGTTTTTAAATAGTTTTACTTCTTCTATTAAAATTTTATTAATTTGTTATTTATCTAACTTTATAGTTTATTTATTTAATTATAAAAGTCTTAGTAATAATAATTCTTTTAATAAAAAAAGTAAAACTAGTTTTTTTAATTTACTTAGAGAATCTATAATAAATAATAGTAATAATTTATTAGTTATAATGGGGTCAATTATTCTATTTAGTGTTATAACTTCTATTTTAAATAATTATTTAAACTTAAGTGACATTACTACTTCAATATTAAACTCAGTTATGGAAATAACTAATGGAATAAACTTACTTAGTAAATTAAATATTAATTCTAAATATATATACATACTTATAATATGTGCATTAAACTTTAGTGGCTTATCAGTACTTATTCAGTCTTTTGGAATACTTAGTCCCTACAAACTCAACCTTAAGATATTCTTCATTAATAAATTACTCATAGTTTTAGTAGGTATACTTATTGGAGTGATAGTCCTATAAATAAAAAAGTGTCACTTAGAGGACACTAAATCTATATTATATTCATTATTTTCATCAGAATAAATTATTATTTTATGTATAGTAGTTAAAGTTCTTGGTAAAGATATTCTATAATTTAAAGAAGTATTTCTATTAAGTAAAGTTACTGGGTTACTTTTATCAGTTATATCTTTATAAATTACAGTATTATCTCCTACTTTAAGAGTTTTTATTTTTCCTGAATTATAATATATTGTACATAAACCATCTAAACAAGTAAAGTTATTAATATTACCTTCATTTAATATATCACTATTTATTGTTTTAGATATAATTGCCTTGTCAAGTTCCATTTCAGTAACCGCGTTTATTCCTACATCTTCATCTCTTACTGTTTTAAGAAAATATAATAAGTATATTATTACCACTGAAAGAAGGGCAACTGAAATAGATAATTCAATTAATGTAAATCCTTTTTTATTCATAATTTGCCTCCTATATTTTAAGTGATGCATAATAGTTTTTACCATTATATTTATAATTAATAATTATTAATTTTTCTTTATTTTCAGTATTTGCTAAAGTATTTATAGTTCTTAAATACATTTGCATGCTGTTTGGAATAGTACTTACATTAAGTAAAAGAGTATTAATTGGGTCTTTAGTTAATATTATATTTTCTACTTCAAGTTCACTAAGGAGTTGATTACATGTTTCAGTCATATAAGAAGTACAATTATTTTTATTAAATTCAATATGTCCAGCTAAATTAGTTATTACATCTTTATTTATATTTTTTCTTATAATATTAGTTTTATATAAATCACTTATATTATCATAATATCTTCTTATTTCAATATCTCCAGTTACTTTAGTACTAAGTGAGTAAATTGATGCAATAGATAAACTCATAAGTGCGATTACAATAATAGTTTCAATAAATACATACCCCTTATTCATTATCATACCTCAAATTTAATTCAGTTTTTGTATTAGTTTGTATATTATTAATTAATTTATTTCTATTTATATATTTAGCCATTATAGATGCAATTATTAATAGAAATACTATTAAAAAAGTATACATAGTAGCTATTGAAACAAACCCTTTTTTCATAACATACCTCCTCATTTATAATTACCCACCTTTATAGGTGGGATGTGTTTTATTTAACAACCACTCGTAGTTTCTTGTATTGTGTATGGGTTAGAAGAAGAGCCATCACCACTAGCCCATTTAGTACAAGATTTAAGAGAAATGGCAGGACGCACGGCATAAGCAAGGTCCGCGCTATTGTAGCTCAAGTAGCCAGGTTCGCTGGAGCCACCCCAGCGCCAATCGCCCGAGCTAGCGCTATTCCAGAAGGAAGGGGAAAGAGACCAGGAATCTTCACTGCCTGTAATACTTTTTCCATTTTCATTTGTATAATACCATGCATATGGTGTAGTTAATTTGGCTTTATATGCTCCTCCCGCATAACTTAACTCATCTATTGTCATTAATCCAACAGGGTAATCTAGTTTTGCACTTGTATTATTTACGCTAAAAGCGTCACTCATATTTGTACAATTATATGTTGGTTGTTTATTTGTATATATTCTTTCCCATGAAGCATAATCAAAACTATTTGAATAAGTCTCTCCACTTTTAAGATTTCTATCATTACAATATACTGCATCGTTACTTAGATACTTTGTATAAGCAGTTAAATTATTTTTATACCAATTATCTATGTATGTTTTTATTGTGCTATCTTTTGTATTTAGTCTATTGTTTTCTAATGACCCACTTGTTCCATATTTATATCCTACATACATTGGATCATTAGCTGGGGTATTGAATTTAATTTTTCTAATATAACCTCTTGTTGTATCAGGACTTGTTCCTGCATATAATAATTTGATACTTCCATCATGGTTTGTTCTAATTATTCTCCAGTATATATCTTTTGTTGTTGTACCATTCCATGTTGCTTTTTCTGTTAATATTGTCATATTTGAACCGGAACATATACTACTATTTTCTACAAGTATTGGTCCAGATGCACCATAATTACATATTAAATAAGTTTCACATTCAGTTTGATTTTCAACATTTTTAAATCCTAGATCATTATAAACAAATAATTCTTTTTCTTTATAAGTACATGAACTTTCTGGTGCTTTACCAAACTTAACCCAGTTATTCTTTGCATCTCCTGCAAAATAATACACATCTTTTACTGGATTTGTTCCAATTTGTTCTGTTGCTTTATAAAGTGTTCCTGTATTTGTTTCAGTGAATGCTGTAAATGTAGTCCTTGTTTTTATTGTAGGATTATCAGCTAATATTTGTTCATATAAGGTTGTAGGTTTTACTGTTCCTTCTGTTATAAATAATTTTCCACTTAATGTTTTACCCATATCATCACTTTGGTCAACACTTTCATCATTCTTATATATGAATTCAACTGTATAACTTTGTGTTACTCCTACATCTATACTTGCACTGTAAGCTAATATTGTATCTGTTGGTGTTTCACTCTTTGGTACATCTTTAAATTCAGTCATATTGTATCCACCATTGGTACTAGTTATCTTATATTGTAAGTATCCATTAGTTACAAAAGTGTTAACTAGGTCTTGTATAACTATATTATATTTGTAAGTTTCATTACTCTTATTTTCTATAGTAAATGTTTTAGTTACATTCCACTTACCTGGTTCTATATTAGTACCACTTATACTTCCATCACTATCAGTAAATATTATTTTTAAGTCAGCACTGTTGATGGTAACATTTTTCCCCTTTCCTATTATTTGTGCTGTAAAGTATGCTAGTGTTACACTAAGTACTACTACTAGTAAACTAGCAACTACTAATATTGTTTGTTTTTTCTGCATAAACATTTACTCCTTTCATTACATAACAAAAAATGGGTAGAATGATTCTATCCAATTATTTCATGCAAAAAATTTTCTACTTTCAAGTTAGTTAGAAGATAATGCCTCATGTTTAGTACTTTATTTTGTACTATTGGTGAAGACATATAAGCTAATTTATTTACAAAATTATTAGTCATATCTATTACCTACTTTCTATCTTAACTAGATTAATTTTATCAAAAAAGAATACTCTTTTCAAGTACTCTTAACTATTTTTCCTTAACATGTACATCAATTTGATTATAAGGTATTTCTATACCTTCTTTATCAAAAGCCTCTTTTAACATCTTATTAAACTCTCTTTTAACATTAAAATACTTATAAGGTTTAGTAGTTAATAAAACTTTATAAGTCATACTACTTGCATTAAAACTATCAAGTCCTAAAAGTTTCATATCTTCAACTACATTCTCAATTTTACTAACTTTAGGTATTAACTTTTTTAATACCCTTTCTAAATGATTAATATCAGTATCATAACTAACTTCAATTCCATAATAAAGAACAGTATTACTTTCACTATAATTAGTTATACTAGAAATATTTGAATTAGCAATAGTATACATTTCTCCATTAAAACCTTTTAACTTAGTAGTTTGTAAACCTAAATTAACAACCATTCCAATAAAATCATTAATTTTAACATAATCTCCTATATTATATCTATTATCTAATATAATTAATACACCTGCTAACATATTTTTAAGAGTATCTTGTAAAGCCAAACCTATTACTACAGTAAATATCCCCAAACTAGCAATTATATTCTTAGTATTAACTCCATATAATTCTAATATCATAAGAAGTACTATAACTATAATAATATATTTAAATATACTATTAAATAGTTTAATAACAGTATCTTGTTTCTTATGATTCTTTCTTTTATTAACCTTTATTAACTTAATAACTAAATTACTTAAAATACTATTTAGTAAATAACCAATACTAATATATATAATTGGACCCCAAAACTTAAAACTAAGTAAAAACTCCATTACTTTCTTTAAAAAACTTTCCATAACTAATTCCTTTCAAAAAATAGCCACATTAGTAGCTATTCATTATTCTTAAAATCTAATCTATCCATTTCTTCTATTACTTCTAGTTGTCCTTCAATAATAGCTCTTAATCT
>OKVH01000925.1_pt1 | contig 15088 bp, 9 predicted proteins | sample 1604791 | NCBI WGS metagenome assembly OKVH01 (sample SAMN01760919, study PRJEB22395) | human gut metagenome | reverse complement strand
CATCCGAAGTCGGACGTATCTTTGACCAGATTGAAATGTCCGGCTCCGGTCTTGACGTACTCATCAACAATGCCGGAATCGCATGGATGGGACTTCTGACGGATATGAGCATTGAAGAATGGAACCGAATGATTTCCACTAACCTTTCTTCCGCATTTTACTGCTGCCGCGCAGCACTTCCTTACATGATCCATCAGAAAGCGGGACGTATCATCAATATTTCTTCGATGTGGGGAACTGTCGGTGCTTCCTGTGAAGTCGCTTATTCTGCCACCAAATCCGGTCTGAACGGTCTTACCCGCGCACTTGCAAAGGAACTTGCGCCAAGCAATATCCAGGTCAATGCGATCGCCTGTGGTGTCATCGATACCGTAATGAACGATCTTCTGGATGCGGAAGAAAAAGCTGCCCTCGCAGAAGAAATCCCTGCCGGACGTTTCGGGACACCAGAAGAAGTCGCGCTTCTCGCATGGCAGCTTGCAAATGCCCCTGCCTATCTTACCGGGCAGATACTGGGTATGGACGGAGGATATATCTAACTCCTACTCCCAGATCTTGTCCCACTTCGCGTAAAGTGTAATACTGGATGCCGGGTATCTTTCGGATTCCCGGTTTTCCAGAAGCTTTGTCTGCTCCGTATATTTCTCATTCAGCTCATCTTCAAGTGTCCCATACTGCTCCTGTTTTGCAAGCTCTGCCAGTTCTTTTTCCTGCACAACTCCAGCATCAGTCCACGCATACCATCCTTCAAATCGATATCCGTCTTTCACTGCCGTTGGCATACATCCTTCACTTAACCGAAGGCTCTGCCCATACACAGTATAGTCTGCCGCAAATTTTCTTTTGTTCTTTCCTTTATTCTGCCCGGCTTCAAGCTCTTCACCATTTCCCCTTGTCGCAAACAGCCTTCTTCCGCCTGCTGTTGCCGTACCGTAATTCTCGATCTCACCACCTGCAGCGTCATAATAAATAACCGTATAAGGTGCCCAGACATATGCCGTACCAAACTTTTCTGTCTCTGGCCCTGTCCCATTTCTGTCAAACCGGAATCCGTAATGGTATTCTTTTCCTTCATAAAAATAAGTGAAAAATCCTGGTATTCCTGCCGGGATCCCAACCTCCTGATTTACCGACTTGTGAAAATCAAACCGGATCAGCTCTGCTCCATCCGGTGTCTCCCCATCATCTGCGTAAACCGATATTCCTGCACTATTGCACGCCCAGACAATCACTCCACCAAACATCACCAGCAGCAAATACCGAACTATCATCGTCCAGATACTTCCAGTACATAACTTACTTTTTGTTCCAGCTGAACTTATAATTTTCAGTATTGCTGTGCTTCCAAGATGCATATATCACTTTTTCCTTACCATTATGCCTTTATTTCTCCATCAGTGCTTTCGCAACCCTTATCCCGCCCACAAATAGAGCCAAACTAGAGCCATTTGATAAAACAAATGCCGGAAGCCCGCATAAATACAGGCTTTCGGCATTTTAGTCCGTTATTCAAACTCGCAAAGTTTGGTTTGATTTTGGTTGTTTCAATATGGTTATCTATACTATCTTGTATTGATATCTCGTACCTTTTCCACACGTTATTTTTCGTTTCACATATTTTTAGTACCAGTCCAGTACCATTGCATTTTTTCATTATTGTGTGTAGTTCCGGTGGCTTGTAGGTCGATTAATAAAAACTATTTAGTCAAATAAATATTTATATGCTACTCGATTTTCAAAAGAAGAACCAAACCCTAATTCAATTCGTTTCTCCTCTTCTTTATTCCAAAATTCACTCTTATGCTCCAGTATCCTTTCCCTATAATGATCACTATTTATAAAATTACACCACATAGTATCAGATATCTTAATATTTCTATAATCAAAGGATTCTGGATTGAAAATGAATTCTAAATAATCACTCATATACGCATACTCTTTCATAAACTCTATATCATTTTCGTTTGCAATATCTAATAGAATATATATGACCAATTGATTAATAGCCTCCGCTTTATGATCAGGATATGAATATACTCCTTTATTGCTACTAGCGTACTTTTTAAACTTATTCACATAATATTCCTTTATTTTGTCATTAAACGATAAAATTTTTTCATATAATAATTGAAATATCTCTTGTTCCCAGTTATTATTCAGATTCTCTTCTATATAATTTTTCCATTCACTTTCGTCATACTTCAACAAAACCCTTCTATGAATATATACCCATAATGTCTTCTGACGATTGTTATCTTTTATTCTATCAAATTCTTTACAACAATTATTATATATCTTTTTATCAGCTAATTCAGATAATATCTGTATCAATTCAGGATATGCATTACTATGTGCCGTTGCCTCCAATAAAATGTCACTATTGATTAGCAATTTCAATAAGTCGCCATACCCTTTAATATCTTTATCAAAATGCTGTTTTACATAAATTGACAGAGCATATATGTTATTTGTAATTGTACGAACATTTTCTTTTTCATCAGGGGTTAGCAATAATACAAAAGCTTTTACAATTCTAGAGTTTTGTTCATAATTTAACTTGCACAGCGATAATAAGAAGCTAAATGATTCTAACTGCTCTATCATCCTTAAATTCCAATATTTCTTCATGGATAAACAGAAATCCTCAAATAACAAAGAAATATCAAACTTATCAGATAACTCTACTGAATCAACTTTGTAATGTGATACTATACTTCTTAATTCTTTTTGTTTAATGTGTTTTACTATCATATCCACATCCAATAGTTCAATAGGATATGGACTAACATTTGTTCTCATAAATCCCCCATGAAAATCTCCTTGGAATTCATCGGGATAATATGTACAAAATATTGCTTTAATATATGGTGTCACCATTTTTTCAACATTGTTGAACCAATCCAACATCAAATGATTTTTCTTATAGAATAAATAATAGTCATACGCAATTTGCCTAATTAAAAATAAATCCCCATAAATGGTTCCACCCATTTTAGAAATACTAGCCTTTTTCATATAATATTCTTCATGTTTTAAAAGAATATCATTCATTTCTTGAATGTCAGCACCCTTGTTTGTAATATCCTTTATTGTATTATATGCTCTACTATATCGAGCCGCTGCCTGATCTAATAAAAGATTTAATTTATCGTAATTTTCTTTCTCATTCATTAAGTATGATAAAGAACGCATGCATGTATTATTAAATTCATATATTGCTAATTCATAACACTTTTGATTTGAAAGTTTCTGATAATCAAAAGACGCATACAGCTCTTTCAAATCGTTCATTACAGACGATAATCCATCAGTATACTTAACCAATGAATAATAATATGCCTTTACAGAACTTGATGGTTCTTTTTCTATTCTATCCATAATTTCGTGATACTTATTATTGATAGAAAGCTCAAATAAAATATCGTTTTCTTTACCTTCTTCTTCAAAAAACTCATTATCTTTGGCATTTCCTGACTCTAACTGAATTCCATATATACCAGCTTTTATCAGTAAATTACATAATTCCTTATTTCTAAGGAGTATCTTAAAATTATCATACTCTTCTTTATCCGAAAACGTCAACACCGGTGCTTTTATTCCACGTACACTTTTAAAATCGAACATCTCTAAAATTGTCTTATAACTAATATAATTAAAACACGAAATATCAGCTTTAAATTTTAACAATCTACCATTTAGCACCTGAACTTTGTCATTTGTATACGCTAGTCCTTCGTTGTTCAAATAATATAAAAAAGCATACAATTTTTTTCCTATATCATTGCTAATATTTTCACAATTTGAATTATCTATCATATAATCCGATATTTGAGATAAATCTACTAACTCAACGCCTTTGTTTTTCCAGTATAATATGTCATGAGCACAATCTTTAATTTTATCTACTACTAAGTAATGTGGCTGACGATTTTCTACCCTTTTTTCTTTAACAAAGAAATCAATATAGCTCATAATAAGTTTCAAGTTATTATCATTTAACGAATATCCTACAAAGAGAAATGTTTTGTCAATCAAAAGGGATTTTATAAACGTCTCTATAATAATATGATTTTGAGAATAATTTAAATAGTCATCCTCTTTTAAAACAATATTCTGAATATCATCAATATCGCCATGCATTTTGATAATATAATTTCGTCCTTTTTTTGACAAAATATCATTATCTTTCGTTATGATTGCATATTTAGAAACTCTAGGATCATTTACATTTTCCAGTAAATGATCATAATTTGTCGTTATAATATGTTCTGGTTGTAGCTTAACAATAATTTCATCAATAATATTAGTTTCATATTCATCACTACAAAACTTTTCTTTCAAAAAATCATAATATGTTTTTTTCTCTTCTTCAGTATCACCAAAGCTTTCATAAAAATGTTGTGGGATACGAAGAAAATCCTCGGCTGAAAAATCATATTTTAATTTACAATTATAACCATTTATACTGCACATTTCAATTTGCTCGCCGCATTCTCCACATAACAAATCTTTTATCTCGCATGATGTACATTTATTTTCACCGATTTTATCAGCAATCTCTTTAACTAACTCCCACCATGAACACACCCCAGAATTTTTAGAAACTCCAGCCCCCACAAAAATCACAAGATTCTCATTTGAATTTATTTGCTTGATTTTTTCTATTTGTTCGATAATCTTGTTCATCAATCTCACCTCACAAAGTGCACTTTTTTCGTCGCTTTTTTCGTCGCTTTTCCAATGAAAAAAGCGACGAATTATTTTAATCTATACAACTTGCCTTTTGTTTTCCCATTATCAATGAGTTTATCAAGTGCAATTAATTCCTTTAACAATTCCTTTGTCCTAGTATCCTTTAATCCCAGATCATCAGCTATTTCAGCTGTTTTGTGCCATTCACCATCATTTAATAATTTTAAGATTTTTTCATATTGTTCTATCTTTTTCTTTGATGATTTTTTCGTCGCTTTCTCATAGCTATCTGGCAGCGAAACTTGATCATCCTCCTCCAAAAATGCAGGGTGGATTGGAATTCTTATTCTCATAGCTCGTCTATCTTCATCCGTAAAGAACTCCGCTCTTGGTGAGCCATTCTTCTCCAGTTCTTCCTGTATTGTTGGAATACCGGAAGAATGCCCCTCTGATAAATCCAGTTCTTTTAAAAACTCCCCAAGTCGTCTATTCCTATAATATCTCGAAACAAATCTCTTTCCTTCAGCTATTGTCTTTTCTGAAATAGATCTGTCTATCCCCGGAAAATTCATAATATTTATGCAATCTGGCTCTATCTCTATAGTTACCGGTTCAAAGGACATATAATCTCTGTGATAAAAGGCATTTACGACAGCCTCTTCTATTGCCTGATACGGATAATTGAATATCCTTAACGCCTCCATCTGATTTGGTACTTTAATTACCTTTTCTCGAATAATCAAATTACGAAATCTTTCCATTGTTGCCTGAATCATCTGAGGCACCGAACCCGTAATATTCGGATAATCTTCACTAATGCTAGGATTTTCAATGCTTCCTTGTGGAAAAGATGTCATCTGCACATAAGTATATCCAAAGAATTTTTCCGGATGCTCGCAGAACATCATAATTGCCACATTCTGAATATATCTGAGTTCTGGCGGACCAACCAATAACTGCATGTCATTAAGTATTTCCTCAACACCACGCTCCCTTACCTGTTTAGCAAGTTTACTACCGGTTTTTCTCAAATGATCTTCTAACAGCACCGGTGAAATATCCTCAAGTGTTGCCTTATGGTTTGCTCTGCAATCAAACGGGGTTTGATCTGACATATTAATCAGTTCTCGCTCCTGCTCACTATTGGCCCTGACTGAACTTGTTTGATAACGAATATAGTAATTGTACTTTTTCTCTTTCTTACTTGTTACATGCTCTGGTGATTTATATGGTCTCTGCTGTCCTGTCCTGACAACAATTATAAAAATCCACTTTTCGTCAACTTCCATAGGTATCCCCTGAGGAAAGTAAGGTGGAGAAATCAAATTATTGTACCCAAGCATATCTTTCTGTATTGAATCTAGCATATGTTCAGGTAAGCCTTTTACTGGGCGCTTGGCAACACCATTTTCCTCCTCGACACCTACAACTATATATCCACCGCCATCATTATTATAATCATTTGCGAATGCACAGACACTATGGTAGATATCGTCAGGATTCCACCCAGTCTTAAACTCTATTCTGTCTGATTCTAATTTTCTTTTGTTTAATAAATCTTCTACGTCAAGTTCAAGTTCCATAATGCCACCTCCATTCCCGTAACACAAATATCATCGAATAAATTATAAATTACATTTTAAACTCCCTAATCACCCAATTTGATACTAATGGTCCAAGTCCCAATTTTAATCAAACTAGCCAAAGCTTCTAGATAAAATAAATTTATTTTGATTTCTTAGGAATCAATGGTTTTTCCAACGTTGCTGAATTATATACAATATTATCCACCACATTGTCCGCATTATCATGTTGCTTAAGCCACAATTCTTCTTCGAGATTTAATTTATCAAGCAAATACTCATGTCTTTTAGAAAATTCATCGAAGATTTCACTCCACTTTAACACATATATTTTTGTCATTCCATTATCAACCCAATAAACGAGATGTTGTTCACCATGATTTCTATTATTTTCTAATTCACCTTCAAGAAATCCACTTGTATTAAATTTATTCCCTACCAAATAAAATGTCCATTTAACATTTCCCATATTAAAGCGATCATCCTTACGTATTACTTGCAAATATTTTTTCACCTGTGATAATTGTGTTTCTCCAAGTGCTACTGTAGGTCTCTTAAGTTCAACCACCACATTCTCTGTCACATCACCTTTTCTATCCTGTCTTATCATAAAGATATCCATTTCTTTATTTTTATCTTCATGATCAATATCCACATCTTCGTCTTTCCCGGTAGTTGCCAAAATTAATCCCTTGAGTGCATACGTAAAATCTGGCTCTGCAGCTGTAATTAAATTATATTGCTCTCCAAACAGCCAATAATGATTCTCTACTACGTTTTGAATATGTGGAACTTCCTTCGCATACATATCTTTATTGAACACTAATTCTTTAAGGCCCTGAATTACTTTTTGTCTATCTTCAATCAGTTTTACCAAACGGGTAATATTAGACAATGAAGTATATTTCAACACTCCTGCCAGTTCTGCCAATTCATCCTCATCTAAATCTACAACTTGCTTAAGAACCTTAAATAAATTGTCTTTATCTTCTGCATCCATTATAAGCTTTAATAAACCAATTGTAATTTTTTTATTATCATCGCTCAAGTTAGTAAAAATTTTGGGTTGTGCTGCATATAATGTACCGACTAAATTGTCTAATTCACTCTTTCGATAGGTGTCAATAGGATTGTTAGCATTAAATTCTGGATATATTTTTGAATCAATTAATTTATCAATAAACTTATCTGACGCTCCTTTTAAATATCGTCTTCGAAATTTATACAAAAAAACATTAATAGCATCCATTAATTTTCGATATTCTTGTTCGTTCTTATTCGGAAAAAGGCATGCTTGACCATCCATTTCCTTTTCAAAATAGAAATTATCAAAATAGGAACTTTTTATAAATATGCTATGGAAAAATTCATCTGATTTTTTGTTTAGTTTTGTTGCTTCTTTATACTTTTCTTCATTATCAGAGTCGATAAAATAAAATTTTGAAAATTCTTTTCCAAGACTCTGATTCCATTGTACAATTGATATTTCATATTTATAAGTTAATTCTGCCGCAGGAACAAATTCAATCTTTTTTATTATGAATTCATCATATGTTACTTTCTCTCCATCAACTAAAATCTGAAAATTTCTAGGCTTATTTAATTCCAAAAACCAAAAAAATTCAATTTTTATCTTTTCAACAATATCATCTTTTGAAAATTGCTGAACTTGTGTAAAGATAACTTCTGTACCTACATTCTTACCCGTAATCTGTGGCTTTTTTCCTCCATTGTCATCGTACTGATTCAAAGTATCCTTTTCCATATCAATATAATATTCATATTTATTTCCACTCTTTTCATACACTGTATTCCATCTGGCCCGTTGAGCAAAAGCAAAAAAAGTTAATCGGCCAATTCCCTGTCTACCATGAGGTAACGAATGATTTACTTTCTTAGAAATATCATATTTCTTTGAATCATTAAATGTTTTAAATTTATCACCAAGCTCTTCGTATACAATTCCAGTACCATTATCTTCAATTGAAATCATATTAAGCAATCCAAATTCATTTGTATATAATTTCACATCTACTCTATCTGCCTGAGCATCAAACCCATTCCATATATATTCACACAATGCATCTAAAGGTTTAAAACTCTTTAAATTCTTCTGAATTCCTTCTGTAGTAATTGATACCTCCTGCATAAACTTCCTCCTACCCTTTATTGACTATAATATTTTGCCAAGAATTGAATTCCACTTCTTTCATTATCCTAAATATACTGTAATAATCTCTTGTCAAATCTATCATTATTTTATTCAACAATTATTTAACATTTACTATCTCGTTATCCATACATATGATATTATCGTTGTGCTACTTTTCCCTTACTTTGTCTAATTCAATTTGCTTTATATATAACAGTATTGATTCGAGCATGTCAAGAGCAGGCGAAAATTTCCGCCTGTAAAATAAGCTTTAAATTTATTATTCGAGCAGTCGTCCTTCGTACATAATGCTCAACTCGCCATAAACCTGTCCCCAGTTTCGAAGCGGCATCGACCATTTCTTGGTTGCCTCAAAAGTGGATAGATATAAAGCCTTTAACAATGCAGTATCGCTAGGAAAGACACTTCTCTGCCGATTAAGTTTGCGGTAGGTAGCATTCAGGCTTTCGATGGCATTTGTTGTATATATAACATTTCTGACCTCTACAGAAAACTTAAAAATTGGCGAAATAGCATCCCTGTTTTGTTTCCAGCTTTTCATGGAATTCGGATACTTTTCGCTCCATTTTTTTGTGACTCGTTCCAATGCATCCAATGCTTTTTCTTCGGTTGGAGCCTGATAAATGGTTTTTAAGTCTGCGCAGAACGGCTTACGGTCTTTGTCTGCAACATATTTCATGGTATTTCTGACCTGATGAACGATACAACGTTGATACTCTGTTTTAGGATAGGCTGCAGCAATGGCTTCTTTAATGCCTGTCAGTCCATCTGCACAAATGATCAAAATATACTTAACCCCACGATTTTTCAGACCATTCAAAACAGAAAGCCAGTATTTTGAACTTTCGTTTTCCCCTACTTCAATGGTTAAAACTTCCTTGTAACCATCCTGATTGATTCCCAGGATAACATAGGCTGCTAGTTTTCGGATAACGCCATTATCTCGGACAGAATAGTGGATTGCATCAATGTAAAGAACAGGATAAACTTCTGAAAGCGGTCGGTTCTGCCAATCTTCAATCTGTGGCATGATTTTGTCGGTTACATCTGAAATAAAGCCTTCTGACGCTTCAAATCCATAGATATCCTCCAGTGTATCTGATATTTGCCGGGTAGTCATACCTTTGGCATACATTGAAATAATCTTTTGATCAATGCCTGAAATGTCTTTTTGACGTTTCTTTACCACTTGTGGCTCAAAGGTCGATTTACGATCCTGTGGAACTTCGATTTCCATACTTCCGTAGCTACTGTTTACCCGTTTGGTCTTATAGCCGTTACGGTAGTCGTCGCTGTCTGAGCGTTCAGACTTGGAGTATCCAAAATGATCGTCCATTTCAGCTTCCATCATTTCTTTGATGGTTCCGCCAAGCAGATCTTTCAAGGCATATTGAATGTCCTGCGCGGATTCAATGTCATACTCTTCAAGGAGCTGACGAATGATGTTTCTTTTTTCTTCGGTCATTTGTACTTTGTGTACCGTTTTTTTCTCTTGCCATAAAATAAGGCCTCCTATGATTTTATATTTTATCATAGAAGACCTTAAAATCCTATTTACAGAAAAACTTTCACAGACTCTTGACATGCCTAAAAACTCCTGTATATTGCAGATATGGGCAGAACCCGCGAAGTCGGCTCTGCCCATTTGTAACTATTCACAAATCTTATATCGGTTTTTAACGTTTACACAAAACTTGAAACGGTCTCAAATCCCGCTATATTGTTCTTGCCTCATAAAATACTAAATAACATTTTCCAACTTTGTTCCTATTTATGTCACAATTATATGCATAACTCCACTCCAATAGAACACTTCTACCCTCTAATAAATCATCTCTAAATATCTTTTTCACTTCTCCTACATAAGATGTTATTTTAGTAATCTCTTCATCATTCAAAAAATATTTATCACCAAAATACTCTCTTTCTTTTTTTGTCTCTATTATTGTAACATCTCTTTTAGAATAAGTAACCATATTCCATAAATCTTTTTTTACAGCCTCAATTATTACTCTGTCATTATATACATTTAATGTTCCACTCTTTTCAGCAATGAAATACGGATAATAAATAACCATTCCATTTTCTCCGTATTTTTTTGAAGTTTCTAAAGCAAATTTCATTGCTTCCTCCGATGAAACTCCAATTTTTCTTGGTAAATTTAAATCATCCCCTCTGTAAACCGCAGTTCGTACAGTCCATAATATATTCGAATCCAATTTCATATTATTCTCATATATATTCCACGATATAGTTGGCAACATTGAATCCTTCAGTTCAAAAAAGCCTAATAATTTATTCATATTCTACTCCTACATTATTTATTATATTATCTGTTAACTTTTTATATGTTGTTTTTACATATTCATCCATCATACCAGATATGTAATCAATAACTAATCTCTTTTTTAATAATTCTTCTAATCCAGCATCCTTTTTCTCTTCTAAATACTGGTCTTTATATTGTGATATTATACTCTTAGTTCTATACTCTGGCGGTAAATATCTAGGATTTTTTAAGTAAAAATTATACAAGATTTTCATCATTTTTTCCCCCTGCTGTTCATATGCATATACCTCATCAGTATTAGTTATGCAGTCATACGTTGTTTTCTTTAATCCTCTTGCTAATTCTCCATATGTAACAAATCCAATTTCTTTATCTCCATTAGTCCCCTTTTTCTTCTTTTCTTGATTTGACAATTCTATTATACCTATATCATTAATTAATGTATTTATTATCCGAGAAGTCACCTCTTTTCTATATAATTTTGAAAATTCTGAAGATGAAATACTTTTATTTTTGTATCCCGCCTTTTCTTTACTTTCATATATTATACTCTCTAAACATTTTATACTATTTTTATCATTGCTATCTTTATAAAACTCATGGTATATATCATCTAATGTAAAACTACCAAGTCTTAACCCATCTTCTAAATCATGTGCCGCATATGCTATTTCATCTGCCAAATCTACAATTTGCACATCTATCGTTCTAAGTTCTACTCCTGTTTTATTTAATATTCTAGTAACCAATTCATAATCTTTATCATAAATAAACTTTTGTTCTGCAAATAACTTATCTGAAAGATTCTGATTATATTTATTAAAATACTTTAATACTCCCAACAATGTTCTATAAGTGAGGTTTAGCCCTTGAAAATCAGCACGTTTTTGTTCTACAGTCGTCAATATCCTAAAAGTCTGTGCGTTCCCCTCAAACCCACCTGCATCTTTGGCTAATTTATTTAAATATCTTTCGCCTGCATGTCCAAATGGTGGATTGCCAATGTCATGAGCCAACGCTGCCGCTTCAACTACATATATCTCATTTTGATCATACCCTATTTCTTTAGCTATAGATCTCGCGATTTGGGCGACCTCTAAACTATGTGTAAGTCTATTTCGTATAAACTGATCCGATTGCACCGCAAATAACTGCATTTTCCCCTGTAACCTTCTAAAAGAAGACGCATATAAAATCCGAGTGTAATCTCTTTGAAACTCCCCATCACTTCTAGCTCGATTATTTTCCGAATATACCCGAAATGATAACTTTTCATTCTGATGTATTGGTTGTAAAAACATTTTATTGATTTCATTTGCTTGCTCTTTAAGTATTGAACACATGTCACTCATCACCCTCATAAATTATTTGCTTTCCAACATAAATGTACAAAACGGGAAGTCTAATTTTGACTTCCCGCTATTTTTCTTTATTCAAACTCGCAAAGTTTGGTTTGATTTTGGTTGTTTCAATATGGTTATCTATACTATCTTGTATTGATATCTTGTACCTTTTCCACACGTTATTTTTCGTTTCACATATTTTTAGTACCAATCCAGTACCATTGCATTTTTTCATTATTGTGTGTAGTTCCGGTGGCTTGCAGGTTTCTTTTACTACTCACAGAATAATTTTCTGTCGGTTTGCTTGTCCACCTATGGAAATTATAATCTACATCCAATATTTCTGCAAGAAAAAGTTTTGTGGTACTAATCGTTAGTACCACGATTGTTTTCTATGTACTGAGCAATATCAATTACCTTTGCAGGCTTTCTCTTAGTAGCAATCCCTAGTCGTTCCATGTCTAATTTAAAAGTTCACTCGGATATCCATACGCATCAAATCTCTCTGGCTGGCAGATATCTCTGTTCAGATACTCACTAAATTCCCATTGAACAAAATCGCTGCGCGATGGCCTGCCAAGGCTGTGACGCAGTTTTTCTTTTCCTAAATAAAAAAGCAGTGGAAACCAAGTCCTAATAGTAGTATTGTTAAGTCACCACAACCAACAATCAAACAGGATCGACATTACCACTGCCTATGAAAAGATTAACACCTAACCGTTCTTTTAGCAAGCGGTTTTATTATTCCAATGCACCTCCATGTAAGCAGTGATACCTGAAATTACTGACTTTACATGGAGGATTTATAATGTACGAAAAATATTTATTACAGCTTGAGGAAGCCGGAAAAATCCGTAACCTCAAAGAGCGTTCTATTGACTGCTACAAAAACTATGTTTCCTATTTCCTGAATTACATGGAAAAAGTTCCGGAAGAGCTTACATGTCAGGATGTCAGAGACTTTCTTCTTGCCAAGAAAGACGATGGTCTGAAAGCAACCACCCTCAACCTTTATAATTCAGCCATCCGCTTTTTCTATCGGAATGTACTTCACATTCTGTGGGATGATATCACTGTTCCACGCATGATGATAGATCACAAACTCCCTGTCGTACTTTCTGTTGATGAAATCGATAAACTTCTTGATGCTACGGATGATTTGAAATATAAAGCCATGTTTGCCACCATGTATTCTTCCGGAATGCGTGTCTCTGAAGTGGTTCATCTTCATTACGGGGATATTTCACGCACCCACATGCAGATTCATGTCCGGGATACCAAAAACCGTATGGACCGTTATACCATTCTTTCCGAGCGGAATCTGGCACTTCTTACAGAATACTGGTTTGCATGTGGAAAACCCCGTGATATTCTTTTCCCGAATAAATTTACAGGGGAATACCTTACCGTTTCTTCCGTGGAACAGGTTATCCGCCGTTCAGCAGCGACTGCCGGGTTATCTGGTGTTACGCCTCACTGCCTCCGTCACAGCTTTGCCACCCACCTGATGGAACAGGGTGTGGAACGACAGAATATTCAGGCTCTGCTGGGACACCGTGACCCAAAATCCACGGAAGTTTATCTTCATGTCAGCAACAAATCTCTGATGGGAATTCAAAGTCCGTTTGACAGGAAAGCAGGTGCTGATTATGAATAAGCCCACGGTTCAGGATATTTTCCAGTGTTTTTATCCGGCATATCTTGAAAAGTATTCTCCCTCTCCTGAACAGGCAAAAGTTGCACGGAACATCTTGAACTGTAAAACAGGAGCCTACGGTGCGAATGTCAGTGTATGTGAAGACTGTGGTGCTGTCCAGGTTCATTATAATTCCTGCCGCAACCGCTGTTGTCCCATGTGTCAGGCTGTTCCAAAGGAAATCTGGATGGATGCTCGCAGAGAGGATGTACTTGATGCGCCTTACTTTCACTTGGTATTTACGGTGCCGGACATTCTGAATCCAATCATTTACAGTAATCAGAAGCTATTATATGACACCTTGTATCATGCCGCTTCTGCGACAATCAGTGAACTGACTGCTGACCCAAAACATCTTGGTGCGAATGTTGGATATATCTGTATCTTACATACATGGGGTTCTGAGATGAACTTTCATCCTCATATCCATACAATACTGCTCGGCGGTGGGCTGACATCCAAAAATGAATGGAAAGACAATGGTACTGAGTTCTTTCTTCCCATATGGGCTATCTCCAGAGTCTTCCGTGGAAAATATATGGATGAGTTGAAAAATCTCTGGAATACGAATCAGCTTGAGTTTCATGGAACTGCTGAAAAATACCGTAACCATTATACATTTAAAGAACTGCTTGATTCCTGTTATGATGCGGAATGGATTCCTTATTGTAAGAAAACTTTTAACGGTGCGCAGTCTGTGATTGATTACCTTGGAAAGTATACCCATAGGATTGCCATCAGCAATCACCGCATTATCCGCATGGATGATGAAACCGTCACCTTCTTTGTAAAAGATTACCGAAACAAAGGAGAATGGAAAGAGCTGACCATTTCCGGTATTGAATTCATACGGCGTTTTTTGATGCATGTGCCGCCAAAACGTTTTGTCAGAATTCGTCATTACGGACTTCTTTGTTCCCGAAGTAAACGCAAAAAGCTTACTTTATGCCGGAACCTCCTAGGCTGCAAAAAGTATCTCTCAAAACTTGGGGATAAGGAAATGCCTGAAATATTAAAACAGCTCTATGGGATAAATGTCTGTGTGTGTAAATCCTGTGGCGGTCATCTTGGAAAACCACAGCTTCGGATACCGCAAAGATGTTAAAAGTTTATTCTTTCATACTTTTTTAAGCCTCAAAGTTTGAGGTTTTGTTGTCGTACCTATTTATCCGGAAATAGTTGATTTCTGTGGCTTCTGTACAGAAAATCCTGTATAATCATGGGTAAGAACCAAAGATTGAAAGTCCATAGGCAGTGGCTACCCGGACGCTCACTTTGTTCAATTAGGTCAAATCGAAAATGGTGTAAACG
>OKVH01000905.1_pt1 | contig 15311 bp, 10 predicted proteins | sample 1604791 | NCBI WGS metagenome assembly OKVH01 (sample SAMN01760919, study PRJEB22395) | human gut metagenome | reverse complement strand
TGTCACCATCTATTATCTGGCCGAGACGGGCAGCGAGGACGCCATCATCACAAAGCTGCTGGACCGCTATGCCTCCGAGAGCAGCCACATCAAGTGGGAGACGAAAGACCCCGCCGTCTACCCGACCTTCGCCGCCCAGTACGGCGTGCAGTCGGCTGAGAACGGCAGTCTCGTCCTCGTCTCGGGGGAGAAGAGCGCCGTGCTGGCGGCGTCCGACCTCTACGATTATGACTACTCCGATTACTACACCACCGGCAGCTACAGCGTGACCTTCGGCGGCGAAAATAAGCTCACCGCTGCCATCTACCGCATCACCAGCGGCGAAGAGCTCCACGCCTACTACACGACGAACCACGGCGAACAGCGCCTCACCGACACCCTGACCGATGCGCTGGAAGGCCAGAACCTCTCCGTCAGCCCCCTCGACCTGCTGACGGACACCATCCCGGACGACTGCGACCTGCTCATCATCAATGACCCGCAGCAGGACTTTGCATCGGCGGGCGGCCTCATGGATGAGATGTCGGCCCTGCGCGCCTACCTGAAAAATGGCGGACATCTGATGCTCACCACCGACAGCTATTACTCCACCCCGAACCTTGACGCCCTGATGGCCGAGTTTGGCCTGACCCGGACGCCCGGCCTTGTGGTGGAAGGGGACAGCGGCCACTATCTGAACGGCTACCCCTACTATCTGCTGCCGGATTACGCCACCGACACCGAGAGCGGCACGCTGGACGGCATCGACACCAGCCGCCGCGTCCTGCTGCAGATGGCGCAGGGCATCACCATCACCGAGACAGAGGGTATCGCCTCGGAAGCCCTGCTGGTCAGTACCGAGAGCTCCTACAGCAAGGCGGCGGGCTATGAGATGACCACCGCCGAGCAGGAAGACGGCGACCCCGACGGCCCCTTTGCGCTGGCAGCTTATGCTTCCAATAACAGCACCGGCGCAGAGGTCATCTGGGTCAACTGCGGCAACATGGACAACGAAGCCGTTTACCAGACCGTTCCCGGCAACGTGACCTTCCTGCAGGGCTGCGCTGCCTCTCTGGCCGGGCAGGAGGGGACCACCCTCGTGGAGTCCAAGGCGCTGGAAGCTGCGCCCATCACCATCTCGGGCCACACCGCCGCTGTGCTGGGTCTGGTGTTCGTCCTCATCCTCCCGGCGGCTGTGCTGGCCGTGGGCGCAGTGGTGGTGCTGCTGCGCCGCCGCAAGTAAGGAGGCACGCCATGAAAACAAAACGGCGTACCCTCATCGTTTTGCTGGTGTTCGTTCTCGCCGCCGGGGCGGCGCTGGCCCTGCTGACCCACGCGAACCAGAAGGCCGAACAGGCCGCCAGTGAGGCCGAGGACGGCAGCATCCCGCTGCTGGATGGGACTACCGCCACGCTGGAAAGCGTCTCCATCCAGTATGGCGGTGAGACGCTGACGCTCCGGCCCTCTGACGACGGCTGGACGCTGACCGAGGACCCGGCTTACCATCTGGATGATTCGGCCTGCAGCACCATCCGCACCGCGCTGGCAGGCATGAAGGCCAAGCGCCAGCTCGAGGCGCAGCCCGGCGAGGACTACGGTTTCGACGCGCCTCAGCTTGTCGTAAATGTTTCGGCGGCGGGGGAGAGTACCACCCTTACCGTGGGAGCGGAGAACCCCGTCACCGGGGATGTGTACGTCCGGCGGGAGGGCGGCGACGCTGTCTACACCGTGGACGCGGCCAAGTTCCGCTGCATGGAGCAGACGAAGGCGGAGCTCTTTGGGGCGTTCAGCCCGGCGGGCATCACCGTCTCGGACATCGAGGCTGTGCGCTATACCCTCCAAAGCGGCGAGACGATCAAGCTGCAATCTGTCTCCCAGCCCACGGAGGCCGACAGCACCACCTACCAGACCATCTGGCAGCTCACAGATGAACCGAATGCTGCGTTGGACACCGACAAGACGGACGCTCTGCTGGCCGCACTGGCCAGCTATGTCACCGGGCAGGATACTGCCGCCGACCCTTCCGCCTGCGGCTTTGACGCCCCGCTGGTGACAGCAGAGGTGACGACGGCTGACGGCACCGTTACCCTGACGTATGCCATCGGCACCGACGGCTATTATATGATGGTGTCGGGCGACAGCTCTGTCTACACCGTGGACGGCCAGACCGTGCAGGCCCTCTGCCTGACGGCCCGGCAGCTGAAAGCCGACACCTGAGAATTTATCCCAAAAGCACCCGCAGTTCTGCACTGTAGGTGCTTTTATGCTGTATAAGGAAACGCTATATGCAAAATTGATGTAAAACCCGGGTGGGAAAAGCCCCCTCGGAGTCAAAGTTTCGGCAAACATCAGCAGAGTGATTGACATTTTGACAAAGATTGTTTAAGATAGACAAGACAGGGCAGAATAACTGCGCAATGTTACGGTCGTCATGGATGTTGTGCGGGGATGAGTCTGCTCCCACAGCCAGCACAGATTGGATGGGCGAGGGAGCAGACTCAAAGTCACCCTAATGCGATGGAAGGATGGGGGAGTAAACCCCTGTCTTTTTTCGTATCTGAGTTACAAGGAGGATATAGGAAAGAAATGAACAACTCGGTGATCGTTTCGCTGCGGGACATCGTAGTGGAATTTGATGGTCAGCGCATCCTGGATGGGCTGAACCTCGACATCCATGACAAAGAGTTTGTGACGCTGCTGGGATCCTCCGGCTGCGGTAAAACCACCACCCTCCGCCTCATCGCGGGCTTTCTGGAACCGACGTCCGGCAAAGTGCTGCTGAAAGGAGAGGACATCACAGGCGTACCGCCCTACAAGCGTCCGGTGAACACCGTGTTCCAGAAATACGCGCTGTTCCCCCACCTGAACGTCTTTGAGAATGTGGCCTTCGGCCTCCGCCTCAAGAAGATGGACGAAGAGACCATCCGCCGCAAGGTGCGGGATATGCTGGAAGTCGTGGGCCTGAAGGGCTTCGAGCGCCGCAGCATCGGTCAGATGTCCGGCGGCCAGCAGCAGCGCGTGGCCATCGCCCGCAGCCTGGTCAATGAGCCGGAGATCCTGCTTCTCGACGAGCCTCTGGGCGCCCTGGACCTCAAGCTGCGCAAGGAGATGCAGCTGGAACTCAAGCGCCTGCAGCGCGAGATGAACATCACCTTCATCTACGTCACCCACGACCAGGAAGAGGCCCTGACCATGTCCGACACCGTCGTCGTTATGAACGGCGGCAAGGTGCAGCAGATCGGCACCCCCGAGGACATCTACAACGAGCCCAAGAACGCCTTTGTCGCCGACTTCATCGGTGACTCCAACATCGTGGACGGCGTGATGCACCGCGATTTTCTCGTCTCCTTCTCGGGCGTCGAGTTCCCCTGCGTGGACCGCGGCTTTGCCCGGGAGGAGAGCGTACAGGTGGTCGTCCGCCCCGAGGACATCGAAGTTGTCTCCCCGGTGGAAGGCCAGCTGGTGGGCGTCGTCAATGACGTCATCTTCAAGGGCGTCCACTTCGAGATGCATGTGGAGTGCGAGGGCCGCGAGTGGCTCATCCATTCCACCCGCGCCTGCACGCCCGGTGAGACCATCGGTATGCGCATCGGCCCCAACGAGATCCATATCATGTCGCGTTCGGAGGGGTGAGACCGCATGAAGATTTACGATAAGAAACTGGCCTGTCCGTACTTTGTATGGATGGTGCTGTTCACGGTGGTGCCGTTGTTCATCGTGGTGTATTACGCCCTCACCGACTCCGTCGGCAGCTTTACGCTGGACAATCTGGTGACCGTCAGCGGCTATGGCTCGGTGTTCGCCCGCAGCCTGCTGCTGGCCCTCATCTCCACCGTCATCTGCCTCATCATCGCGTTTCCGGTGGGCTATTTCCTCTCCCGGCTGCGCGTCAACAAGCAGCACATCATGCTGATGCTGGTGATGCTGCCCATGTGGATGAACTTCCTGCTCCGTACCTACGCATGGATGGGTCTGCTGAGCCTCAACGGCCCTGTGAACGCCGTTCTGGGCGTCTTTGGCCTCGGACCCTACAACATGCTGAATACCTCTGGCGCTGTGGTGCTGGGCATGGTGTACAACTATGTGCCGTATATGATCCTGCCCCTCTACACCAGCATGACCAAAATCGACCAGAGCATCGTGGAGGCGGCGCAGGACCTGGGCGCTTCCACCACCAAGACGCTGTTCCGGGTGCTCATCCCCATGAGCATCCCCGGCATCAGCACCGGCATCACGATGGTGTTCGTCCCGGCGGTGTCCACCTTCGTCATCAGCCGTATGCTTGGCGGCGGTTCCAATCTGCTCATCGGCGATCTGATCGAGATGCAGTTCCTCGGCAACAGCTACAACCTCAATGTCGGCTCTGCCATGAGCCTCGTGCTGATGGTCATTGTGCTGCTCTGCATGAGCTTTACGTCCAGCTTCGACGAGGATGAGATGGAGGGTGTGTCCTGATGAAAACGAAACATCTGCGTCTGATGCAGCGCGCCTACGTCATCCTGTTCTTCTGCTTCATGTACCTGCCCATTGCGTACATGGTCGTGTTCAGCTTCAACCAGAGCAAGGGCTACGCCCTCTTTACCGGCTTTACCTTTAAGTGGTACACCAGCCTGCTCCACAACGAGTCCATCCTGCACGCGCTGTGGGTGTCGCTGTATCTGGCACTGTTCTCGGCAGTCATCGCCACGGTGCTGGGGACTGCGGCGTCTCTGGGCATCGCCTCCATGGGGCGCAAGAGCCGCCTGCTGGTGACGAATATCACCTATATCACCACGGTCAACCCCGAGATCATCACCGGTATCTCCCTGATGATGCTCTTTGTGGCATACCAGCGCTTTGCGTCTGAGCTGGACTTCCTGCCCGGCAACATCATGGGTTTCCCCACGCTGCTCATCGCCCATATCGCATTCAACGTGCCGTATGTCATCTTCAATGTCACGCCCAAGCTCAAACAGCTGGACATCAAGCTGTTTGAGGCGGCGCTGGACCTCGGCTGTGACCCCCGGCAGGCATTTTTCAAGGTCATCCTGCCCGAGATCAGCCCGGCCATCCTGTCGGGCTTCCTCATCAGCCTGACCTACTCCATCGACGACTTCATGATCTCCTACTTCAACTGCGGTACGGTGGAGACGCTGCCCATCGCCATCTACTCCATGACCCGCAAGAAGGTCAGCCCGGAGATCTACGCGCTGTCCACCATCATGTTCGTGGTCATCCTGAGCATCATCCTCATCTCCAACGCCATGGAGAGCCGCGGTTACCGCCGCGACCAGCGTGCACTGAGAGGGGGAGATGTCAAATGAAGCGTTTCGTCATTCTTCTGCTGACGGCTGTGCTGGCGCTGACCATGCCGCTGTCGGCTCTGGCCGCGGGACAGATCGAGGTCACAGAGGACATTTCTGTTTCGGATGACTACGACTGGACCCGCTTCAAGGGCCAGAATGTCACCCTGAACGTCTACAACTGGGGCGAGTATATCTCCAACGGTTCCGACGACAGCGTGGACGTGGTGGCGGCCTTTGAAAAGCTGACCGGCATCAAGGTCAACTATACCACCTTCGATTCCAACGAGTCCCTCTACGCCAAGCTCAAGTCCGGCGCGGCCAACTACGATGTCATCATCCCGTCGGACTACATGGTCGCCAAGATGATAAGCGAAGGGATGCTGATGCCGCTGGACTACAGCAACATCCCGAACTTCCAGAACATCGACGAGGAGTACCGCAACGGGGACTATGACCCCGAGAATGCCTACACCGTGCCTTACACCCTCTGCACCACTGGCATCATCTACAATACAAAGATGGTAGACGAGGCCCCCACCAGCTGGGCAGACCTGTGGGACGAGAAGTATGCAGGCAACATCCTGATGTTCAACAACAGCCGCGACGCCTACGCCATCGGTGCGTTCAAGAGCGGCAGCAGCGTCAACCCCCAGACCACGGAGGATGTGGATGCTGTGGTGGACGAGCTGAAAGCCCAGAAGCCTCTGGTGCAGGCTTATGTCATGGACGAGATCTTCGATAAGATGATCGGCAGCGAGGCGGCCGTCGGCGTCTACTACTCCGGCGACGCCATCACCATGATCGACGACAACCCCGACCTGGCCTGGGTGTTCCCTGAGGAGGGGACGGTGCTGTCGGTGGACAGCATGGCCATCCCCGCCACCAGTGAGCACGAGGAAGCTGCAGAGATGTTCATCAACTTCATGTGTGAACCGGACGTCGGCAAGGCCAATATCGAGTATATCGGCTACACCACCCCCATGCACTGTGTATGGGAGATTCTGGATGAAGACCTCAAGTACAGCGAGATCGCGTACCCCTCTGAGGACATTGCGGCCAAGGAAGAGGTGTTCACTGCCCTGAGCGATGAGGTCAACAGCGAGCTGGACGTGAAGTGGAGCGAGATGAAGAGCTACGACGAGGGCGGCAGCGGGTATCTGTTCCTGATGCTGCTGGCGGCGATGCTGGCTCTGGCCTGCTTCAATATCTGGCGCAAGGTGCGCAGGAAAACGCGCAATATGTATTGAACCTGAGGGGGCTGTGCGGAGGCGTACAGCCCCTTTTTATAAGGAAAGGGAAAGAATATGAGTGAATACAGAAGCTATACGGAGCAGATGACCGTGCTGGACGGCGACAGCGACTTCCGCCGCTGCCTGAAGCCCAGCGCCCTGTTCCGGTATGTGGAGCAGGTGTCGGCAGACCATGCCCGGGCTTACGGCATGGACCACGCCTTTTTCAGGGAGCGCCGCAGCGCATTCCTCGTGGGCAAGCAGGCCCTCAGGGTCTGGCGGATGCCGGGCCGTGCGGAGAAGATCAACCTGACCACGGCCTGTGAGGCGTTCAAGAAAGGCACGATGAAGCGGCTGACCACCATCACCAGCGAAACAGGGGAGAAGCTGGCCCTCGTGGACTGCCGCTGGATGATCGTGGACACTGAGACAGGGCGCATCCTGCGCACCCCCGGCTGGACGATGCCGGACTTCCAGAACGACGACCTGCCCGAAGAACTGCCCCAGATCGTCCACAAGAGCCAGCCGCTGACGGCGGCAGGGGAGCGCCGCGCCAGCTACTCCATGTGTGACCTCAACGGCCATATCAACAACTCCCTCTATCTGGACATCGCCTGTGACGCCCTGCCGCAGGAGGTCGTGGAGGCTGCGCCGCTGTCCTTCGCTTCCATCAAGTACCACCGTGAAGTGCCGATGGGCCAGACCGTGCAGGTGTTCTATGCCCCCTCAGGAAACGGCTGGTATCTGCTGGGCCGGAGGGAGGAGCACGCAGCCTTTGAGTGCTATCTGGAATTCGGAAGCTCTGTCACAGAATCTTTACAAAAATAATTACAAAGAAATTACAAAAAACTATTGCAAAAGTCCTTCAAAAGAGTTACAATATGGTTACAGAAAGGGCAAGACCCTTCTGGATCATGAAATCTTTTTCTTCTTGTTTTTTGGAATATCGGGTGTCCGCCATCCTCCTCCGGCTGTTCTCCTTCGCAGCTGCCGGCCGACACCGCACAGGCGATATTCCGCTTCGTGTGCAAAAGAGTCCGTCTGGTTTCAGACGGGCTTTTTTGCGTCCGAAAATCCGGAAAAATCGGCCCATAGCAAGGGAAAGTATGACCTTAGGTCAATTTGCCTGTTTTTCTGCAAAGGACATTTATAAAGTTTGGCGGGGCAGGGGTTTGTATTCCGCGTGGGTTTGTGGTAAAGTATATACAATCAATTCCTAAGTCGAAAACATGAAATTGTTTTGATGTTGTTTGATATGATCCGCTGCGGATGCGTTAAGAGAAAAGGAGTTTGAATATGGCTTATTTTTACGAAGAACCCTCCCGTACCTTTGGCGAGTACCTGCTGGTGCCGGGCTACTCTTCTGCTGAGAATGTCCCCACGGCTGTCAGCCTCAAGACCCCGCTGGTCAAGTACCGCAAGGGTGAGGAGAACTGCCCGCTGGAAATGAATATCCCCATGATCAGCGCCATCATGCAGTCTGTCTCCGGCGATAAGCTGGCCATCGCGCTGGCCCGTCAGGGCGGCGTCTCCTTCATCTACGGCTCCCAGAGCATCGAGAACGAGGCTGCTATGGTCCGCCGCGTCAAGAGCTTCAAGGCCGGTTACGTCGTTTCCGACTCCAACCTGGCCCCCACTGCCACCCTGCACGATGTGCTGGAACTGAAAGCCCGCACCGGCCACTCCACCATCGCCATCACTGCTGACGGCACTCCCAACGGCAAGCTGCTGGGCATCGTGGCCTCCCGCGATTACCGCGTCAACCACACCCCCGATGACGCTCCTGTCACCACCTTCATGACCCCCATCGAGAAGCTGGTCACTGCCCCGGAGAACACCTCCCTGCACGACTGCAACAACATCATCTGGGACAACAAGATCAACACCCTGCCTCTGGTGGATGCCGAGGGCAACCTGAAGTATATCGTCTTCCGCAAGGACTACGATTCCCATAAGAAGAATGCCAACGAGCTGCTGGACAAGAACAAGAGCTACGTCGTCGGTGCCGGCATCAACACCCGCGACTACGCCCAGCGTGTGCCTGCTCTGGTGGAGGCCGGTGTGGATGTCCTCTGCATCGACTCCTCTGAGGGCTACTCCGAGTGGCAGAGCCGCACCATCGGCTGGATCCGCGAGCACTACGGCGACACCGTGAAGGTGGGCGCAGGTAACGTCGTGGATGCCGAGGGCTTCCGCTTCCTCGCAAAGGCTGGCGCTGACTTCGTGAAGATCGGCATCGGCGGCGGCTCCATCTGCATCACCCGTGAGACCAAGGGCATCGGCCGCGGTCAGGCTACTGCCGTCATCGAGGTCGCCAAGGCCCGTGACGAGTACTTCAAGGAGACCGGCATCTATGTGCCCATCTGCTCTGACGGCGGCATCGTCCACGACTACCACATCACCCTCGCACTTGCTATGGGCGCTGACTTCGTCATGCTGGGCCGCTACTTCGCCCGCTTCGACGAGAGCCCCACGAACAAGGTCCGCATCAATGGCCAGTATATGAAGGAGTATTGGGGCGAAGGCTCCAACCGCGCCCGCAACTGGCAGCGCTACGACCTCGGCGGTTCCACCAAGCTGAGCTTCGAGGAAGGCGTGGACAGCTATGTTCCTTACGCCGGTCCGCTGGCCGACGGCGTCCAGACCACCCTGTACAAGGTCAAGAGCACCATGTGCAACTGCGGCGCACTCTCCATCCCCGAACTGCAGCAGAAGGCCAAGCTGACCGTCGTTTCCTCCACCTCCATCGTGGAGGGCGGCAGCCACGACGTCGTGCTGAAGAATGCGACCCCGAACATCATCAACGGCTGAATCTGAAATATCAAAGCACCCGCAGCACGGAAAGGCGCTGCGGGTGCTTTTTGCATATCCGGACGGCATCGATGCCCGTGATTTATCCGAGGACAGAAGAGCACTGCCGGAGGTGCTGGTAAAGATTCCGCAAAAATCATTTTTCTTTCTGCCGTCATTTTTTGCCAAAACCTCTTGCGTCCGCCCGCCAAAGATGCTATAGTGGTACAAACATCCTGTCATGACAGGACGAAACGCGCGGCAGCGCAGAGTTTGTTTGGCTGCACCCGCCGCAGGGGTGCGCGGAAAAAAGAGAGGAAACTTTTCATGAGCGAGATCAAAGTTGTGCCGTATATCCCGGATGAGGACTACGACAATCCGGCAATGGTCGTTGATTTTTACGAATTCACTATGGCCAACTGCCTGTTTCTGAACGGCTTTAAGGATACGACCCTTGTGTTTGATATGTTCTTCCGCAAGAACCCGGATAACCAGGGCTACTCCATCAGCGCCGGCCAGCGCAAGCTGACCCGTTTCCTGCTGAACTACCACTTCAATGAGCAGGATGTCCACTGGCTGCGCACCAAGGGCATGAGTGAGGAGTTCTGCGAGTATCTGCGCACTTACCGCTGGAAGGGCGATATGTACGCTCTGCCCGAAGGCACGGTCTGCTACCCCCATGTGCAGATGGTGCGCATCGAGTGCGACCTCGTGGGCGCTATCCTCATCGAGACCTACCTGCTCCAGACCATGAACTTCCACAGCCTCATCGCCACCAAGGCCACCCGCATCACCGGCCTCAACACTCACACCCCCCGCAGCGTCATGGAGTTCGGCACCCGCCGCGCACAGGGCGAGAGCGCAGGCAACGACGGCGCTTATGCTGCCGTTCTGGGCGGCTGCATCGGTACGGCCAACTGTCTGGCCGAGATGAAGTACGGCTCTGAGGTCAAGGCTGTGGGTACTGTGGCCCACAGCTTCATCGAGTTCTTCCCGACCGAGTTCGATGCCTTCAAGGCCTTCGCCGATACCTACCCGGATTCCGTCAGCCTGCTGCTGGATACCTACAACATCATGGAGAGCGGTCTGCCCAACCTCATCAAGCTGGACGACTACCTCATTGAGAAATATCCTGATGACCCCAACCGCCGCGTCAAGAGCGCCCGCATCGACTCCGGTGACCTGGCCCGAGGCTCCAAGCGCCTGCGCAAGGCACTGGATGCAGCAGGGAAGTCCTACATCAAGCTGGTGGCCTCCAACGGTCTGGACGAGAAGAAGATCGCCAACATGGAGCTGTACGAGCACGCACACTTCGACTCCTACGGCGTGGGCGAGAACCTCATCACCTCGGCCTCGGACCCCGTGTTCGGCGGCGTGTACAAGCTGGTGGCGGTCAAGCGCCCCGACGGCAGCTATCAGCCCAAGATGAAGTGCTCCGACTCCGCCAGCAAGGCCATCATCCCCGGCAAGAAGATGCCGTGGCGTCTCTATGACGAAAATGGCCAGGCGCAGTGCGACCTCATTGCCATGGACGGCGAGGTCATCGAGGCAGGCAAGCCGGTCACGATGGTCAACCTTGACTCCGATGCCATCGAGCGCACCGTCACCATCGTTCCCACCCGCGTCAGGCAGCTGCTGGTGCCGCATATCCTGAACGGTGAGCTGGCCATCGAGCTGCCCTCCATTGCGGAGAAAAAGGCCTATATCGTCAAGCAGCTCACCGAGGAGACCTGGGAGAGCGAGCTGCGCATCGAGATGCCTCACAAGCACTACGTCAATATGACCCCTGCTGTGGCTGAGTGCCGCTCCAAGATGTACGCAGAGCTGCACGGCGGCAAAGTGTAAACTTGACAAAACAGCATTTCTATTGTATTATATGAGCTGCCGCTCGCAGGATCGTGAGCGGCAGCTCATTCAGAAGCCACTGTGGTGAAATTGGCAGACACGAGGGACTTAAAATCCCTTTCTGGAGACAGAGTGCGGGTTCAAGCCCCGCCGGTGGCATGGAAAAGCCCCGGTAAGTGCAGAAATGCATTTACCGAGGCTTTTTTGCGTATTATAGCAATTCAGCTTTTTAATGCAACAGCAACAGCGCTGAATTGCATATCGCAGATATGCTGTTATCAGGCTGCGTTATTTTCTTGACTTGCGATAAAACGGGAAGGAAACGATACCGCCAGCTGGTATATGACTCATCCAAGGGGGTATTTTATTACTCTTCGTTGAATGCTTCTTCCTGCGCATGGAACCGCTCGAGGAAGCTGTGCTCCACACCCTCAGACTTGTAGCCGGGCATGGTATCCAGAGCCACTGCGTGGATGCTGCGGAAGATGCTGTTCTCGATGTTGGGGTTATCCCGCTTGAGGCGGCGGAGCAGAATTTTCGTCTCCTGCCGCTTGGAGCCACCGCCGCCGTTGTCGCACATGGTGCAGTTTTCGGTAAAACGGCAGGCGCACTGGATGAATTCCAGCTCATTGTAGTGCTTCCACGCCAGAATATCTTCCTCGCGGATGCAGTACATCGGGCGGATGAGGGTCATGCCGGGGAAGCTGGTGCTGTGGAGCATGGGTGGCATGGCCTGCAGCTGGGAGCCGTAGAACATACTCATAACGGTCGTCTCGATGACGTCGTTGAAGTGGTGGCCCAGTGCGATTTTATTGCAGCCCAGCTCCTTGGCCTTGCTGTAGAGGTGGCCGCGACGCATCCGGGCGCAGAGATAGCAGGGGTTCTTGTCGGTGTTGTTGGCCACAGAGAAGATGTTGCTCTCGAAGATGGTCACAGGGATGTGGAGCAGCTCGGCGTTGGACTCGATCTTCTGGCGGTTTATCTCGTTGTAACCGGGGTCCATCACCAGGAAGACCAGCTCGAACGGCACATCGCTGTGGCGCTGAAGCTCCTGCATCAGCTTTGCCATCAGCATCGAGTCTTTGCCACCCGAGATGCAGACGGCGATCTTGTCACCGGCCTTGATGAGCTCGTAGCGCTTCACCGCTACGATGAAGGGGGTCCACAGCTCCTTGCGGTATTTTTTGATGATGCTCCGCTCAATGAGCTGGTAAGGTTCCATTTCGCGTTTCATGGCTCTGTCCTTTCTTTTTTCTCACAGCTGGGTCAGCCGGGTGTAGCAGGCGTCAAAGGCGCGGAGAAAGCCGTCCAGCTCCTCCTGCGTGGTCAGGTGGCTCAGACTGATGCGCCACGAGGAGAGGGCATTCTTCCGGTCGCGGCTGACGGCAAACACCGCCCGGGAGGGCAGGCCGTCCGACGAGCAGGCCGACTTGACCGAGACACAGACGCCCTCCGCGTCCAGCTCCCGCTGGAACACGGTGCCTTTGACGTTCTCAACGCTCAGGTTCAGGATGTGGGGGATGGCACTCTCCGGGCTGTTGATGCGGACTTTTGGATACTTGCTCAGAGCAGTGCGGAGATACAGGTTTGCCTCTTTCACCCGGGCAGAACGCTCCGGCAGCTCATTTACCGCAGAGTTCAGAGCCGTCTCGAGGGAAGCCGCCAGAGCCACCGTAGGCGTACCGCTGCGGTAGATGGTGGTGCTTTCGCCGCCGTGGATGAGAGGCTCGAGAGCCAGCCGCCGCCGCTTGAGCAGCAGGCCGATGCCGTTCAGGCCGTAGAACTTGTGGGCCGTCAGGCTCATGGTGTCCACGCCCTCGAAGGAGACGGGGATCTTGCCCACGGCCTGGGTGGCGTCTACGTGCAGGTGGCAGTTGGGCCATGCCTGCAAAATTTCTGAAATTTCTTTCACCGGCTGCACGACGCCCAGCTCACTGTCCACCAGCGTTACCGCCACAGCGATGGTGTCGGGGCGGAGAAGTTCTTTCAGGTGCTCGAGGTCGATGGTGCCGTCCCGCCTGATGTCCACGAGGTCGATTTCATAGCCCTGCTCCTGCAGAGCAGTCAGGGTGCCGCTGACGGAGGAGTGTTCCAGCGGGGTGGAGATGATGTGCTTGCCCAGATGGCGGGAGAGTTTTGCCAGCCCCTTGAGGGCGAAGTTGTTGGCCTCGCTGGCTCCCGAGGTATAGATGACCTCGGCGGGCTGTGCGCTCAGCAGCCCCGCGATGCTCTGGGTGGCGTGGTCAATGACCAGTTTTGCGTCCCGGCCTGCCTGATGGCGGGAGTTCGCGTTGCCGGGGCAGCTGCGCTCTACCTCACAAAAACGCTCCAGCACCCGGGAGTCTGCGGGGGTGTTGGCCGAATAATCCAGATATATCATAAGTGTCCTTCTATAATAAGTGGTACAACTGCTGTCGTTTCGGATGCCGCCGGCCCAGTGACCAACTGCGGCAATAGGTTATATTATAGTGCGGAATGCGGCATATTTCAAGGCCGTACGGCCTCAGCCGACAGAAAATCGCCGCAAAATACAGGAAAAAGGTTGTCAGCGTCCTTCTTTTATGCTATACTATGCCGAAGAATGAAAGGAAAGGGGAGAGCGAGATGCTGAAAAAGAAATCGTCTTTTGCATGCATCGGCTGTATTTTCCGTTTCCGATTTGGTCCCGATTTTTGAGGCATTGCCGCTTTCCCGCGGTAGTGCCTCTTTTTTTGGGCCGCAGATAGAAGGAGGAAATAATGAGTCAGAATATTGATTACTCCAAGGGCATTTACGACGCCCGCCAGCTGGGTGCCGGACGGATGCTGATCCTGGGCGTCCAGCACATGTTCGCCATGTTCGGTGCCACCGTGCTGGTCCCCCTGCTCACCGGTCTGAGCGTTTCGACCACCCTGCTCTGCGCAGGTCTGGGTACGCTGCTGTTCCACTTTATCACCAAGGGCAAGGTCCCGGCCTTCCTCGGCTCGTCCTTTGCCTATCTGGGCGGCTTCTCCATCGTGGCTCCCATGCTGGCTGACGCCGACGGCAATCTGACCATCGCCAACACCCAGATGCTGCCCTACGCCTGCGCAGGCGTGGCCTTCTCGGGTCTGGTCTATCTGGCCGTCAGCCTGCTCATCTCCACCTTCGGCATCCGGCGCATCATGCGCTTCTTCCCGCCGGTGGTCACAGGCCCCATCATCATCGCCATCGGCCTCATCCTCGCCCCCTCGGCCATCAGCAACTGTCAGGCAAACTGGCTGCTGGCCTTTGTGGCTCTGGGTACGGTCATCGTCTGCAACATCTGGGGCAAGGGCATGGTCAAGATCCTGCCCATCCTGATCGGTGTGCTGGTCTCCTACGCGGTTGCGCTCGTGACCGGCGCTGTTGACTTCCAGACCATCGGTGCGGCGGCCTGGTTCGGCATCCCCCTGCATAAGGATTCCATGGGTCTGTTCGCTATTGACGGCAGCGAGACCTTCATCAGCGCTGTGTTCACCATCGTGCCCATCGCGCTGGCAACCATGATGGAGCATATCGGCGACATCGCCGCTATCTCCGCCACCACCGGCAAGAACTACATCCGTGACCCGGGCCTGAACAAGACCCTGCTGGGCGACGGTCTGGCTACCGCCATGGCCGGTCTGCTGGGCGGCCCCGCTAACACCACCTACGGCGAGAACACCGGCGTTCTGGCCCTGACGAAGATTTACGATCCCCTCGTCATCCGCATTGCTGCTGTGTTTGCGCTGATCCTGAGCTTCTGCCCGAAGTTTGAGGCCGTCATCAACACGATCCCCTCCGGCATCGTCGGCGGCATCAGCTTTGTGCTGTACGGCATGATCTCCGCCATCGGCGTGCGCAACGTTGTCGAGAACAGGGTCGACTTCACCAACTCCCGCAACCTGATCGTTGCCGCGGTCATTCTGGTCTGCGCCCTGGGCTTCAACTCGGTGGGCGGCGTCACGTTTGCGATTGCGGGCGTTAACATCAACCTGTCCGGTCTGGCCATCGCCGCCATCGCCGGTATCCTGCTGAACGCTATCCTGCCCGGCAACGACTACGAGTTCGACGAGGGCAGCAACGAGCCGGAGAGCGCCAGCCTGCGTGTTTGATAAATAGTGCTCTCCTTGGCCCCCTCTGCGAGGGGGCTCCCGCCGCAGCGGGTGGGGGAGAGAACCTTGCGGCAGTCCGAAATATTTAG
>OKVH01000897.1_pt1 | contig 15401 bp, 14 predicted proteins | sample 1604791 | NCBI WGS metagenome assembly OKVH01 (sample SAMN01760919, study PRJEB22395) | human gut metagenome | reverse complement strand
TCTCGTCAAACCAAATATCGGTGGTCTTTTCCTGCTTCGTAAGCCCTGTTCTCATAAACTCTCCTTTCTGCGCCCCTGTTACGCAGTAGGGGCATTTTTCGGGTGTTTTCTTCGGCTCTTGACTTGGGAAAAACGGCGTTTTTTCAATAGAAAATGCTCTGGCGATACATTCCTCGTCCAGAGTGTTCCAATCGTCAAATATTCCGTTTTTACGGCTCTTGACCGTCAGACGCAGAAAAATGCGAATAGTCGGCAAGTATCGCTTTCAGCAGCTTGTCGCGGAATGTTTCTGCGCTTCTGTGATTGAAAAACAACTCCGCAACGATGGTCTGTCCGTTCCGCTGTGTTGTGATGATACCATCCGGCTGCTTCTGCGCGGTGGTTGTGGTTTTCTTTTCTGTCATTGGGTCACTCCTTCCTTTGGGTGCAAAAAAAGGATTTCCCATAGTTGGAAAATCCCTTTCTGCTGTCGGTTATTCTGTTTTACGATACGGGCAGCGCAGCGGCTTGCGCCTTTCGCTTTGCCCGATATTCCCGCGCCTTGATGCGTTCATACTCCCGGCGTTTTTCAAGGTTTTTCGCCCGGTATTCCTTTGAGTAGTTCCGATGATAAGCGCGGCTCTTTTCCTTTTGGGCTTCTTCGATTTTCTCCCGCATTTGCCGGATTTCTTCCTCTGTCGGCTCTGCAAGCTGTGTCAGTTCGTTTTCAAACTTGCCGATATAGCTGAAATATATCCCGATATGCTGAACAGCTTGTTTTGCCCTTTTCTTATCGCGCTCATGCACTTCAATTCTGCTGATAAATTCATTGAGAATGGCGGGGGTAAGGTCGGTAAAGGCGGCGTAGCGTTCTATCAGCTTCAAAAACTTATGCGCCCGTCCTCCTGCGTCCTCAAACGCGGATAACTGTTCTTTGAGTTCTGCAAGTTCCGCTTTCAGCGTATAGTATTCCTCCGAATATTTCTGTGGCAAACGAATAAGATTTTTGTCATTGCTTATATATCCCTTCAAAAACCTCCAAGCCTTGATGTTTCATGGCTTTTGGCGCTTTTCTCATTTTTGCTGTCATGCCGGAAACCTACGCAGATTTCCGTAACTCTACGCAGATTTCCGGGCAAATGGTGTAGTAATTGGTGTAGTGGCTGTGATTGCTTCAACCTGATTTTCTCTGCGGTTCCGGTGCGGCAAACCCTCTAAAATCAATGATCTTTGCCATCTGCTCGGCGGCGCGGTCATAGCTCGCGTGCGTGTAAACATTCAGCGTGACGCCCACATCGGAATGCCCCATGACATACTGCAAGGTCTTGATGTCCATACCAGCATTCGCCATGTTCGTGCAGAAGGTGTGCCGGAACACATGAGGCGTGATGTGCGGCAGCGGCCTGTCCGGGTGCAGTTTTTGATACTTCTTCATTGCCCAGCGCATTTCATTCTCGATGTGCAGGGCAACCTTCGGACTGTCGTTCTTGTCCAGCAGAAGAAAACCGCTGTACCCGTCGATGATCGTCTCCGTTTTCACGCGCTTGCGAAGGGAGAGAATGTTTTGCAGACTCCGGTAAACCTCGTCTGTCATGGGAATGTAGCGGCAGCCGCACTCGGTTTTGGTTTTCTCCACATAATACTTGCCGCCGCGCTCCCGGACGAGCTGGTGATCTACCCGGATTTTCCGCCCGGCAAAGTCCAAGTCAGCCTTGGTCAGCCCGCAGAACTCGCTGACGCGCATTCCGGTTCCCAGCAGCACCACAAACTCGTCATAATACTTGCAGTAGGTCTTGTCCGTTCGGACGAAATCCATCCAAAGCTTCTGCTGTTCCTCCGTCATGGCAATGCGCTTCTGTGAGTCATTGGAAACCACATCGATTAGCTTGAAGTCAAAGGGATTCCGACGGATCACATCCTCGTTGTACGCCATCTGGAAAGCCGGTTTGACAACGCCCCGTACGCTGGTAAGGGTACTGTATCCCTTGCCATCCTCATGCAGCTTCATGATCCATTTCTGCGCGTCCGAAACCTTGATGTCCCGGATGGAACGATAGCCGAAATCTTCCTTCTTCACCAGATTCAGCACGAAGTTATAGCCGACTTTGGTATTGTAACGTACGCCTTGCTTGATGCTGATGTAGCGTTCCAGCAGTTGAATGACGTTGATTTTGCCAGCCGCATAATCAATGCCATCGTCGAGCTGCTTCTGGATTTCCTTTTCTTTTTCCCGCAGTTCTTTCAGGTCGGAGGAATACACTGTCTGCCGTTTGCCACGAATGTCTGTGTACCGATATTGATAAATCAGGTCTTTTCTCTGGCTCTCTCCTGTCCGCAGGATGCGTCCCTTGTTGTCTTTTCTCTTTTCGGACATTGTCAAACTCCTTTCCGTGATGGAAAGAGCCTTGATATGACACACTTATTGTATCATATCAAGGCTCCGATTTACACCACAAATTTCAAATAGAATACGCCTGTTCGATGAACTGATCGAACAGGCGGCGTTTGATCAGGCGCTTGTTGCCCACCCAGAGGACGAATTTGCACCGGTCCTCGTTGGTGATCTCGCGCAGTTTGTTGATACCAATGCCGGAGTAAGCCGCAGCCTCCTCCAAGCTCAGATTACTCTTTTCCCAAATCGGGATTTCCTTCATAGGCAGTTTATCCTCCATACAAAATAGCCAGGCAGGGTGAGGCGGCAACGAAGTCCGGCAACGGAATTCCAAAAACCTCGAAACATACCCAATCTGACGGTTGATTTACGTTTTTCCTCTATTTTTTTGTTGTTTTGGTTGTCAAAGGTAGAAAAAGCCTGACAGGACAGAGATTCTCCCGGCAACCAGCCCGGCAACGGGATAACAACAGACTTTGCAACCAGCAGTGCTTTTCAGAACGGCATCTCGATCTGCTCTGTGATTTCCAAAAATCCGTCCGGGATTTCTGCGGCTTGGTTGCCGCTGCCCGTTGCAGCCTTTTCACGCTTCCAGCCCTTTTGCCTGCCGTACCCTGCAAAGCTGCGGGGATTGGAGAAATACGTCCAGCCGGTCACACACTGGTTCATAATCTCGTTGATCTCGCGGATCTCCCATTGCTTCGGCTCGTCAAAAGCATGGTTCAGCGCCTCCTTGTAAAGCTGCTTGGAACAGACGGTATCGCCCGTGTAGCTGTCCAGAAACGCCTGAATCATGCCCGCTTTCGTGTCCTCCGGCATGAAGTCCTTCTGATGTTCCTTGAGATAACGTACCATTTCCGGGCTGAACGTCAGCTTCCAGCCGCCTGCCCGGTAGATGGTCATTGCCTCCGCCCATACCTGCCGTAAGTAGGCTCTGGATGCGGCTTCATCCTCCAGAATGTGAACCTCCGCCTGCTCCGGGCAGACCTGCACCGGTAGAAAGCGCCGGTTGCCGGAACGGTCGAGGGGCAGAAAGTCCATCGCGTTGGACGTGCCGCCGAACACGCACTGCCGCAATCGATCTGCCGGGTGGGTTTCATACGGGATTTTGTAGACCTCTTTCTGACGGCTCAGAAACGACTTGATTTCCTCAATGCTCTTGGCATTGGCGGTAGCAATCATCTCGGACATTTCGATGATCCAGTGACCTTGCAGCTTGCGGTACACGTTTTCATCGTCCAGCTTTCGCAGATCATCAGAAAACCACTCGTCCTTGCCTGCCAGCAGCCGGAAGAAGGTGGACTTTCCCGCGCCCTGACCGCCCACCAGACAGAGCATAACCTCAAATTTGCAGCCGGGGTGAAATGCCCGATGAATCGCACCCAGCAGGAACAGCCGCAGCGCCTGAAAAGTGTACTCGTCTGCTTCCGCGCCGAGAAAATGGTGCAAACAATAGCGGATGCGCTCCGTGCCGTCCCATGTAAGGCTGTTCAGAAAGTCCCTGATCGGGTGATAGCTGTTCTGATGGGCGGCAAGATCGGCGGCATCTATGATTTTCTTCTCACTTGTCAGGGCGTAATTCTCTTCCAGATACAGCCGGATGTACTTCATATCCGTGTCGGTCATGGAGGCGCTGGGGCTTCGGTCGTAGCCGATGGGCTTGACAACGTCGGTGCGGTCGGTCAGCAGATTGTAGGCAATCGCGCCGGAGAGCAGCGGATCGTGCTGAAACACCGTCAGGCAATTCTTGATACTGTTGCGGACACCGCCTTTTTCCGTGGTGTCTAACATGGCTTTGACTTCTTCAACGCTCATCGGCTGTGCCATGCTGCCTGCCTGCATTTTGAGCTGCTGCTTCATCTGCGGCGGCAAGCTCTGCCATTCGCTGCTCAATTTTCCTCACTTCCTCTCCATATTCGATCACAACGGATGCCCGCGCCTGTATATCCCCGCACAGCAGCTCGTCCAGCAGATATTCAACCAGCGAGAGCTTCTGCAATGCCTCCACAAAGCGCGGGTGATAGCCGTTCTCTGGCGTTTGCGGGGCATAATCCTCTTTCCAGCGGCATAACAGCTGGTAATAGTCCAACAGCACACGGGAGCAATAGCGTTCCATGTGCTGATAATTTTGCTCGTCGGTATTCTGTTGTCGTGGTCTATTTGTCTTGCCCGCGCTATCCTCATACGGAATGGCAAAATCCTGTGCCAGCAGAATTGCTGCCTCCTTGCTGCCGATCCCGCGAAGCTGGGAAACGAAGTCGATTACATCCCCGGTAGCCCCGCAGCCAAAGCAGTAATACCGGCGATCCAGCTTCATGCTGGGCGTACTGTCATCGTGGAATGGGCAGCGGCACATTCCGTTTCGCTTCACCCGGATGCCGTATCGCTCCGCAGCCTGCCGGGTGGTCACAGACTGCTTGACGGTTTCAAAAATATTCAATAGGCAATGCCCTCCTTAGCGTTCCATTTCCTGCTCTTTCTGCCGCAGCTCGGTGTTCTGGCGTTCCTGCTCATGCTGCACCTCGTAGATGTTGTAATGGATCGCCCAGAGCTTTTTTGCGTCGGCATGGAGCGGCGAAAGTTCCGTCTGAATGTCCTTGCAGTCCTGCTCCAACTGCTCACGTTCTCTGCGCCATGCGGTGATGGGCAGCTTGCCGTCCTTGAAATACGGTTTCAGCTTGCGCTCTGCCATGTAGAATGTCCGCAACTCATCGTCGTGTTCAGATTTGTACTTCTGCCGGGATTTCTCAAAGCGGATGGATTTCAGCTTGTCCGCAGCGGGCTTGCCGGATTTGTAATAGTCCACCATGCGCAGCAGCGCGTCCACTTCTTTGATACGAGCTTGCTTTGCGGAAGCAGACTTTTTCAGCGCGTCGATCTTGTCCTGCATGGAATGAAGCGTGTTTTCCAGATCATCCACGGTGTAGAGATTTTTGGATTGTAAAAAGCTGAACGCCTCGGCGTAACGCTGCAAATTGGCGTTCTTCGCCTTATTGCTGTACGCGCTCTTGTTGCGGATGCTGCAATGCAGCGCCAGCAGATCATTCAGCATGGGCGGCTGGGGCTTGGCAAGCTCGGCTTTTACGTCCTTCAGCCAGCCGATCAGCGCGGCGATCTTTTCCTTTGCCTCACGCAGCAGCGCGTTGGTTTTCCGAATGAAGCGGTTGAGATCGCACTTGTCGGTACGGATGCCCTTTGCCTCCATTGCCCGGACGGTGGGACCTTCGTGCTGGGTGGGAATCTGCTCCACGCCCTGACGGGCAAAGCTGCGGTGGTCGATGCGGCAGTTCAAGCCTTTTTCAGCAAACTTGGCGTTGCAAAGGTCAGCCCATGCCTGCCGCCATGCTTCCAGCGTTTCGGGCTTGCCCCAGTCCGTCGTGGGGACGGCGTTGAATACATAATTGCCCGCCTCGTCCAGAACACGCTCGCCGTGTTCGTCCAGCACATATTCCCGCCGCTGCTTATTGCCCCACCTACCGTTCGGCTCAATGGGGCGAATCGGACACATGACGTGAAAATGCGGGTTGGAAATGCCGCCGTCCTCCTTGTCCGGCTGATGCACGGCGAAGTCCGCCACCATGCCCCGGTTCACGAAATTGTCCAATAAGAATTGCCTTGCAAGGTCGATGTTCTCCTGCATGGAAAACTCGTTCTGCAAGGCAATGTCAAAGCTGTACGCAAGCTGGGCTTTCTTCCCGCGCTCAGCTTTTTCCACGGCGTTCCAGAGCGTTTCGCGGTCTGCGTATTCCGGCGGTGCGTGGGACGGCAGCAGGATTTCAGAGCAGATCACGCCGCCCTTGCGGGTGTAGTCGCTGTCCTCGCCATAGTATTCGCTGTGCAGTTTCTCCCCGGCTCGATAGGCGGCAGCAGCCACGGCAGATTGCCCTGCGCTGCGTTTGATCTGGGTTACATGAAAATGAAACAGTGCGATGCTCAATCACCTCCTGCATGGTTGCTGATAACTTCCGTGAGTAGCCTTTGCGTGTCCGGCAGAGCAAAGACCTGTTTGGCAAAAGCGTAAAACGCGGTTTCGCTCAATTCTTTCGTCTGCGGTGCGACGCTCTCAATCGCTGCACCACGGGTGATAAGCCGGTGTGCCCGCTTGCGCCGATCTCCCTTTTCGTAGTAGGCGGCGCGGTTTTCAAGCCGCTGGATTTTGTGCTGCTCCTGTGCAAGCTGCTGCTCGAACATTTCCTGTTTGGCTTGCAGCTTTTCAATTTCTTTTTCGTGCATGATTTTGACCTCCTGACTGATAAATGATGGGATGGATAGATACAAAAAGACCGCCTACGTTTTCGGTAGACGGTCTGACTCATAGTATGGGATTTTCAGGCTTTGCGGTGGAAATAGACTGCGCCAGCAGACTGTTTCCGTTGCAAAGTGCGCTGGGATAGACGCGCAAGCGTCGCAAGGGGTGCAGCCCCTTGTTCGGAGCAACGCGACGCAAAGCAGCCCGGACATTCAAACGTCCGGGCTGTCTGCCTCGCAGAGCGCACATACTCCCGTTAGGAGAGTATAGAAGTGCGCCCTTGTTACCAAGGGATTATTTGATGGAAACCTGCTCGCCATCAATAATAATGCGATCACTTAGCACATTCAGTGCAGCATCCATCGCTTCATTGATGGCTTTGCCAACACGTGTCACTCCGCATTGCGCAGCCAAAGAACGGTACAACCCGCTTTTATCGGCGGTTACATTTTGTTTCAGGATCTCAAACATTCCAGCGGCTAATTCTTCTGGCGCAATTTGTTTGATGTCACGCTCAATATCGCCCGGACCTCTGAACTGAACCTCTTTTCCGTTATCCAGATACAGGAATCCATTTCTTCGGATAATGCCGTAACGCTGGTAGCCGTACATCTGCTGTTCGTAGGCTCTCTGCACGACATTTGTGACCTTTTCACGTTCAAAATACCACACGATACGCTTCAGGAATAAATCTTCCGATAGAGGCGCCTCCACTTCCAAAATTTCCTTAACGATTGCCTTGAAATCTCTGTAATGATGTCGTCGGCAAACCTCAAAAAAATCCGCCGCCTTATACGAAGGAAATTCAAAATGTTTTTCGACTGCAACCTCTTCAAATGTTTCTGCCGGCTGACTATCTACCGACTTTACTTCTGATTTTGTTGGATTTTTGACCGCATCCGCAGCTGCCTCCAAAAGTCGAAGTTGCTCAACCGATTTGTTTCTGAACCAGTCCGTAGACCAGATACGATAGAATTTCCAACCCATGCGCTCCAAAATTTCCTGCCGCAGACGGTCACGGTCACGCGCATTTTTGGATGAGTGATATGTTGCGCCATCGCATTCAATCGCAAGTACATAGTCAGAACTGTCCGGCAACTTCAAACCGAGGTCAATACGGAATCCAGAGCAGCCGACTTGCGTATCTACCGCAAAGCCTTTGGATCTCAGATAATCGCACACCTCAAGTTCAAAATCGGAATCGAATTGTTCAAACGGACTGACGGAAATTGCCCGTTCCAGCGCAACACTGCCGTTCTCGGCATAATCGAGGTATTCGCGAAGCAGCTTTGCACCTTCTGCGGATGTATGCTTCAAGTCAATGTCCGTATAGTGCATGGAAGAAACCAGTTGGACATTGCATTTTGCACGGGTAACGGCAACATTCAGCCTTCGTTCACCGCCGACACGGTTCAATGGGCCGAAATTATGCAGTAGACGCCCTTGAGCATCAATACCATAGGCAATGCTGAAAATGATCGTATCGCGTTCATCACCCTGCACGGTTTCGAGATTTTTGATGAAGAAAGGCTCTTTCCCATCGTTCTTGAAGAAGTATTCCTTTTCCGGTGTGCTTTGCCGCCGCTTGGAAAGCAGTTTATCAATCAAGTCCTGCTGCGCTACGCTGAACGCAACCACGCCAAGACTGCGGTCCGGATATTTCTCAATATTCTGATAGATCAGATCAACAATAAACTCTGCTTCTTTCCGGTTGGTATGGGCTTTGCGGTCAAATACGCCGTCCACGTGATAATAGTCTACACCGATTCCCGGAGCATCGACCTTAGAAGACGGGAACGTCACAAGATCGCTGTCATAAAAATTCTTGTTGGAGAAAGTAATCAGCTGCTCATATCGACTGCGGTAATGCCAGCGCAGCCGGAGCTGCTGCATGGATGTCGAACACAGATCCAAGATAGATTCAAAGTCCGTTACATCTCCGGTTTCTTCATCGTTGTCCTCCGCTTCAATGGTAGCATTGAAGAAATTGCTGGGCGGCATCTGCTTAGAGTCACCCACAACAATCAACTGATCTGCACGATAGATTGCGCCGATTGCATCCTGCGGGAAAATCTGTGATGCCTCATCAAATACAACCACATCGAAGTGAACGGAATCCGGCGCAAGGAAAGTGCTGACGCTCAGCGGAGACATCAAAAAGCACGGCTTGACTCGCTGAACAAGCTCACCTGTTTCAGCAAGCAGAGAACGAATACTCTTTTGCTTGCGCTTTTTTTCGCCTTCACGAAGCAAGATCGACAATGCGCTCCCGGACGCAATCATATCAAGCGATGGGCGCATAGAGGAAAGCTCAGCGCGGATTTTTGCCTTATTGATTTCAAATTGCTCAGTATCTTTCTCGGAAAAAGTACGAATCGCTTTATCCTGAGAAATTCGATTGAATGCAGACAGAACAGGATTCCCGGACAAAATTGAATCGATCCATTGATAGTAGAATTGCTTTTGGAAGGCACCGACAATATGTTTTGGTTCTATATTCAGACCAATGGCAGCATTTACATAAGGCACGACCTGTTTATCATCCAACTTGGAGAGCAGAGTCCTGAAATGGCACCAGTTATCCAACTTGTCCATTTCACTCAGACAGTCCGCTAATCTCGCCAATACCAAATTACACGGTGCAGAGTGAGTGTTCAGAATCGCTCGATCAAAGTACCCATCAACTCGCTTGAATGTATCAGCACTACAAACTGCGAAAGTCTCGTCAAGTTTCTGGTGGTAATCTGCAAATATATCTCGTTCAGAGGTGAAATCGTTATAGTGTTCCAAAGTGCCGAACGCAATGCTGCTGGAGAATATTCCCCCCAACGCCGACATTTGTTCCGCTACATAATCCCATTCGGTTTCGACACCATGATAGGCTTCACCAAGAAATGCTTTGATGGGTGCTTCGGCTTCAACAAACTCCAAGGTCTTTTGCTGATAATAGGCAAGTCGTTCTGTCATGGAGACAGCTTCATTATAAGCAGGTTTCTTCCCGTCCTTCTTGCACAAGCGCAGGTCGGTGATAAGCTGCTTGTACTCGGCATTGAAAAGCCGGGAAAAGATTCCACCAAACTGTTTTGTCAGCTTCTTGTGATACGCAGCTCCATCCAGTTTATAAATATCATCGTCAAACACTGCGCCTAACACGGAGCGGGCAGCCATAATATCTGCACTCTGCGCTTGTAATTTGTGCAGCGCAGAGTTTACCGCGTCAAAACGCTCCCGATCCAGGAGTGACGGTGTAATCAGTTTGGAAGTCGCTGCAAAACCGAAGAAACTGTTCCAAAGCTGTGCGTCCTCTACGCTGGTACATTGTATTTTATACTTCTCAGAAATTTCCTGCTGCAAAGGAATCAATACCTGCAAGAATTGTGAAACGGCAGAAAGATCACCCTTCACCTCGTTTTTTGACTGGTAAGATGTGTCCTGATTGATATAGCCGTACCACGGATTCTTTCTATAATCATATCCGATGGATGGGATATAGTCTGTATACTGCTCCAAAAGAGCAGCTGTTTCTATCAAGTACGATTCGCCTTTGGAAGCAAGCTGAGGGATAGGAAACTCAACATCTGGCGTGGACCGAAATGCGGCGTAAGATTCATACAGCTGATACAAGCTTTTTTCAATGACCGGGCGCAGCTTGTGAAGCTCAACCGCATAGGCATCCAGCTGATGCTGTGCCTTTTCCTTGATAGCAATTTCAGCGTCCGCTTTCGAGGAAACGGCGCTTTTCCCTGCGCGGAGTGTATGGCAAATATCCGCAATAACATCCTTTTTATTTGCTTTATGACTGTGGAGCTGTAAGCAAAATTCAGCGAGTCCAGCTTGCTTCAACTTGTCGTAGACTACATTCAAGGCTGCCAGCTTTTCAGAAACGAACAACACTTTTTTGCCATCGCTAAGGCATTCTGCGATGATATTGGTAATCGTCTGGCTTTTGCCAGTACCGGGAGGGCCTTGCAAAACGAAGCTCTTCCCCGTCTTTGCCATCTCAATCGCTTCAATCTGGCTGGAGTCTGCATCTACCACACTATGTAGCTCAATCAATGGATCAATAAGAGAGCCAGCAGTTCCCTCATCGCCGTATAATTTTTCTGTGCTGGTTGGCTCACCCAAGAGCTGACGGACATTCTGATTTGCAAGAATTGCCTTTGCATTGTCCTTCAAATCCCGGTACATATTGATTTTGAGAAATGAGAAAATACCGATCTTGCATTCAGCTGTGACTGTCCATTGGAGTTTTGCCACAAGACGCTTTACTTTCTCAAGGTAGGCAGTCAGCCCCTCATCGTTATACTCAGGGAGCTTCACCCCATGTTCTGCGTCCATTTTATAGGAAAAGGTCGGATTAACAATGATGTCGTCTTCTGCCGACTTGATAAAATAGGGTTCTACCGCTGACGCTTGTTCCAGCCGAATCGGTACAAGCAAAATGGGCGCGCGAAAAACATAGTTCGAGGCGGCACTTTCTTTCCAATGGACAAAACCAAACGCCATGTACGCAACATTGACACCGGTTTCTTCAATGAACTCCCGCGCCTTCTTATCAATGTTTTTTACGGCAGTAAGTGGATTCGTTGCGGCATTATAAAGTAGGATTTGATTCTGCCGCTTGATTTTACCGGAATATTGAGCCAAAAATGCAGCTTTGCTGCCAGAAGCATCGGTCTTTTCTGACACCACAATCTGCAACTGCTCCGGTTCAGAAGACTCTTCCGGTGTCCCGATTTGCAACTGCTCTGGCGCATAGGATTCTTCCGTGTCATCATCTTCTTCGACAATTTTGGGATCGAAGACCTCAAAAGAAGCGGTCCCGTCCACTTTCTCAAACAGCACATCAGAAGACGGGAGCAACACCTCCACGGTTGACGCTCGTGTATCCTTAAAATTGATTAGATTATTGCGTTTTCCTGTATCCAGCAGCAAATCAGCCCACTTATCCAGCTTCTTTGTATCCACTGCTCGTTCGCCTCCACCCTTCAGTTATTAGAGCTATCTGTAATCTCCATAATGTCGCCAATATCGCATTGTAGTGCTGTACAAATCTTTACTAACACATCTGTAGTGACGTTTTCATTCTTTCCGAGTTTTGCCATTGACGCATGGCTGATTCCTGCCGCAGCACATAAGTCTTTTTTTCTCATATCACGGTCAATCAATAGTTTCCAAAGTTTTTTGTAACTAACGGTCACAGACTACACCTCTGTTGAAATATAAAATCGAAACTTTGTATTCACATTTTGCTTGATAAAATTCTGCAAACGCTGAATTTAGTATAACACAAGACCCTCCTATGCTCAAGTGCGTAATTGTAAATCCTTGGTGACTTACTTAAACCCGTTTTGTCTTGCGTATGCGCTTGCCGCCCTGCGTCGTTCTTCACTATACGGAGCAGTCAGACGGAAACTCAAAAGTTATCCAGAGGTGTTGCAAATTGCTATTTGGATGCGTTCATCTTCATGATTATCGCTCTCTTTTCTGCCACACAATGTCATACCCCAGCGCGTCCGCCAGCTCTACCGCTTCGCCGTAGCGGAGCGAGCCACGCTTGAGCTTGCCGGAGAGATTGGGAACGCTGCGGCTCCAGCCGTATTCATCGGAGAGATAGTCCACCACCTCGGTCATGGTCATGCCGGTGCGGACGATGTAGGACTTGATCTCATTGCGATAGGTTTCAGATTTTCTCATATTCAAACTTTCCTCCTGTTTTTTCGATGCGCTCTATGGTAAAATGGGTTTGTCAAACCGTGACATCCGTTCGCCATAGGGCGCTGGTTTTTAATACATGGCTTTTCGCTGGAAATGCCGCCGATGATACGTTGGTCACAGGCGGCACCTTCCGCTTTTGTCGTTTGATGTGTCTTTGCGTGAAACGGCGAAATATCATGTTGAACGACAAACGTCGTTCACTGCTGAATAGCGCTCTATTCCGTGCGGATAACCGCACAGAGCAGAAAACGATTTCGCTGTTTTCACTTGCTTTGATTTTTATATTCGATTTTGCCGCTCTTTCCGAACGTCGTTCCTGCCCGGAGGATCGCTCCCGGCGTTTCGTCCCCGTTGGTACGCTCACGCTTTCGCGGTCATGGCGGTTACTTCGCTGGGGGACATATCCCGTTCGGACGGTCATGCAATTTTCAAGGTTCAGGTGCGATTGCAAGACCATTTTAGCGAAAAATATAGCCCTCTCCCGTATATCCAAGAGGTTGGAAAACGCGCCGAAAAACGCAGATTTCCACGCTTATGGACAAGACCGGAAAAGGGCAGAAATCTGAAGAGAGGACACCGCTATGCAGCCAAAACTCACCATTCAGGAACGGCTCAAAGACCTGCGCGTGGAGCGCAGTCTGACGCTGGAACAACTATCTGCGGAAACAGGTATTTCAAAGTCCGCGCTGGGAAAATACGAAGCCGACGATTTCAAGGATATCAGCCCGTTCAGCATGGTGGAGCTGGCGAAGTTCTACGGCGTGTCCACCGATTACCTGCTGGGGCTGACAGAACAAAAAAATCACCCAAACACAGAACTGGACGCTCTGCATTTGGGTGATGATGCAATCGAAGTCTTGAAAACGGGAAAATTCAACCACCGGCTGCTGTCGGAGCTGATCTGCCACAAGGATTTCCAGCGGTTTTTGCTGGATGCTGAGATTTACGTTGACCGGATCGCGGATATGCGAGTCAACGATATGAATGCCGTGCTGGAAGCTGTTCGGCAGATGGCATTGATGAAAAATGGTGGCGATGCAAACGACCTGTACCTGCGGACGTTAGAAGTGGCGCAGATTCGGGAGGACGAGTATTTCGGAAGTCTGATTGCGGACGATCTAAAAGGTATTCTCCGCGACATTCGGAACGAACATCGTCCCGACACCATGACTGCGGATGAAGTCTCCCTCGCAGCAACCGTACAGGGGCAGTTGCAGGATGCGATGAATTTTGAGGGCAGTTCCGAGGAAAAGCAAGTCCGTTCGTTCCTCGCTACCTTTGGCATTGATTATGGCAAGCTCACCAAAGAGCAATTCGTCTCGCTGATTGAAATACTCAAGCTGTCCAAATACTTGAAAAGTCCAATCAACCAGCGAGGGAAAGCACGACCACAGTTGCAGCACGGGAAAGGCAAAAAGAAACGCAGATAAAAATGAAGAGGACATATCCGGCACCGTGGATATGTCCTCTTCATTTTATTCAGAATGTGTAATTTGGGATTGTCACATCAAAGCTCTTCCACAAATGGTGTAATCGTGGTGTAGTACGCGCCGTTTGAGCGACGAAAACCGTTGATATAACAGGCTTTTTCGAGGCTTCTTAGGATACTGCCGTGACATTTGCTCGTATCGGTCTTGTGGGATAGCACCGAGGGCGTTATCCTCGTAGAGTTTATTCAGCACCTTGTCAATCTGTTCAAGGCGTGTTGTAATTTGCGGAATACGCTTCTGCTGTTTTTTGCTCTTGTCCGTCTGCTGCATATCAAGGTTTTTTCGGACTAATGCTTCAAATTCCTCCCGGTTGCTTATGGAGTATTCTGCAACTTTTTTCAGAACATCCGCGATAGTCTGCATGACTAAATCAGCGTCTATGATGTGCGGGGAATTGCATTTGGGATTTTTGGCTTTGCCCTTGTGGTACTCGCTGCAAAAGGCAACATGACGCTTGCCGCCGTTCCTGTAATCTATGCGAATGTGCATTTTTGCGCCGCAGTCTTTACAGAACATCAAGCCCGACAAAGGGTGGATTTCTCCGTCCCCGTTAGGGCGTCTGACAGGCGCGTTTTCCAAAATCCGCTGTACGGTTTCAAAGTCGGCGCGGTCGATAATCGGCTCATGCACATTCTCGGTTATCTGCCATTCGCTTTTATCTACATAGTGGTTGCGCTTGTCCCGAAAATGCTTTGTGGTCTTGAAATTGACAACATCACCACAATACTCCTGCCTTGTGAGTATCTTGGTTAAGGTTGCTTTGTTCCATTTATAGCGATTTTCCTCGTTCAGCGGTCTGCTTTTCGCTGTCCCTCTGTCGTGCTGTTTGAGGTAGAACGTAGGCGTGAGGATTTGCTCGTTTTTGAGATATACGGCAATTTGTTGTGAGCGAGGAAGTGGAATCCTCGCAACTACCCCAACCGTTCATATATAGGGCTTTATTAAAGGCTTTCCTCGCACATTCTTTGAGTTTGCGGCAATCATCAAAATCTTCACAGCGGACAATTTCAAGGTTATAGTCCAAGTCTATCGACTGCGAAGCATTTTGCACGATGAGGTTTTTAGCGCCGCTGCCCACAAGACGAAAGGTTGAACCTATGTCATAGTCCTCTTTCAAGGTATGGCAAAAGTCTTGCATAATTTCTCCGCACACGCTGCGCACACGGCTTAGGTATTTCTTATCTTCTACATATTCAAACATAAAAGCTCCTTTCATCCCCAAACCGTCCATTCAGCTCTTGGTGAGCTAAATCATATTATTATACTTATGGTGACAGGCTGTGTCAACCTTTTTATTAAAAAAGTTGCGATTTTCCGTCGCAGCCCTTTATAATCACATCATCTCTCGGATAATACGGTCGCTCATCTTGACCGATCCAACGAGAACGAGCATATTAAAGAACAGTTCGCCTACATAATTCCATACCTGCGTGACCGCTGCCGCATCGGGGTTTACTACGGGCGGAGAAGAAGCAAACACCGAGAATATAATGCAGGACAGTACGATAACCGCACCTTCAAGCAAACGGCGCAGTAGCTTTTGATGAAGGACTTGCCCACATTCTGACTCGGT
>OKVH01000882.1_pt1 | contig 15576 bp, 7 predicted proteins | sample 1604791 | NCBI WGS metagenome assembly OKVH01 (sample SAMN01760919, study PRJEB22395) | human gut metagenome | reverse complement strand
TATAAAATAACAATATTCCCCCAAGTGCAAGACAATCTTAAATGAAAGAGCCGTGGGAGGTTTGTTAATATATTTCAAAAATAATAGAAATATATGGAGGAAATTTTGTACATTTGTGGCAATTTGTTATGAAAGGCTTATGGAAAGATGGTTTGAGATTCTCCTATGGATTAGGGATCCGAAACTAATGATTTTCAGATGGATATATCATAGGCTCAGAGGATATTGACCGAATATTGACCCAGTTTGACCTTGTGTGTATACTCCCGTAGGCTCTGCCAAAGCAACCCACTTGCCGCGCTGCCATGCGTAGCGAAGGGCTCTGAAAATTTAACAGGTTTGTGGCGTACATTGCCGCCAATGGAATGCTTTTGCAATGGATACTCTGATTGTCAGTGGTTTGCCTGGCTTTTCTAAGAACTGATAAAGTAATATAGTAATTACATAATCTGAAAAAAGATGAGACATTTACTGAATTGTGCCGTTATGGCATCGCTGCTTGTGGGCGCCAGCTCGTGTAGTGATACTTTCGACGCCACAAGCGACCAGCAGGGGCGTCTCGTGCTCGATCTCAATGTGAGCCACGACGTTGCCGCTCCAGCCAACGCTCCCAAGGGCGCTCCCGCCCGCGGCGATTCGCGTGCTCCCGAGGCCAAGCAGATTACTGCCGCCGACCTCTGCCTGACGTTGCGCTCCACTTCGGGCAGCTTCGTGCAAACGTGGAGCTCACTCGCCGATTTCGACCCCGCTCAGGATTTCCCCGTAGGCGCCTACGAGTTTGAGGCTACTTATGGCACCAAAGGCCAGGAGGGTTTCGACAGTCCTTATTATTATGGAATGACGCAGCTCAGCATCCGCGAGAACCAGACTACGCCGGTTTCTGTTACGGCCCGTCTGGCCAACGCCATGGTGAGCATCGTTTATACCGACGAGTTCAAGGGGTATTTCACTAAATACTCCACCGAGGTGCAGACCCCCAAAGCCGCTTCCATCGAGTTTACAGCCGACGAGACCCGCGCTGCCTACGTCGAGACCGGCCATGTGGAGGTCTTTGCCAACGTTACCAAGCCCAACGGCCTCAGCGCCAAGCTTGCCGCCGCCTCGTTCGAGGTCGAGGCTCGCCACCACTATGTGGTGACGCTCGACATCGACGCCGGCTCCGGTACGCTCAACATAACCTTCAACTCCGACCTCGTGGAGGAAGAGGTTCCCATCGACATCTCCGACCAGGTGCTCATGGCTCCCGCTCCGACGCTGGCCGCGGTTGGCTTTACCCCGGGCGAGACGCTCAAAGTGGTTGAGGGCTCGCACGCTGCAGCCGATAAGATCCGCATGGTTGCCACTGCCTATGGCGAAGTCGCCACGGGCGTGCTCACTACCAGCTCTGAAAGCCTTTACGCGCAGCGTTTCCCCTCGAGCGTAGATTTCGCTTCGGCTCAGCCAACCGACCTCGCCGTGATGGGCAACCTCGGCTTCAAGGAGTATGGCTTCACAGGTATCAAGAGCCAGATGGCCATCGCTGATTTCACCGAGCTGATTCCCAGGCTCGCCTACGTTGAAGGCGGAGACAACACCTCCACATTCACCCTCGTGGCCAAGGACAAGTACGCCAAAGTGAGCGAACCGCTTACGCTCACCGTCCTGGTCGAGAAGCTGCAGATGAGCGTGGTATCCACTCAGACGCTCTACGTCGACGACGAGGCCCTCACCTTTACCCTTGCATATAACGGCAACGACGCCGAGACGTCGCTCAAGGTGCTCCTGAAGAACGCCCGCGGCACGTGGGAACCCGCTATCGTCAGCAGCGTAACCGCCTCCGGCGAAGGGCAGTATAAGGTAGTAGTGAAAGTTCCCTCGAAGGGCGACGTAATCTACAAGTGCCAGTCGGGCGCGCTCTCAACCGGAGAAATCGAGGTTAAGCGTACAGAGCCCAACCATAACGTGAGCTTCGACGGCGCTGGGGCTTTTGCCACCTACGCAGTCGGCTCGCTCGGTCATAACGACGGATCCGACGCTTCGGCCGACATGAGCTCGACCACCTTCTATATCTCGACCGACGATTCCAGTTATTCGAAGGTCGATGTGACGGCCACCGGCTCCACCATCCGCATCGACGGCCTGGAACCTTCAACTACCTATTATATCAAGGCCATGCAGGGTGGTAAGTTCTGCTCGCCCGCTGTTTTCACCACCGAGGCAAACGCTCAGATTCCGTATTCCGATATGGAGACTTGGGAAATACAGGCTGGTGGCTCTGAGTATTGGTGGAAAAGTTATCTTGGTCCGGCTGCAACCACTCCTTGGGGCAGTATGAACCTTATCACGACATCGGCCGGCGGAAGCGGTACGAATGCTTTTAAACACGACGGCTGTGCCTATGTAGCGCGTTCCGGCACCGACCGCACCGACGATAAGCACTCCGGCACTTATGCAGCTGTTGTAAAGACCATCGGCTGGGGTTATAGCGACGCCAACGGCGGTATGAATGCCAAGAATCTTACCGTAGGCTCGCTTCATCTCGGCACTACTCCCGCGAGCGGTGAACCCACATATGGTTATGCGTTCGCAAGCCGTCCGTCAGCTCTCAAATTCTGGTATAAATACTCACCTCGCAACAGCGCCGACTACGGATATGCCGAGGTGCAGGTTAAGGATGCATCCGGCAACGTCATTGCAGAAGGGAAGAGCAATCTTAATGCCGTAGGCAACTATACACAGCACACATTTGCTCTTGATTATGCTGCCGGAAGTGCCAAGGCCGCTACAATCTGCGTGGCCTTCCGCTCGTCGAATAACCCTGCCTGCCAGACAATAAGCAACGAAAACCTGACCAAACCCGGCTTTGCCAACCTCAGCGATGGCAAATACGAGGGCTCGCTCCTTTATATCGACGACATCGAGCTGACTTATTAATTCTTAACTCCGACTACCTGATATGAAAACCGATATAATTTCATTGGCCGTCGTGGCCGCTGCTGCCTTCGCAGGGCTTACCTCCTGCTCCGACACCTGGACCAACGACCTGGCAGAAGAAGAGAAGGGTACGCTCAACACTGAAAGCATCCTCGCCTCGGTCAATACCTATGAGGCAGAGAAAGAGGATGCTCAGGGAGCGAAGGCGCCCGAATCTCGTGCCGTCACCGACCTCAGCCCGTTTATCGTCGAGGTTGTAAAGTCAGACGGCTCGAAAGTAGCTTCCTGGACCTACGCCACCATGCCTCCGGCACCTACCTTCGCTGTTGGCACCTACACCGTGCGCGTGAAATCACACAACCCAGAGCCTATGGCCTGGGAGAAACCCTACTACGCCGGCGAACAGCAGTTCCAGATCAAAGCCAACGATGTTACCGACGTCGAACCCATCGTCTGCACTCTGGCCAACGTCCGTGTTTCGATTAGTGTCACTGAGGCCCTTAAGAATGCTTCGTCCGACGACGTGAAGATTACCATCAGCGGCGAGCCGGGCGTAGACCTCGAGTACGGTCTCGACGAGACCCGCTCGGGCTATTTCGCCTACACCGAAGGCCTTTCGACAATGAAAGTTCACTTCGAAGGCACCGTAAGCGGCGCCCGCGAGGACTTCACCCACGTGCTCAAGGATATAAAGCCCGGGCAGCATCGCCTCGTAAAGTTCGCCCTGCGTATCAATCCCAATCCTCCCGCCGACGAGACCGGCAACATTGAAATCCCCGAAGGCGAAGGCATTATGGTTGACTGCGGAGCTACTACAATCGAAGTCGATGGAAAGGTAAGCAGTGCAGAGGATATTATTGAAAATCCTCAGCGTCCTCAAGAAAAACCCGATGACGGCGGCGATGACCCCAAACCCGATGACCCCGATGACAAGGCCATCACCTTCAGCAGCTCGACACTCGACCTCGAAGGCGCAAACATGGCCGAGGAATTCGGCGAAGAGGAGGGGTTGAAGCCGGCCGTGGTCGATATCCACAGCGAAAACGGCGTTACCTCGCTCAAGGTGAAGATTATCTCCGACTTCCTCACCGAGGATATGCTCAGCGGCATCGGCCTTACAAGCCAGTTCGACCTCGCCGACCCCGGCGAGTATGCAACAGGTCTTGCAGGACTTGGCTTCCCGGCTGCCGCCGAGGTTAACGGCGCACACGACCTCCAGTTCAACATCACCAAGTTCATCCCGCTGATTTTCGAGGAGGGCGACCATAAATTTGAAATCACCGTGACCGATTCCAAGGGTCTTGTCAAGACTATGGTTCTCCTTATCCGTGTATAACCCCGCAAACTACTGAACAGATGAAAAACAAAGCATTACTTTCGCTTGCAGCCGCATTCGCGGCCATGCTGACGTTCAGCGGTTGCAGCGACGAAATAAACTATGAATCGCCGGAGGACGGCCAGGGCCGAGTGCTCATCCGTCCGATGCTCAACAACGACGTGAGCGGCACCGTAACCACCGGTGGCAAGAAGGCTCCCTCGCGCGCCGGCGGCGTGGCAAGCGACGAGCTTGCCGCAAAGACCCTTATCTGGATCTCCAACAGCAAAGGCCTCGTACGCAAGTTCGACGGCGTAGGGCAGGTTCCCGCCGAGGGTATCTGGCTCAACTCCGACAACTACATCGCCGAGGCGTGGACGGGCGACTCCGTTTCGGCCTCGTTCGACAAGAAGTACTTCAAGGCCCGCGAGCCGTTTACCATCTCCAAGGGCCAGACCATCCAGATTGACCTCGAACTGAAGATTTCCAACGTTGTGGTCGAAGTGGAATACGACCAGGCGGTGAAGGATGCCATCGTCAACCCCTCGGTGACCGCCGGACATAAGCGCGGCACGCTCACCTTCGAGGGCTTCGATATGGAGAAAACCCCCGGCTACTTCATGATGCCCTCCTACGATAAGAACATCGCCTACACCTTCACCGCCAAGAGCGCTGACGGCTCCGACGTGAAGAAGGAGGGAGTGATAGAGAATGCCCGTCCCGGCTACAAGTACAAACTCAAGGTTGTCTATAACAACGGTGGCGGTCAGGATCCCATCGGCGCCGGACTCTTCCAGATTGTGGTCGACGAGAGCGAAATCGTAGTCGAGGACCATATCCTCATCGAGTCGGCTCCCGTAATCAGCGGCATCGGCTTCGACCTTGCCACTCCCGTAGTGGGCGAGGCCGGCAAACTCGAGACCCGCAAGCTCTGGATTCAGAGCGTCTGCGCCCTCACGGCCGTTGAAATCAGCTGCCCGACAGGCTTCGATGCGATCGGCATCGGTGGAAACGACTTCGAAATCTTCGGAATGCAGCCCTCTGTGGCCGACGCGCTTGCCGCCCATGGCTTCAGCTACATCCACCAGAAGCACACCGGCGAGGCCACGAATCCAGAATTCGAGGAGATGAAACTCGTATTCGACGAGGCATTCATGAACCTTCTCCCCAACGGCGAGCATGAAATCACCGTCCGCGCCACCGACGCCAACGGGCGCACGGGCGTGGCCGTGATGAAGGTTATCCTCACCGATGCCAGCGTGCAGACCGTCGAAGTCCCCGCAGCTTCGCCCGCCATCTGGGCCACCCGGGCCACGATTACCGGCACAGTGCTTAAGGACGGCATCGAGAACCATGGCTTCAACTACCGCGAGGCCGGAACCCAGCAGTGGAGCTTCGTGGCAGCCGGTGCCGGACAGTCGGGCGCCCGTCGTCGCGCAGCCCGCAGGGCTCCCGCAGTCGGCTCGAACTATTCGGCAGTGCTCACGGATCTCAAACCCGGAACGACCTACGAGTATCAGGCTGTATGCACCGGCTTCGAATCTTCCATTGCCCGCTTCACCACCGAGGAAGCTCTTCAGCTCAAGAACGCAAGTCTGGAGGAATGGACCAGTGCCAAGTGTATGAACGACCGTAAGAATGTGCTGATTCCCGCCTCAAGCGAGGCCGATATGTTCTGGGACAGCGGCAACCACGGCTCGGCCACTATGAACAAGGAGGTAACTCAGCAGGCCACCGACAAAGTTCACTCCGGCCAGTACTCGGCCAAGCTCTGCAGCCAGTTTGTCGGCGTAGGCACTCTTGGCAAGTTCGCCGCAGGCAACCTTTTCGTGGGCAAATATCTCAAGACCGACGGCACCGACGGCATACTCGGCTGGGGACGTCCGTTCACCTCGCGCCCGACGGCTCTACGCGTCTGGGTTCACTATACCCCGGGCACCGTCGAATACGACAACACCAATGTTTCCGACATCGTGAAAGGTCAGCCTGACAAGGGCATCATCTACGTGGCCATCGTCGACGGCTCCACCAAGGAAGCCGAAGGCACTTCCTGGCCGGTTGTCGTCAAGACCAAAGGAGCTGAACTCTTCCACAAAACCGACTCCAACGTAATCGGCTACGGCGAGAAGGTGTTCACCGAGGCTACAGCCGGCAGCGACCTCGTGATGGTAGAGATTCCCATCTCGTACACGCGCACCGACCTCAAGGCTTCGAACATCATCATAACCTGTTCGGCTTCGAAGGGTGGTGATTACTTCGCCGGAGGCGACTCCGTGATGTATCTCGACGACTTCGAGCTCGTATACTGATTCCCCAAAAATTAGCATATATTAGCGATGTGTCAAAATTCAGAATTTTGACACATCGCTTTTATTACCCGGATGGAAAGGTCGCTGTCAGCCATCGACCTTTGGTCGCTTTGCTATGCAAAGAATGGTCCAGATGGTAGGAGCCCGAGGGTGAGGGAGTTGACTGAAGTCAATGACCGACCCCGAATCCCTTAGGCGACGACCTAGATGGGCTATTATGACACGACCTTTGTAGCCAGACCGCGGATAATGATATTGATCAGGCGAGTGCGGTCCGACAGTTTCTGACGCAGGCGCGTGGCGTCGGCGGGAGCCACGAGGCGGATGTCGGCGTAGCGGTCCTCACCGTCGAGGAAGGCATTGAGGCCGTCGAGAGTCAGCGTGGAGGCCGCAGGCGAATCGTCGGTAAGTGTCGGGCGTCCGTCCGGACCGGGAATTGCCGGATTGAAGCGGTACACAGGCCAGTAGCCCTGCTCCACTGCTTCGCGCTCCTCTACAATCGAGTGTCCGAGCCCTTTGCGGATGCCGTGGTTTATGCAGGGGCAATAGCATATCACTATCGAGGGTCCGGGATAGGCTTCGGCCTCCCGCAGCGCGTCGATTGTGTGCTGATAGTCTGCTCCGAGAGCTACGGAGGCAACGTAGACCGTCCCGTAGGTCATCATCATGCGTCCGAGGTCCTTCTTGAATGTACGCTTGCCGGCGGGGGAGTACTTGGTGACCGCCCCGAGCGGCGTGGCTTTCGATGTCTGACCGCCGGTGTTGGCATAGCACTCGGTATCCATCACCAGCAGATTGATGTCCTCGCCCGAGGCGAGCACATGGTCGAGTCCGGCGAATCCGATATCGTACGCCCATCCGTCGCCGCCTATAGCCCATACGGATTTCTTGCCGAGTACATCCTCATTGGCGTGGATAATGGCGAGAGGTCCGTCGGCGGTCTGCTCTGGAGGTAGTGCGCCAAGTTCTCGGGCAATCGCTTTCCCGGCTTCGTAGGAGCCTTCGGGGTCGGATGCCGCGGCGGTCCAGGCGCGCAAGGCGTCGGCGAGCGGCTTCGGGAGCGACGTGTCGGCGACAGCCTCGGCTACAGCGGCTCCGACGGCCTCGCGGCGCTGTCGCAGGCTCAGGGCCATGCCGTAGCCGTATTCGGCATTGTCCTCGAAGAGCGAATTGCCCCACGCCGGACCGCGGCCGTCGAGCCGGCGCGAGCAGTAGGCGTTGCTGGGGTAGTTGGCGCCCCATACCGAGGAGCATCCGGTGGCGTTGGCAATCAGTAGCCGTTCGCCGAAAAGCTGCGTGAGCAGTTTCACGTATGGCGACTCGCCGCAGCCGGCGCAGCAGCCCGAGAACTCAAGCAGAGGCTGGTGGAACTGCGAGCCATTGATTGTGAAGCGTTCTACCGGCGGCTGTTTGTCGGAGACTTTGGTCTCGCAGTATTCGAGCAGCGGAATCTGCAACGGAAGCTGTGTGGCAATCGGCTTCATTGTCAGGGCATGCCCCGGACAGATTATCGCGCACGAAGAGCATCCCGTGCAGTCCTCGGAGTAGACCTGGATGCGGAAGTGGTAGCCTTCCGTTCCTTTGGCCGTGGCAGGTCGGGTGGTGAGACCTGCGGGAGCGGCTTCCAGTTCTGCGTCGGAGAGCAAGTAGGGGCGTATGGCGGCGTGAGGGCAGACAAGCGAACACTCCGTGCACTGCACGCACTTCGAGAAATCCCATTCAGGCACATCGATGGCAATCCGGCGCTTCTCGAAGGCCGTGGTTCCCATCGGCATCGTACCGTTGGCCGTGAAGGCAGATACGGGCAGCTCGTTTCCCTCCAGGCGTATACACGGCTGCGAGATTTTGTGGAAGAAGTCCACGGTTGAGAGCAGCCGGTTGCCGGTCTGCGGGGCATAGACGGCAGCCTTGAGCGCATCGGTATCCGTGGCGCTGGCCCACTCGGGCGGAACGGCCACACGGCGCAGACCCTGCAGGGCAGCGTCCACAGCCTGGATGTTGGCATTTACGTCGGCCTCGCCTTCGTGGATGTAGGTTTCGGTGATTTTCTGCTTGAGCTGGGCGATTGCCGTATCGAACGGAATGAGGTCGGAGAGATGGAGGTAAACGGTCTCCATAATCATATTCACCCTTACGCCGAGGCCGAAGCGGGCGGCTATCGCCTGGGCGTCGATGGCGTAAAAGGCTATATTGCGTTGCGCGATGGCGCGCCGCAGGGTGGCGGGAAGGCGCGTCGACATCTCCTCGTCGGTCCACGCGCAGTTGAGCACGAGGGTACCCCCGTCGTGCAGACGGTCCACGAGGCGGAAGCGGTCTACATATGTGTCCTTGTTGCAACCCACATAGTCGGCATTCTCAATGGTATATTCGGCATGAATTGGTTCCGGAGCGATACGGAGCTCCGAGGTGGTATAGCCGCCGGATTTTTTTGCCGAATATGTGAAGAACGCCTGCGCGTATAGACCTTCGGTATCGCCGATTATGCCGGCCGCCTGCTTTGTGGCGCCCACGGTGCCGTCGGAACCCATGCCGAAAAATATGGCCTGGTGCATAGCCCTGTCGGAAAGGCTGTAAGTCGTGTCGACATCAAGCGAGAGCCGGGTTACATCGTCGGTGATGCCGACGGTGAAAAACTGCCGCGGAGTGGGAGAAAGCGCCTCGTCGACCACGGCCTTCACCATTGCGGGTGAAAAATCCTTGCTCGAAAGGCCGTAGCGGCCGCCTATTATGCGGACATCGCCGAAGCGATGGGTCATCAGCGCCGTGGCCACATCCTTGAATAGCGGTTCGCCCTCGGCTCCGGCCTCCCTGGTACGGTCGAGCGTAACGATGGTGCGGGCCGTAGGCGGGATCGCCGCCACGAGGTCGGCCGAACTGAAGGGGCGGTAGAGGCGCACTTTGATCTGCCCCACACGGTAGCCGCGCTGGTTGAGGTCGGCCACGGTCTGCTCGATTACCTCGCAGCTCGAAGCCATCGATACGAGCACCACCTCGGCATCGGGCGCGCCGACATAGTCGAAGAGGTGGTATTGGCGTCCGGTAGCTTTGGCCACGCGGTCCATCACTCCCTGCACGATTGTGGGGAATGCCATGTAGGATGGATTGGAGGCCTCGACGTTCTGGAAATATACGTCGGGATTCTGGGCCGACCCGCGTAGGGTGGGGTGGTCCGGGTTCAGAGCCATGGCGCGGAATCGCGCTATCGCCTCGCGGTCGATCAGCGGCCATATTGTCTCGTAGTCGATAACGTCGATTGTGGCCATCTGGCCCGAGGTGCGCCAGCCGTCGAAGAAGTGAAGCACCGGCATGCTCCCCTCAATGGCTGCCAGATGGGCTACAAGGGCGAGATCCATCGTCTCCTGCACGGACGCCGAGGCGAGGATGGAGAAGCCGGTGGTTCGCGTGGCCATCACGTCGCTGTGGTCGCCGAAGATACTCAGTGCATGGGTGGCGAGCGAGCGGGCGCCGACGTGGAATACCGCCGGAACCATGTTTCCGGCCATCTTGAACATGTTGGGGAGCATCAGCATCAGCCCCTGCGAATTGGTGAACGTCGTTGCCAGCGATCCGGCGGCCAGGGCGCCGTGGCAGGCTCCGGCAGCGCCAAGCTCGCTTTCGAGTTCCTCGACGCGCATAGGCACTCCCATGTAGTTCTTACGTCCCTTCATGCCCCATTTCTGGGCAATCTCGCCCATAGAGGCCACGGGTGTGATGGGGTAGATGGTGGCCACGTCGCTCAGTGCGTAGGCTATGTGGGTGGCGGCCGTACAGCCGTCCATTATCTGTCTGGTCATAGTGTGATTCGTAAAAGAGCCGGACCGCCCACTGCGGTGTGAGCAGGGAGAGCGGCCCGGAGTCGGAAGAACTATAGAGTTATAAGGGGAACAGTGTCCGACGGTCGACGTGGCGTCAGCCTAAGAACATGTGGTAGAACACTTCGGTGAGCCAGATCCAGAGTGGGAGCGCTCCGATGAAAACTATCATGTTGAGCGCAAGCGAGGAGGTCGAGGTAGCCACGTAAGTGTCGTATTCCGAGGCGATGATGATGCCCGAGAAGGCAGGAGGAAGTGTGCAGGCCACCACAAGCATCTTGAGGTTGAGAAGATCCATGTGGAAGATCAGACCGAGAGCAAGCACGAATGCCGGCATCATGAACAGCTTGAGGATAACACCCAGAACTGCCTGCCAGTTGACGGTCACCTTGACTGCCGACAGCGTTACGCCTGCGGCAAATACGGCCATCGAGGCGTTGGCCCCCTTGATGAGGTCGAACGACGGGCTCGCCCATTTCGGCCAGGGAAGTCCGACAATCACCCATATTACGGCAAGGATAGGAGCCCATGCCACCGGCTGTTCGAGAGCGTGAATCACCGGGCCCCATGCCGATGGCTTCTTGGCTCCGGCAGGCAGCGGTTTGAGCTTCTCGTTGGCGGAATTGAGCAGCGAGAGACCTACGGGGATGCCTACGGCGTTGACCACGATACCGACTATGGCTACCACGAGAGCCACATAGGGGGTTGTGCCGAAAATAGGCTCCAGCACGGCGAAGCCGAGGAAGCCGATGGTAGGCGAACCACACACGAGGGCCATTATGGCGCCGTCGGCCTTGTTGGTGTCTTTGAAACACTTGGCGTAGATGAAATAGACAATCATGAAGCAGACCATGATGCCGACAAGCGAAATCAGCGATAGCTTGATATCGCGCACGAGCATCTCACGGCTTGCATCGACAATCGAAACGAAAAGGGCTGCCGGCAATGCGAAGTCGAGCACAACCTTATTGAAGGCTTTCGCATCCTTGCCGCTGAACGCACCCTTTTTCCCTGCGATGAATCCGGCGATCATTACAACGAATATCGGGACAATCGCGTAGATGATGATGTGTAGCATAATCCTGTTGTCTTGAAGTTAGTTTTTAGTTGAAAGTGAAGATCCGCCGTGGCTCCGGCGTGTCGGCCGGAGCCCGGCGGTAGGTTGAGAGTGTAGAGAAGTCAGACTGTAATCTGCTGCAGAGGGGCCGGGTTGAGATAACCTATGTGGCCGCTTTCCTTACCCGAATCGGCAGCGAGCTGTACATCGATCAGCGCGGGTTTCTTCGAGGCGATTGCTTCGGTAAGGGCCTTGTCGAGCTCTTCAGGTGTCTGCACGTAGTAGGCCTGCGCGCCGAATGCTTCGGCGATTTTGTCGTAGCGGGCGTTGATGTCGAGAGTGGTCGGGGCCGGGTCGTTGGTATTGTCCATAGGCTTGCCGATTCCGTTGTAGATGCCGCCGTTGTTGAATATGACTACGGTGACGGGAAGCTGGAAGCGGCATGCCGTGGAGAAGTCCATGCCCGAGAAGCCGAACGCAGAGTCGCCTTCGATGGCGACAACCTGTTTGCCGGTCGCCACGGCAGCTCCGACCATCGAGCCCATGCCCATACCCATGATTGCCCATGTGGCGCAGTCCACGCGGTGGCGCGGCAGACTCATGTTGATGGCGTCGCGGGTATCGTCGAGGGTGTTGGCACCTTCATTTACGAGGATGATGTCGGGATTGCCTTCGATGTGAGGTTTGATTACGCCAAGAGCAGTCCAGTGGTCCATCGGCATCGCAGTCTTGTTGGCGGTCAGACGCTCCTGGAATTTTACGCCTTTTGCCTTGGTTTCCGCCTGCAGGGCGGGAACCCATGCCGGATCGGCGCTCATTTTGCGCGTCTTCATGGCGGCGAGGATTGCGTCGAGCGAGAGTCCGAGGTCGCCCACCACGGGAGCGGCGATGGGAACGTTCACGTCGATTTCCTCAGGAGCCACGTCGAGCTGGATAAACTTCGTGGCGGGATTCCACTTGCCGCGTCCGAACGAGAGCATCCAGTTGAGGCGTGCGCCTACCACCATTACAACGTCGGCCTCCTTCATGATTGTAGAGCGGCATGAGAGGGCACTCAGCGGCCCGTCGTCGGGCATCAGACCCTTGGCCATCGACATGGGGAGGTAGGGGATGCTGTAGGTCTCGATGAGGTCCTTGATTTTGTCGTCGATCTGGGCGTAGGCCGCCCCTTTGCCCAGAAGGATGGCAGGATGTTTTGCGGCGGCCAGAATGTCGGCGGCGCGTTCTACCGAAGCCTGGTTGGGGGCTACGGGTGAGTAGATATCGACGGGTTCATAGAAAAGCTTGTCGGCGTCCTCACGGTTCATCACCTGACCGAGAGCCGGAGTGGTCATGTCGATGTAGACGCCGCCGGGGCGACCGGATACGGCCACGCGATATGCGCGTGCTACGGCCGAAGGAATGTCATCGGCTTTACTGCAGCGGAAAGCGGCTTTGACCAGAGGCTTTGCGGTGTTGAACTGGTCGAGCTGCTCGTAGGTGCCCATGTTCATGTCGACCATCGTGGGGTCGGAGGCTCCCGAAATCTGAATCATCGGGTAGCAGTTTACGGTGGCGTTGGCCGTTGCCGTCAGTCCGTTGAGGAAGCCGAGCGACGATACCGTCATAAGCACGCCCGGGGTCTTCGTAAGGTATCCCTCGGTGGCGGCGGCCATGCCGGCCTGCTGCTCGTGGCGGAAGCCTACGAAACGGATGCCCTGACCCTGGACCATATAGGCAGCCTCGGTGATGGGGATGCCTACAAGGCCGTAGACGTTCTTGATGCCGATATTTTTAAGGGCGCGTGCCAGAACGTACATGCCTGTAACCTGCTCGGGATACTTCGGAGCGGGCTGCTGGCAGTTGCATGTAGTATTGGCCGGTGTGGAAGGAGTGTTCTGCATAGCTTATAGTTGAAAGTTGATGAAGCGCCGGCCGGAATAGTGATTGCGTTGAGGCCGGCGCTTCGGTTGTAGGTTTGGTTGATATGTTGGAAGGGGGGTGGCCCCTTGGGATGTTTTCTGATAGTTTTTAGTTGTCAGGCCTCGGTAACTCGGTTCCGAGTTACCTCGGCCGACAACCAAAAACTAACAACTAAAAACTATATTCGAAGATTCCGGGGAAAACCGCGTTGCCCTCGCTCGGGCGTCGGCTTCGGGGGAGTTCCATTCCCCGGCAGGTCATTTCACAGATTATATTTTATATTGTCGTGCCGGCATTCTCTTCAGGCCGGCGCGGATGGAATACCGCTTACATCTGGCCGTTGGGCAGAGGCTCGGTGGTGCCGTTCTTGGCGAACTGCTGAATCTGCTCTTCGGTATAACCGAGGCTCTTGAGCACTTCGTCGTTGTTGCCGCCCAGCGTAGGACACGGCCCGTAGGTCGGGGTGTAGCCCGAGATGGTGAAGGGGCATCCAACCGTTACGAATTCGCCGACCTTGCCGCCCTGGTTGATTTTCACGAGGGTGTTGCCGTCGTAAAGAGTCTGGTCGTCCATGATTTCCTTGGTGTTGAGTACCGGAGCGCAGGGAACGCCAAAGGGTGCCAGCTTTTCTACGATTTCGTATTTGTCGAACTGGAGAGCCCAGGCCTGTACGCGGTCGATGAGCTGCTGTTTGTGGCGGTCGCGTGCGTCGGCGGTGTTGAAGTCGGGGTTGGTGAGCCAATCCTCGAAGCCGAAGGCCTGACAGGCTTTCTCAAAGTCCTTGGCGCCACGCTGGAAGATTATGTAGCAGTAGTCGTTGGGGTCGGTCTGCCATCCTTTGCACTTGTAGGTCCAGCCGAGCACGCCCGAACCCTCGGTGTTGCCCGAACGCGGAACGTAGTCGGGGAACTTTTCGTTGGGGTACTGCATGTACTGGGTGAGATAGCCGATCTTGTCGAGTGTGAGCTGGTCGCGCGTCTTGATACGGCAGAGGTTGAGGCAGGCATTGTGCATCGACTGGTATACGTAGGTGCCCTCGCCGGTCTGGTTGCGCAGCTGCAGGGCTGCCAGCAGACCGATAAGCATGTGCATGCCGGTGTTCGAATCGCCCAGGGCTGCGCCGCTTTGGGTAGGAATGTTGTAGTCGCCTGAATACCATCCGGTGGTAGTGGCGGCTGCGGCCGTTACCTGTGCGATAGGCTCGTAGGCCTTGAGGTCTTTGTATTTCGATGTGGGAGGGAAGCCCTTGATGGTGCCGTAGATACAGCGCGGGTTGAGGGCGTGGACGGCCTCCCAGCTGAATCCGAGCTTATCCATGGCGCCCGGGTGGAGGTTTTCCACGAATATGTCTGCGCCCTTAATCAGTTTTGTCAGAATCTCCTTGCCGTCGGGAGTGGCGGCGTCGAGTGTGAGCGATTTCTTGTCGCTGTTGAGCTGCAGGAAATAGTAGCTCGGGCAGTCGGGGTCGAACTGAAGTTCGTTACGCGTTGCGTCGCCCGATCCGGGACGTTCGATTTTTACAACTTCGGCGCCGAGCCATGCGAGCATCTGCGTGCAGGAAGGACCGGACTGTACGTTGGTGAAGTCAACAACCTTAATGCCTTTCAGAGGAGCGGTGTTCATAGTATCAATTATTTAGTCGTTTTATATTTTGATGTTTAAATCCGTTGCAGCATCCGTACTTCCACGCTCAAATCCATGCTCCGTACGGTTGCTTTCGAGAATATAACAACGGCCGCAAGCATTTGGTTAGATTTCGGATGATAAAAAGATTTCATATTAGCGAAAACGCCCTCATAAAGCCGTGGGTGCGCCCCTCGGCAATCCGTGCTCCTGTGAGCAAGAACAATTTGTCGGCGCGGAGATACAGCGAGGGGGCCGCGTCGCCGGCATGGTGCCGGAGGCGCGACCCCCTCGGGTGTGAAAAAGCGGCCGGACTGTAAGCCGGGTTATGTCGACACTATTTTCTCGTTTTTCGTGGCCGGGGGATTGCGCGATGGCAATCCGACGCCGTGTCGGCCCGTCATTTATCTATGCCGCGCGGTTGCCCGCGGGCTAAAGCGGTCTACCCCCCGGCAAATGGGCGAGCAGCCCATTCGGAGCAGCCGGCCTCAGGGGCCGGAGCAGCGCTCCACTGCCGGTATACTTGACCTTGCAACCCATCAGACCGTGCGGCGCGCCAACTCGCGATGGCGCCCGGTGGGCTCTTACCCCGCCTTTTCACCCTTACCCCGGTGGGGTGGTGGCGCCTCTTCAGGGAAGAGGCTT
>OKVH01000876.1_pt1 | contig 15647 bp, 18 predicted proteins | sample 1604791 | NCBI WGS metagenome assembly OKVH01 (sample SAMN01760919, study PRJEB22395) | human gut metagenome | reverse complement strand
TGCTGCATCGATGCCGTCGAACGTGCAAAAATAGCGGTCAACATTGTTTCCAGCCCTCGTCCAGTTCATCGAAGATGTCAGCTTGCTTTTGGTGATACGCTGCACCCGCACGCCGCGCGCCAAATCCACCTCGTCGCAGACCCACTGCTGCCCGTTCTCATCCGTGTAATTGCCGCCGGAGGAAACCGGGATGCCCGGCAGTGCGTTCGGCGTTTGCAGCGTCAGCGTCTGCTCGATGTACGGTGCATAAATCGCATCGCCCAGCGCAATAGCAACCTGCGTGCCGACCGCCACTGCTGACTTTTCAAAGTTCAGGCAAAAATACCCGCACTTTGCCGGTGTGCGGAAACTCTCGCCGACGCTGATTGCTCCGAGTGGCTGCTGCGTTTCATCGTAGAAGCATCCACCGCCGCAGGCGTGGCTGACGTGATATGCCACGCCAGGCACGCATGGCTGAAGTCCGGTAATCCAGTAGCTGCCGTTGGCGACAATGCCGTAATTCGCGGAAGCAACATCAAAATTCTGGTATTGTCCATCTTGAAAAAGCGACGGATTCAGCAGATTTTCTCCTGTCAGGCGGATGGTTATTGTCCCGCTGCCGCCAGCGCTGGCAATCGGTACGGGCGCGGTCGGGGTCGGCGTCCCGTCCTGCGTGCTTTTGCCAAAGATACGCAACCCGAGCAGGGGAGCTGCGAACGCATTCGGCAGCACAGCCGCCGCTCCGGACACGCTGCCGGTCAGGAGGTTCTGCCGTGTCGTCAGGTGAGCAACATCCGCCGCGACCACTTCGACAGCTTCCGCTGCCGCGCTGCCTGCTTCCTGTGCGGAGGCTGCCGCCGCGGATGCCGCCCCTTGCGCTTCTTCTGCTGCGTTCGTTGCCGCCGTGACGCTGCTTTCTGCTGCTTGTGCGGATTTCCGTGCGCTGTCTGCGTATGCTTTTGCGTTTGCGTCCATGCCCTCGATGCTGCTGGCGATGGCTTCCCGCACGTCGCGCCCGTAAACCGCCTCCCGGATCTTGCGGATGTTCGCCGATATGTCCTTGATGCTCATGCCTGTTTCGCCTCCTCCTGCGGCTGATTCACCGCCTTTTGCAGCACCTGAATGCACGCCAGCAGCGCGTTCAGGTTGCTTGCACCGCGTACCTCCACCGTGGAGAGCGCGTCAATGATGGCTTGCACGGTTTGCTTGCTGATTTTGATGGTTTCCATAGGCTTCCCCCTCCTTATTCCGACGTGCCCGCGCCAAGATAGCTGATTTCCTTCGTGCTGTAATGCCCGCCAGCGAAAACCTGCACGTTCGTTAGCACGTTGATGGTGTTCTCGCCGCCCTCCGGCGTCGCGTAGGTGATGGTCTGTGACGTTTTGGAGACGCGCAGGGCGTCGCTGATGCCCGTAACGACCGTTTGCTTCTGCCAGCTCACGGATGATTCCCCCAGCACGAGCGTTCCGACGGACAGCGTTCCCGGCACGGAAGCGTCCGTCAGGTCGGCAGTATCCGCGAACAAGTTCGTCGTGTCCAAGGAAACAATGTCCGCGTGCATCGCCGTGAATTGGTCTGCCGCCGTCTTAAACGATTCAAACTCTTGCGCCGTCACATACCCTTCCAAATCAATGCACTGCGCGCTAATCTTCACCGCGCCCGCTGACTGATTGATGACCGACACCACGTCGCCCTTGCTGACCTTGCTTTCCAGTGCACCGCTCACGCCGTCCATCGTCTGCTTGACGGTTGTGATGTCCTGTGTGTGCTGGTCTACCGTCTCGACGTAGGCGGACAATGTGCCGTTCATGCCGTCCAGCGTCGTCTGCACGGTGTTGAGTGTGTCGGTGTTCTCGTTTGTTTTCTGCGTGTAGGCGGTAATCAGCCCGTCGGTGATGAGCAGGTGCGTGTTTTGGTCGCTGACAATCTGCCGCAGGTACTCCACCGACGAATCGACGACCTCCACCGCTTTGCTCGTCGCGGCGGTGGTGCTTGCCATGCCCGTTTCCGGTGTGCCGAACGTGTACTCGGACTGGTCGGGGTTCACGAGGTCGAGGGAAATCGCCGTGCAGGTGTATTCCGCGTCAATGCCGTGGGGAGGGGAGACGACGCGCACCTTGTCGCCGACGCGGAACGATTCCGCATTCACATCCAACAGGTGCAGGTCTACCGCGCTGATGGTGATGGTGATGGTCTCTTTCAGCCGCTTTTGCAGGTTCTCCTTCGCCATTTCCAGCAGGGTACTTGCGTCCTTCGCGTCGAACTCCGTCACGCCCCAGATGCGCCCGTAGAGGGCGATTCCGGCGGCGTCCTCGATGTAGTCCTTGCCGTCGTTGACGCTGCTGATGGTGATTTTGCTGTCGCTCTGCCCGGCGTAGGGGATCAGGCACGTCACAACCTCCGACGCGGAGACGTACTCGGACAAGTCCAGCAGATTCTCCCCAAAGCGGATGACTTGCCCGCAGGACGTGCCGCTCTCCTTCGTCCAGTCCAGATAGCGCACGTCGCCTTCGTGGCGGACGCGCAGGAAGCCGCCGTGAATGTCTAAGAGGTTGCCGCTGATTTCGTCCCAGGTGTTGCCGTAGCCCGTGTTTTCCACGCTGGACAGCGTCTCGATGTCCACGTTGCCGATTTGGAACTGCTGCGCCTCGCTGACGGCCTCGTTGTGCCGCGTCAGGTACAGGCGGAACAGCACTGCCGCCGTGCCGTCGTAATCCGCCAATTTGTACGGATGCAGGACGCTGTCCACCAAGTAGGTGAGTTCCCCCTCGCAGGTGACAGTCTTCTGGCGGTAGAAGTCGGTTTCCGTTTCCAGCACGCGCCCGCGCCAGATGATTTCGTCATCCTGCCGGACGTCAATCCGCGTCCGCATTTTGTGCAGTGCGCTGTACATCGGGTGCTCCGGCAGCAGCACGAACGTGAGCGTTCCGGCGGCATTGCACTGCGTTTCCAGCACGGGGGAGAGGACGGAAAGTTCCTCGTCCCCCGGCGAGTACAGCAATGCGTCGTCCGCATAGATGGTGTACATTTACAGCCTCCCTCCTCGGTAGTCGATGGATACCGTGCCATTCCCGGTGAAGGTCAGCACATTGTCGCCCTCGGTGATGCAAATGCCGCTGATGCGGTTGTCGCCCGCCGTCAGCGCGTACTCCTTGCTGCCGAATGCCGCCGTCATCGCCGTGCTGGCCGTGATGGTCGGGATGCACGGACGCCTTGTGCCGGGAATCGTCAGCGTCAGCGTGCCATCCACCGGCAGCGCCTTGTAGTCGCGGATGATGCCCGTCTCAAAGTTGAAGGTGTCCCACAGCCAATCATCCAGCGAACCCGTGATTTCCAGCTTGTACGGGTCGCAGACGGCTTTCAGGCTGATGGTGGCGGTCTTGCGGTCGCTCTCCAACGCGTTCATGGTCACGCGCCCGGTGTAGGCGTAGCCGGGGTCTTCATCGAGGATGATTTGCACCCGCTGCCCGTGCAGGGTGTCCAGTATTTCGGAATACAGCGCATCCCAGCGGTTCCGCGCGTCAATGACGATGAACTCCGCCGAGAAGTCCCGTGTCTGATAGCCCACGCGCCCGGTCAGCGCTTCGGACAGGTCAAGCGCGCCGTCCAGCCCCGGCACATCCACATAGTTTGTGCGCACCTTCGGCGGCGCGATGGTCGGGCGCGTTTTCGGCAGCAAGCCCCAATCGCGGTAGGTGTGCTTGCCGCCCAGCGTTACCCCGTAAATCATGCGTTCCGCCCCTTTCGCAGTGCCATCCGCCCCAGACGCTTGTCCATCTTGCCCGCGGTTGCGCCGACAAGCACGCCCGTATCCAGCACAATCTGCTGCTGATTCATGCCGCTGAAGCCGTTTTGCAGGGCAACAAGCATCTGGTCGAGCTTGCGCTCCATGCTTGCGCCCACGACCTCACCCACCGCGCTTTTGACGTATCCTTGCAATACGCTGATGGGCGCGACGGCTTCGGCTCCGGCCTCGCCGACGAGGTGATAGCCGCTGTGCGTATCAAAGAGGGTGGGCTTTGAGAAGATGGCGCCGTCGGCGTGGGCGGATGGTGCGCCGATGTAGGTGTTGGAGTACTTTGGCTGACCGAGTGGCGTTGCGCCGTTCAAGGTGAGCCATGCGTTCGTGTTGTTCCACAGGTTTTCCTGCCCCAACTTGTTCACCATATCAACGGTAGCTTGGTCGGCAGGCGTGCCGTCAAGGTTGGTTACGCCATTCGTGCGGTCGTCAAGCATGTCTTTGAGGCTGCCTTGGAGCGTGTTTTTTATCCCGTTGCATGTGAACGAGAACCCGACCGTCAGGTGCAAGCCTTTGATGACGTTGTTCCACCACGATTGAATATCTCTCGCCATGAGGTTGGCTTTCCGCCCGATGCCGCGGAAGTCAATGCAGCAGTATTCGCCCACGGCAGTCACAACACCGTCCCACCACTTCTGGACGTTCTCTTTTGCCTTGGAAAGCTCCTCCTTCGTCGGCTTTTCGTCGCTTGTCCCGAACACGAGCCGCAGGAATACTCCGGCAGTTGACACGAAGGTATTCCACGAATCCGTGATGGTCTTCGCCACGTCCGGCCAGTCGGGCAAATCAACGCCGAACACGCCCTTGAAAATGCCCGCAATCAGCGGATAGCCAACGTGTTCCCACGCCCAGCTGATGGCGCTGCCGATGCCCTTCATAATGTCCGGCAGATTCGTCACAATCGACCGCAAACCGCTGCCAATCGCCGTTCCCAGTCCCTTGAAGTCAATCTTGCCGATGAGGTTCTTGAACGTCTTCAGCAGCGACGGGAACAGCTTCTTGAGCGCGCCGCCGATTTGCTTGACGACGTTGGGCAGTACGTCGATGATGCTGCCCAGCAAGTCCGGCAGCACGTCCGCCAGCCCGGTAATGAGCGTCGTTGCCGCCTCCACCATGCCTGGCAGGATGGTGTTGATGATGCCCGGAAGCTGCGGGCCAAGCGTGGAGACAAGCGTCTGCACCGCCTGCACGAGGCGCGGTGCCATCGTCTGCAAGCGCGGGACGATTTGGTTCACCGCTTTCATCACGCTGTCCGCCAGATTGTTCACAAGCTGGTCAATGTCCTGATTGCCGTCCGCCAGCCCGGAGAGTAGGTTTTGCCATGCCGCCTTCGCCGCGTTGACCGAGCCGGAGATGGTCTTTTCCGCCTCGTTCTTCGTTGTCTCGAAGATGCCTTGGTCTTTCTGAATCTCATGAATAGCCGCGATAATGTCCGCGAAGCTGCTGATGTCGTACTTCACGCCGGAGAGCTTCGACGCATCCGCCAGCAGCCGCTCCATTTCCTTTTGTGTGCCGCCGTAGCCGAGCTTCAAGTTGTCCAGCATCGTATAGTTCTGCTTCGAGAACCCCTTATAGGCGTTCTGAATATCCTCCATGCTGGTGCCGAAGGTGTTCGCGTTGTCCGCCATGTCGGTGATGGCAAGGTCGGCATACGCGGCGGCGGCGACGGTGTCCTTGCCCAAGGACGCAATCAGGCTCGCGGAGAAGCTCGTCACCGTGTCCATGTACTCGTTGGCGGACAAGCCCGCCGTTCTGTATGCGTTTTTCGCGTACTCCATGACCAGCTTCTGCGCATCGTCGCCGAATAGCTTTTTGACACCGCCTTCGAGCTGCTCATAGCTGGCGTAGGCGCTCATGGCGCTGCTGACGAGCTTGCCCATGGCGGCTGTGACTGCCGTGACGCCCGCGCCGATGACTTTGCCCATTTGCAGCGCCGCTTGTCCCGCCAGCTTGAAGCCCTTGCCAAGCACACTGCCGACCTTCTGCCCGGCTTTGCTGACCTTGGCAAGCGCTTTTTCTGCCCCACTCGTATCCAGCACGATAGAGCCGAACAGTTCAAAGATACTGCTCATGTCGTTTCCCTCCCTTCTCCCGGCTGCGTGAAGCCGTCGAGCAGATTCCAGCTGTGCCGGATGTCCTCTGCCGTGATGTCCGGCGCATCCACCGGCGCAAGGGTACGGTATTCGTTCAGAAAATCGCCGAAGCCCTTGTCAAAGCATTTGTGCAGCCACACTTCCCACAGCAGCTTCTCTTCCGTCTCTTCGTTGTACATCCGCACGCACTGCTGGATGAAGTCCGCCAGTCTCCCGCGCCGCAGCATTCCGGTCAGCAGCGCCATCGGGTCGCTGTAGCGGCGGTAAAGCATGTCGAAGAGCTTTACTTCGTCTGCCCCAAGCGCTTCATCAGCCGCGTAAAAAAATCGCGGAAATCCTCGCTTACCATCAGGGTGAATACCGCCTCAGCGAACACACCCATGTCCAGCGCAGCGATTTCGGCGGGCGTTTTGCCGCTCAAATCCGCCAGCAGGGTGTAGATTTCCGCCTTGCAGTCCGGCAGGCGCGCCAGCAGCTTGTCCGCAAGCATCAGCGCGACGGTCACGCCGAGGCTCTCCGCGCTCTCGCTGCCCTCGCGCACCCGCTGGACGGCGGTCTTGGTCGGTATGACGCTGCGCAGGTCGTTCACGCCGATTTTGGACAGGATGCGCATCATCGTGAAGAGGTCGTCCGCGCACAGGCGGCGCATGGTTAAGGCTTCATTTTCCATCGTGATTCCTCCTTTTGATAGAAAAGGGGAGAAAAGCGATGTGCCTTTCTCCCTGTGGTTGATTATTCTGCTGATTTGCGCCGTCACCACGGCGGTGTTGGCGTCGGTCTGCGTTTACGCAGCGTAGGTGTCGTTCGGATAGTAGATGTGCCACGGCAGCGTCTCGCCGTCGCCGTCCAAACCGGCATAGCACTCGAACGTGTACGTCCCGACCGTGCCTTGCTTGCTCTTGTTGTCGTTCTCAAAGCCGGACGTGCACAGCGCATTGTCCAGAATCGCGATGATGTTGCGCCCATCCAGTGTTTTGCCGACAAAGGCGATGTTCTCCCAGTAATCGCCCACGGCGATGTCCGCCTTGTCTTCGATGAGGTTGAAGCGCGTGTCGGTCGTCGCCGCCGCGCTCTTGCCCAGCGTCGCCGCCGTCAAGACGTCCTCCGTCAGCTCAATGAAGCTAACTTCCATCGTCGCCGTGCCGCCGGTCTTGATGGACAGCTCCTTCGTGTTCACATACACGCCGTCCACTTCCACCTTCGTGATTTCCGGCTTAATCGACACCTTCGAGCCGCCGGACGTTGCGCCGACAAGCGAATCGGTGAAATTCCACGCCGCGCCCTCGTACTTCAGCCCCTTGTGAATCGTGCCCGCACCGAATACGATGCTCTTGGGCGTGGTGCTCGTCGCGCCGCTTCTGCCTTCCTTCATGTTTCGTCCACACTCCATTCTTTGATGTTCAGATTGATGCTGATGCGCCGTGCCGCGCCGTCAATATCCGGCAAGAACGACGCACCCGCGAAAGAAATTGCAAGCCCTGACCCGCTATCCGTGATGCACGTCCAGCCATACGCCGGGAAGCGCGCCTGAATCGCCTTTGACGCCGCCAGCAGGGCATCAAGACCCGCGCGGCTGTAGCCCAGCAGGGTCATCGTGCTGTCCGTGCGCCCGTCCTCGGTGAAGCTCTCCGCGTCCACCCACTGCCCGACGAAATACGTTTCCGGCAGCGGGGCTGCGCGGTACTGCCCCAGCGCGTATGGCAAGTGCATATCCGCCATCGCCGCGCGGAGGATGGAAAGCGCCTCCTGCGTCATTTCATTTCCTCCCCAAGAATCGTTTCCGCCATGCGGATGATGGTGTTCTGCTTCGCCGCGAATGCCTTTTGAAGCGTCAGGTGCGCGTCCTCGCCATTGGTGGCGACGGCAGGAAGCCCTTGGCTCCTGAGGTACTGGACGGCTTCCTCCGCCTCCTGCTGGCTGTCGTACACGCGCGAGTTCTTCTCGCCACGCGGCTGCCCCTCGATGTACACCCACCAGCCTTTGCGCCCGTCGCCGTGGATGGCGTGGCTGCCCGTGCCGAACTCGTTCCAGAACGATTCCTCCAGCGGGCTGCCAATCTGCGCGGTCATGGCGCTTTCATCGACCGAATTGCTCCATGAGCCGCGAAGCTGCGTCTTCTTCGTGGGCGTGGTGCGGATGGTCTGGCTTGTCACCTCGTGCGCAGCCTCGGTGAGGAAGCGTTTTGCCGCGTCCTTCATCTGCGCGCTGACTTTCATGCTGTAATCCCGAAATTCAACCGGCATTGCTGTCGCCTCCTGTGTATTTCAGGTAGATTTCCAGCTGTGAGCCGCTGCCCATCTCCATCGGATTGTCAATCAGCAGCACATCATAGCGCTTTCCCCGGCAGACAAGGCGGCTGTTTTCCGCCGTGAGGTCTGCCGGGAGCGCCTGATAATCCGCCACAAAGACGTGCGTGCTGTCCTGCACCTTGGCGTTGTACACGCTGTATTTGCTGTCGCCGCCGGACAGGTCAAGCCAGCCGGAAAGCGTCGCCGCGTCCGTCCACTGCTGCACCTGTTCGCCGATTTCGTTCGTCGTCGTCGCGCGGGTCTGGATGATGGCTGTCACGTTGCCGCCGATGCCCTTCATGCCATCGTCACCCCTTGCCCGAACCGCGCCTTGATGTAGGGCGTCAGGAAGCCCATGAGCGCCTTGGGGAAGCCCATGACGGCGTTCTCGCCCGTCAGGTCGAAGTAGGTGACGGCGTGGCGGGAAATCGTCTCCGATGCCACGCCGACCTTGTTTCGATTGTCCAGTTCCCACTTCAGCAGGTTCACGACGCCCATCTTCACATCGTCCGGATAGCGCACGAGCGTCGCCGTCACGTCGATTTCGTCCTTCAATCCACGCTCTGAGACCGTGAAGGCGAGTTCGTCCGCGCTTTCGACGGTATAAAGCCCGTCATTGTACAGGGAGAAAGTCACCTGCACCGTATCGCCGGCGGAGAAGGGGACAAGCGCTTCCCCCATAAAGGTGCGTCCCACGACGTCACCCGTCCAGCGTTCGCTCCTGCGCTGGAAGTTGTTGTTCGTGTAGGCGCGAATCAGCAGCTCAAAGCCGCGCAGTTTCGCCGCCAGCAGCGCGTCATCTGCATCTGTGGTGATTTGCTTCCGCAGCTCCTCCACCGTCATCAGCATGACACTTGCCCCCTCCTTTCATCACTTCTTGAACTTCGCCAGCACGACCTTCGCGCTGTTGGTCAGCGCCACGCCGTAATACTTCGCCGCCGTCACGTCGGTCTGCTGCTTCTTCGGCAGCCATTCCGCGTCCACCTGAATGTCCTTTTTGAGGAAGATGGTCACGGCGGGCAGCTCGTCCTCGGTGTACTCGGTTTCGGGGGAATCGGGTTCCAGCTTGATAATCGGGCAGAGGTAGTACTGGGAAGCCGCCGCCAGCGCCTTCACCTTGTCGCCCGCCGCCAGCTCGACCGACGGGTCAACCTTCGCCTGATATTCGGCAAGGTTCGCCGCGTCGATGGTCACATCGCCGGATTCGTTCTTCTCGTGGGTCACAAGGCGCACCTTCTTCGACTTCTTCACCCACGCGCCCGCAATCTTGCCAATCGCGCCGTTGACCGCCACGCCCGAAGTGAACTTGTCCGCGGACAGGAAGTCGCTATCCTTGAGCAGCGTCGCTTCCTGCGCCGGGTGGATGAAAATCACTTTGTCGATGCCGTCCTCTTCGTCCTCGAACTTGGCAATCGCGTCCACCAGTCCGCCATAGGCAATCGCCGCAAGGGTGGAAGCCGCGTAGACGTTCTTGCCCGTGTACACCGCATCCAGTACGTCGTTGTCCACCTTGCCCGCAATCGCCTTGGCAAGCTGGGTTTCCGCCTGCGCAATCGGGTTGCCCAGACCGCTGTTGACGGCTTCCTGCGTGATGCCGACCGCCTTCATCGCCTTCTTAATCGTGAAGGTAGTCGAGGAAGCCGTCAGGGTGCTGAGCCCCACCTCCGCGCCTTCTGCCACGTCCTCCGCATCGCCGATGTAGTTCCAGCTCGGCACGGTCTTGGTGTCGCCCGGAACGCCCACCAGCGTCGTGTCCACCTTCGCATAGGGGGTCAGCTTCAGCTGCGCGTCAATCTTCGCGCCAATCATCGCGCCCATTACTTCGGGGTTAATCAGGTTGTTCAGCTTGGTAACTGCCATTTATTTTTTTCCTCCTCATTATCATTTTCGTGACCTCACGAAAATGGTCTGTGCCATTTTGTTAATGTCAACAAAATGGTGTCATTTCTCCGCCGCCATCGCCGCGCGGAAGGCTTCCGGGTTCTCCTCGAAAATTTCCCGCCGCTCTGCGTATGGTTTCTTGAGAATCTCGCTCCGGCTGAGCGGCGCGTGTCCCTCCTGATCCGGCAGACGGTTCTCGATGATGTTCTTCTTGCCGCTGGCTTCAAACTGCTGCGGAAACTGCGTTTTGAGTGCCGCCAGCTTATCGTCCCAACCTTTGATTTTGCTGTTCTCGTCCAGGGTCAGCGCATCACCCTTGGCTTTGAGCTTAAAGGTCAGATAGTCCACATCGAGGGCTTTGCTGTCCAGCAGCCCGACCTTGACTGCCGCATCAATGCGCGTCTGTTCCAGTTCTGCTTGGAGCTGCTGCACCTGCGTCTCATATGCCGCCACCTTCTCTTGCAAGCCTTCATTGCCCTTGTTGGACTTTTTCAGCTCTTCAATCAGGCTATTTGCCTCCGCAAGCTGCTTCGTGACGCCCTCATGGTCGCCCTTCAGCTTGCCGTAGCGGATGTCGAGGTTTTCCTCCGACGCGGTATAGATTTTGTTCTCCTTCATCGCGTCAAGAATAGCCTTGGCAGCATTGTCATCGACGCCGTTCGCCTTCAAGATTTCTGCAATGGTCATGTTTGTTTCCGCCTTTCATTTTTCTATGCTTTTATACGGGGTCGCATCCCGTGAAAAATCGGTGTTTTACGTCATCGCTGACGCATACAAAAGCGCACCCGTCCGCGTGGGGCAGGTGCGCCGTTGTGCCGTTATGCAAGTAGCTTCGCCCACGTCTTCGCGCCGACGATGCCGTCAGCAGTCAAGCCCTGCGCGGTCTGGAATGCCTTGACGGCGGCAATGGTGTGCTTGCCGACGATGCCGTCCACCTTGCCGCAGTCGAATCCCGCGTCAATCAGCAGGTATTGCAGAACTTTGACTTGCGTCCCTCTGCTGCCGTTCCTGAGGACGAGAAGGGGGCTTGCGCCGTCTCCGGCATCCGCCTGGTTCTCGGTCGTGGCGGGCGTGACAGGCGTGTCAGCGGGCGAATCAGGCGCATCCACGGCGTAAGCCGTGCCGGTCAGCTCCGCCCACTCGTTCCAGCGGGTGATTTTGCTCTCGACCACGCCGTAAGCCGTGCCTTTTGCCTCGATGACCTTGCCTTCGCCGACGTACAAGCCGACGTGATGGCGATCGCTGCCCTTGGTGAGGAACACCGCCGTGCCGGGCTTGAGCGGCTGACCGTCGGTGCGCTTGCCGCCCTGCAATGACCCCTTGGCGGCGGCGTACTTGCGCCACATGGTGTTGCTGCCGTGGTACATATACCCGCCCAGCTGCTTATACGCCCACCAAAACAGCCCGGAGCAGTCCGCAACGCGCCGCCCGACCCACTGCTGCCCGTAGCGTATCGTCTGCGCGCGGGTGGCGCTGTCCTGCGCACGCTGTGTGTGAACCTGCCCCGTGCCGCCCCAGATGTACCCCCACTTTTCCGCCAGCGCGCGGCGGAAGAGGGCGACCACCTCCGCCGCGTTGACCGTTTTTGATGCCATCGTCAATCACCACCGGGGTCAATTTCCGCTTTGCCGAGCTGTTTATACACCTGATTCACGCCCGTCGAGGCGAGCCCCGACACGATGCCGACCGCGAGCGCATTCAGCACGTCCTTCGCCGGGAAATCCGGGATGACGTACATGCCGACGATGCCCAGCACGCCGCCCGCCGCGCCCACGATGACCGGAATCAGCTCATCGCGGATGCTGCCGACGCTCTTGCAGAGCAGCCCGATCAGGTAGGTGATGACGACAATCGCCAGCACCGTGCCCATGGTAGAGATGTCCATGATACCACTCCTTTTCGGAATTATTGTATGAAAAAACAGCCTGCACGAGGTGTGCGGCTGCTTTTCGCGGATTAAGTTGATTGCAAGTTGATGGTAAGTTGCAATTTCTCTTTGCAACTTGCAATTTTTAGTTTCAAACAAGGTTCAAAGATGGTTCAAAGCCGGTTACCGGATATGCCCACCATTGCGTTCCAGCATGATGTCGCTGAAAAACTCCCGATTCACGGTGATGTTCGGCAGCTCATTCGCCTTCATGGTAATGACCACCTGCAAGTTCGTCGGGCAGGCATAATCCCCGTAGATGCTTTCTGCCTTTTCGGTGATGGTCTGCCCGCAGTCCTTGATTTGCTGGATTCGCTTCTCTCTGGTCATGTTCATGTTTACGCACTCCCTTCAACGTATCAAAAAAGCACCTTGCGGTGGGGGCAGGGTGCTTTCTACCGTTTTTATCCTTCGCTGGCTTGTTTTCTGTCCTCTTCCAGCAGCTTTTTAAGAAGTGCATCGCGTTCTTCTTGCGTCATCTTCCGAAATTTTTCAATTTCTTCGGTGTTCGGAATGTCATATTCCTTATATTTCACGCTACTTCACCTCCCTGATACGAAAACTATACTCGGTAGCCAGCACTTTAAGCGTTTCTATCTGCGCTTCATCCTCATTATACCCCTTTTCTTTGAAACTTGCAACAAGCAAATTATAAATGGTAGCTCGCACTTCGCGTGATGGCATCGTATATTCAAAAATTCTACCATCATGACACAGTACATAGCCAACGGAATAGCCGTTCTGTCTTGCCGCATTCAAGTCGCTGTCGCTTGGTGGCATACTGCCGGGGTGATTATGAAATGCTACAAGTTGCTTCTTTGCTTTGAAGCGCTCAATGGTGCTGATAATGTCCTGCGTATATTCTGGCGTTTCAGCAGCTTGACCCGTGATAGATTTAACCCATTTTTGGTTCTCACGGTTGTATAGATACAAGTCCTCGCCATTCTGTCCAGAGCGATGCTGCAATAGCTCCTTGGCAGCTTTCAGGAACTCGCGCCGTTCCTGCGGGCTGTTTGCCATTGAATCGAATTTATCGGCATACGCTCGGCTTTCGATAACTTTCGAGTCAACCGCAAATCTCCGGCTTTTCGTGATTCGTTCCTGCTCGTAGTGCAGCATTTCGCTTTCCTCGGCGGCTTTCAGATACTTCTCCTCAAACTCCCTGAACCCCTCCGTCTTGTCCAGCCCGAAGAACTTCGCCCTGTCCTTCATGGTCTGCAATTCGTCCGCGTCCAGCGCCCACTTCGCCCTTGTCAGCGCGACGCACCGGCAGTTGCAGTCCTCTTCGGGGCGCCCGAATGCGCCGGGGTACTCCGCTTTCTTGCCGTCTATCTCGAACGGCTCGCCGACTTCGCGAATCTGCCCGTCAAGGATGCGGTGATCCGTGCGCGTGTTGCCGTCCAGCACTGCATCCCATTGCTTGACGACTTGGCAGCCTTGCCCCTTGGCGGCGTTGCGCGCGTCGTCAGCGGATTGCTGCTGAATGCGGTGTCCCTCGGTGCGGACGATGGTTTTCGCGCGTTTGAGCGGAATGCCGGAAGAAATCTGCACCTGACGGGCAATCATGTTGTAGTCGCTGCCGATGGAGATGCCGATGGAAATCTCCCGGCGGATGGTCTTCTTCAGCTTCTGCATATCCACGCCAAGTTCACCGTACAGCCGCCCGCTGAGCTTGCTGTCCGTGCGGACGGCGCGGGTGACGGCACGCTGGTCAAAGGGGGCGAGAATCGGCATTCCCTGCTTGTGCAGACTGTACATTGTGCCAACGTAGCCGTGCTGGTAGCTGCGCGTCAGGTATTCTTCGATGGTCTGATTGCTTTTCTTGTGCAGTTCGTCCAGCGCGGCGTTGATTTGGGCTTTCATCGCCTCCTGATAACGCTTCTGGTAGATTTTCGATTGCGTCATTTCGTCGCTTTCGAGGATGCGAATGTGGTTGTCGATGCGCCGAATCGCCCGCTGGTACGCCTTTTCCAGTGCCTTGATGGTCTCCTGCTCATCATCCAGCATGGCTTGCAGGGCTTCCTTCTCGCTCTTGCGCATTCACATCACCCCGCGTCATCCTCTTCCGCCGGAACGTCCGCCAGCACCACGTCCGCCGCGCCGTCGTCTGATTTCGTCCGCCCGCGAATCGTCTTGTAGTCCAGTTCCAGCACGTCGCAGATGTTTTCCAGCAGCGTTTCGTCATCCAGCACGTCGGTGAGCGCCAGCAGCGTCGAAATCTGCGCCTGTTGTTTCTGCGCGTCGGTCAATGCAATCTGCGCGTTGTCCAGCGCGTTCGCCATCACCTCGCGCCGGAAGTCGAAATACACGTCCTGCATCTGGTAGTCCGTGCCGTTCTCGTCGTTGATTTCTTTCAGCACGATTTTCAGCAGCCGCCGCATGAACTGCTTCAGCCGGATTTCCAGCTTGTTGCACTTGAGGTCAAGCAGCGCATAGCGGCTCTTGATGACGATGTTCGTCACGTTGCCGTCGCCGACCTGCGCGGCGTTGAAGCCCATGCCGAAGCGGTAGATGTTCTTTTCGTCCAGTTCCAGCTTCGTCTGGCGCGCCTGATAGGGGATGTCAATCGTGCGAATCTCCACGTCGCCGCCGGAATCCGGGATGCCGATGTGCTTTTTCGCCCGGATGTTCGTCATCAGCTCATCGAGGTTGTCGCCCTCAAAGCCCTTGACGACGTAGAGAACTTCGTTCGCGTCCTGAATGTTGTTGGATAGCCCGCAACTCATGAGGTCGTAGTCGTCAATCAGCCCCTTGATGGTTTTCAGCCCCGAAAACTGCTTTGACCCGTTGTCCAGGCGGAAGAAGGGGATGAAGCCGAAGCCGTCAAAGTAGGTGCTTTCGTCGCCGGGCTTGCGCCAGATGGTGTGCGGGCGCGGGTTCAGCGGTGCGGATTCATCCGGCACAATCTCGCCCTCGTTCACCTGGCAGAAGAAGTGCGTCTGCTTTTTGTCCCACACCTGAATGCGCTTGATGGTTTTGTTGTCCTTGCCGATGCGGTCGATGTACCAGTAGATGACGTACTCGCAGCCGTCGTCCGTATCCTTTGCCCGCACTTCCACCACGCCGAGGCCGTCCGCCGCCTGAAAGCGCGTGCGGCCGTCCGCATCCTTGTAGGCGTACATGTACTCGAAGCCCTTCGCCACCGCGCCCGTGATGACCTCGTACAATTCGGCGGTGAAATCCTCGTCGAAATAATCTTCGAGCGCCGCTTGAAGTTCCGGAATGTCCGACCGCACGAACGCTTCCTGCCCGGACAGCATGTACTGCGCTTCCTGGTCTACCAGTTCGGTGAAGAACGGGTGACTGATTTTGATGTTCGAGCGGTTCTTGTCCTCCTGCGGCGTGCCGTCGGCGTTGATGAAGAACAGGCGGTAATTGCGGATGTCGTGGTCGCCCTCGTAGTAGCGCTGACCCTGCCGCGCAAGCTGCTTGCGGGTGGATGCGCTGTCACTGTCGATGAATGTGCGGATTTCCGCGGGGGATAACATAGGGATGCGCCTCCTTGGTGGTGAATTGAGGGTTCAAAAAAAGCACCGTGCGCGTGCAGGGTGCTTTTAGCGAATTTCTTCGATTGTTTTCTTCTGGGCGGAACGCTATCATTCCGCCGCTTTCCTGTGACTGTAGGTTGCCGCCAGCCCCGACACGCCGCTTGCGCTGATGACGGTCGTCGGGGCGTAGGT
>OKVH01000870.1_pt1 | contig 15692 bp, 16 predicted proteins | sample 1604791 | NCBI WGS metagenome assembly OKVH01 (sample SAMN01760919, study PRJEB22395) | human gut metagenome | reverse complement strand
CGGCGTGCCGGCGACGCTGATGGGATTGCCGGCGGCGTCAATCTTAAAGAGCTCGGGGCTCGCCCACATCTCGACGGAGTCGCGCGAGACGTAGATGGGCAGATCGCCGATGATCAGGATGTCGCGCTCGTTGGCGTAAGCCTTGAGGCGGCTCCACTGGCGATCGAAGAAGTACTGCGTCATCTGGTGATACAGCATGCGCTCGGGATGATCGGCGCAAACTTTGCTGCTGGCGTCGCCGCGGGTACGAAGCTCCTCGGGCCACTCCCAAAACGCCCTAAGGCCGCACTCCTCCTTAACGGTCATAAACTCGCAGTAGGGGATGAGCCAGTCCTCGTTGGCCTGGATAAAGTCATCAAAGTCCGCAGGCTTGTTAGTGGCAAAGCGCTGGACGGCACGGTCGAAAATCTGACGGCGACCGCCAAAGATGGCGCCGTAGTCGACGTTGGTGGGGTCAGACCCCAGATACACGCCGTCGATATCGCACTGCTCCAGATAGCCGGCCTCGATAAGCTCGGCAAAGTCGATGAAATTGGGGTTGCCCGCACGGGCCGAGAACGACTGATAGGGCGAGTCGCCATAGCTCGTTGTCGTAAGGGGGAGAATCTGCCAGTAATGTTGTTTGCACGAGGCGAGGAAATCGACAAAGTCATAGGCGTTCCAGCCAAAGCCGCCGATACCGTAAGGTCCGGGCAATGACGAAACGGGCATCAGAACACCGCTTGCACGCTCCATGGATGCACTCACCGTCCTTTTGAATAAGGGGCTGCGCCGTAGATGGATAGACGGCTCGTCCCGAGTTTCCATTTCTATTGTCCCTATTGTAGAACATGTTGTTTAAACATGTATAGAGAGAATGAAAAAGTTGCCGACTTTCGGTGAATGGTAGTGCGCCATAGACGATATGAGTTGAACATTGGGAGCTCCGCCCCTTGCGGCTCTTTTGTGGGTCGGGCGACAATGGTCGTCGTCATTAAAGACCGGCTGCCAGCCAGGTTGCAACAATGCAAGAAGGGTTCACATTCAGTTGGCCGTTGACACAAACAATCGCGCGAAGACCTCGTCTTCTTCGGTAAGTCCAGGCGCGGCAAGACGCGCATGGCAGTCGCCCTCACGATGCGCGCGGTCGCCGCGGACATGTCGGTCAGGTTCTGGCAGACCGCGCAGCTGGTTCTCGAGCTCGGCAACGCGAAGCGCAAGGGAACGCTGTCGAAACTGTTGAACGACGTGTCGCCCGCGAGGCTGCTCGTGCTCGACGAGTTCGTCTACGTCCCCTGCGACGTAGACGGTGCGAGGGTTCTCTACCAGGTCATTTCCGTCCATGTAGTGCTCGTGGGCCGCGGCGTCGTCGGGCTCGTCGAAGGAGAGGGACTCCGTCCAGTCCCAGTAGGCCCCCGTCCAGGCGCCCCTGCGCCTGCCGGCCGGCGTCGTCTCGTCGAAGACGAGGCCGTGGCGCAGCAGGAACTTCGACATCCGCTGCTTGGCGTGTTGCAGGTCGTCGCGCGCGTCCTCGAGGGCGCTCGTCGGGGACCCACACCTCGACGACGTTGCGGCGCGCCAGCATGCGTGCCAGCCACTCGGCGTCGCGGCGGTCGTTCTTGCGGCCGCGGTCGGCCGCGGGCCGGTGCATCTTCGGGACCGCCCCGACGACGCAGCCGAGGCCGAGGGCCCGCAGCGCGCGGCCGCGGTTGATGGTACGACCATTGTCGCCCGACCCACGAGAGAGCTGCAAGGGGAGAGGCCCCAATGTTCAACTCATATCGTCTGTTGTGCCAGAGTCGCTCGGGAAAGCGCGACCGACGCAGCGCGCTGTTTTCCAGTCACATCCAGTTCGGGTTGATTTCAGCATGCGATAAGAAACTGGATTTGAATTTCGACTCGAAAGATGGGCAATGCTGATGAGAAACGCTTGGAGTTCGGGATTGCGCGGCGTGAAGCGACCCTCTTCTTATCGAGTTCGTTACAATGTAGGAAAAACAGTAAGTAAGAAGACCTCTGATTGCTTTAGGAGGAGCTGTGGTGAATAGCGCCCAGAAGATCGATAAGTCCATCCAGAAGATGATGACTCTCGGAAGAAGGCTTGGGATTCTGTTTACGGCGCTGTTTATAGCGGTGTGTTGCTGTTCGGTGGTGGTGGTTATTTCCATTGGGCTTATGGCTGCTCAAGGAAACCTATATGATCCATCAAAGACGGTTTCCGTAGTGGTTCCTTTGATGTATCTTCTGATTTCCGGAGGGGCCACATGGACCCTGCGGGGAATCAGCATGGACATGGCTCATGGCGAATCGCCCTTTACCCTTTTCGCATGCTCGAAGAATCTCGATTATCGGGTGGCTGTTTGTTGCAGCGGCAATAGGTGACCTCTTGTTTTCTCCGGGGTTTCTTTCGATAGTGATTGGCCCCTTCGACTTGCTGGGGAACGCCTATTCGATGTTTGAAAACCTGGCCCTGCCCATAGATATTGGTGCTGTGCTGGGGGCCGTTTGCTGCTTCTCGATTTCTGCGATAGGGCGCTACGGAGCTCTGCTTCAAGACCAGACCGAGGATTTGGTGTGAGGGGCGGCATGGACTATCTGATTATTGAGCTTGAAAGCTTATTGCTTCGACGCGGAAAGACGAGTACGGATATCATTCGGGCGACCGGGCACACACCGGCAAGTATCTCAAAAATACGAAATGGCAAGGTGAAGGCAATTAGGTTAAAGACATTGCTGGATATTTGCGTAGAGCTTGATTGCCAGCCTGGCGATCTTATTAAGCGCGTCAACGAAAGAGAACTTGAGGAACTGGCGACGCGGCGCGCCCGCAACGCGCTGAGCAGGGCGACCGCGACGGGTGATGACCCGGTCCTGGAGTCAGATCATGTTTACGTGGTCGATCTTAGAGACGACTGAGGCTGGAGAATAAAAAAGTATTGAGCAGGTGCAGCCCGTGAAAACAACGGTTTTCACGGGCTGTTCATTCAACGTCCTGCAGTGGCCTGTATTTCTCGCCGCGTCACTGGGGAACGAGAGAGTCATTTCCTGTGCTGTATTGAGTGGGGGCTTCCCACCGATCGTTCCATCGACGGTGTGTTATCAACCGTCGGTTTGGGGGAGGCCGGCGGGAAGAAAGTGAAGAACTTCTCAATGGGAATGAGGAGGCGTCTCGATCTGGCCATAGCGTTGCTGGGCGATCCGGAGCTGTTGATCCTGGACGAGCCGACAAACGGCCTGGATCCGATGGGGATAGTCGAAGTAAGAAAAATCCTTACGCATCTTAACAAAGATCAAGGTAAAACGATTCTCGTATCCAGCCACAATCTTGAGGAGATGCACAAGCTGGCAACTGATTACCTCTTCATAAGTCATGGTCGCCTCATTCGAAGGATGACCGCACCTCAGCTGGAAAAGTCATGCCGCGGTGGTTTCGTGTTGCATGTGGACGATCTGGAGCGAACGAGATTGGTTCTCGGAGATGAGACCTCACATTCTTTTCTGCCGGACGGCAGCGTCCTTATGCGCTATGAGGAGAAAAAGGAAGGGCGGGGCATTGCAATCGAAGCGCTCTCGACCGCAGGTGTGAGGGTTGCGGAGGCGTATTCTCATAGGAAGAGCCTTGAGGAGTTTTATTCGGAGCTCATCGGTCGAGAGAGCGAGCTGTGATGAAACGCGAGTTCATCTCAGCTTTTCGGAGCGAGGTATGGTTGCTCGCCAGGCACCCGGCGACCGCTCTGATGATTGCGCTTGCGGCTGTGCTGTATGTGGTTGCGGCTGCGACTTCGTCTGAGGTGCTGATCATGGTCGCCGGTGATGACCCGTATACGCTTGGAGGGGCTATAGGTTTTATTGGAAACCTAGTGGATGCAGGGGACGTTTTGGGCTCTGTTGCCCGGACGTCTTTCGCGTCTACAGTGGTCTGGATTCCGGTGACGATTCTCTACGCGGTTTACGCTACGTCGAGAGACTTTGAATCCGTGGCTTACGCCGTATCGAGATCGCGAGGGGTGTCGCAGGCGGCGATTGTGATCACGAAGCTGTTGGTGAACTGCACTCTGGTCGGTGCCGTGTATCTTCTTTCTACGACTGCGCTGTATTTAACCAAGATGGCCCAATGGGACGTTGGGGCCTCGTGCTCAGGGTTTGCCCAATTTGTATCGATTGCGCTGATGATCGCGCTGCTGCTCATTTCGATGTACGCCGCTACCTTCGCCCTGTATTTGCTCACGAGGAGTGTGGTGGCGAGCAGCGTCGTTGCAATAGCGGTTTCGACATTTGTGATGGTGTGGTTCCCAAGTACATACGGAAGCGGTCAGCCCAGCTTGCTGCTCATGCTCTCGCCCGTGTATTACCTGATGAACCTGTGTTCCCTGAGTATGCAGAATGTTGGTGTAATTCAGGTTTTGCTGTATGCGGGCGGCACTGTGCTTGTGTCGGTTGGAGTTGCGCTCGTCTCGCTATTTGTAAGGACGGCGGTTCGATGAATCTTGGGATGTCGGTCAGGGCGGAACTGTTCCGCGCAAGGAGAATGAAACTCGCCGTGATAATAGCGCTGATGTATTTGGGCATCGCGGGGATTTATGTGTTTGCCGGGTCCGGCGCATGGGTCTCCGCAGGGGGAGAGGGCCAGTTCTTTGGCTTTTCCGCCGATCCGGGCTATCTTTTCTCGATAGGGGTTGGGCCAACGGGTATCTCTTCCTGGCTAAGTGTCGTCTCCATGGCGCATACGGTGTTCTTCCCAATCGTCTCTGTTGTTGTGGCGGGGACGCTATTCGGTGATGCGACGAGCGTGTCGGCAAGGGGAGTTTCGATTGCTCGGGGCTTCCGCAGCTGGCAGCTGTTTGCGGCAAAGACATTGGCTTGCGAAGTGTATACGCTGTGCCCCTACATCGTGTTTACTCTCGGTGTCGCTGCGGTCTTTGCCGTGTGCTCCGGAAGCGGTCTAGACAGCCTTACGGTTGGTAATGTGACCTCGGCACTCCTGTCGAATATCGTTATAGACGCCGCTTATACGCTGATGGTTGCGGTTGCATATGAGGTGTTCAGGATCAGATCTCTTGTGTCGGGAGCCTTGCTGGTCGCAACGTTCGCGGGCCTTGTTATCGCGATGAGTTTCCCAACCGTTTTACCCCCGGTTCACATGGCTTATTGGATGAGGGCGTGCGGGGCTGCCGGCGGGACGGTCCTGATGGCTGCATGCGGCCATGCGGTCATCGTGTCGCTCGCATGTCTATTGCTGCTTTCGTGCAGTTTTTATCGAAGAAGGTAGTGCGCTGGCGTATGCGCAGCGTCTGAGGGTCGATATGGATTTGATTGGAAATGGAGATGGTGCGAAGTGAAACTGTCGCAATTTAATGTGGTGCATGAACATAACGGAAGTCTTCTTATCATGAATGCGCGAACCGGCGGCATCCTGTCGTTAAATCCGGAATACGCGCAGAAATTCAAAAGGATTCAAGAAGGGGACGTTCGGGATGCCGATGATCTTGTCGCGGAGCTGATAAGGGGAGGCATCCTAGTCAATGAGGAGAGGGACGAGCTTGGGGAGATCAGGTTGCAAAGTCGCGCCGCGCGCTTTGCGAATACTGCTCTGTCCCTTACCATTGCGCCAACGATGGCTTGCAACTTTTGCTGTCCCTACTGCTATGAAAAGGGACAGGCGTACACGACGATGGGCGAGGAGGTTTGACACAGCTCTCCAAGTTCGTGAAAGATTACTATCCTGGTATCGCAAGTCTCTCAGTTGGATGGTACGGCGGCGAGCCTCTGCTCGGAATGAAGATGATCGAACGGATTACGTCGGATCTGAAAGATGTCGTGGGGCCAACGTGTGAATATTCCGCATCGATAGTGACAAATGGCTATCTGCTGACGCCTGATGTTGCAAGGAGGCTCGCGGCATGTGGTGTGACGAGCGCGCAAGTGACTATAGATGGATCGAAGTCGGATCACGATTCGAGAAGGATTCTTCACGACGGAAGCCCTACATACGAACGTATTCTCAAGAACGTCAAAGAGTGTGCCGACATCATCGATATTTCGATAAGGAGCAACGTCGACAAGACCAACATCGAGGCCGCTCAAGAGCTATTGGATTATCTCGAGCTAAATGGCCTGATGAATAAGGTTCACTTCTATTTAGCCCCTGTTGACGATATCAATCAGGTATGTGCGAACGACAGCCACTGCTTTACTGTAAAAGAGTTCTCGTATGAGGAGACTGAGTTTTATAAAAGGGCAATTGCGCGGGGCTTCAAAGTTCAACCTTTTGGTGGGACGAATTTCGGGATATGTTGCGCCGTTGGAATCAACTCGTACGTGGTTGATCCCGTCGGAGATTTGTATAAGTGCTGGGATGACATTGGAATGAAGGAGCGGAGGGTCGGAACTATTTTCGAGCCGCCAATGTTGAGCAAGAACATGATTAACTGGATGGCATATGAGCCGGATGACCCGGAATGCCAAGAGTGCTTTGCTTTTCCCATGTGCATGGGAGGGTGCCCCAACCACGCCTTAAACGGTGAGGGGAAACGTTGCGTTTCCTTCCGGTATGATGCCGAGCAAAAAATGCTGCTCTCCCAGATGATGAATACGGCAAAACGGGGTGCGGGGCAAAATGAGGCTGATGCTTAATCTCTGTAGAAAATATATACTGGGCGGTCGATTCTACGCCTATCTTGTCGTAACAGTTTTGGTCGGGCTGCTTGCGCTTGCGGGTCCCTTTCTTACCGGCATAGTGGTAAACCGATTGGCGATGCCGGCCAGCGCCGATCTTGCCGCCGTTCTCGTTTGTTGCCTTATTTTGGTTGCGGTCCAAGCGGTTCGAGCGGGACTAGTGTATTGCTCAGAGATGCTGTACATCAACCTTCAGTCGCATGCGGGGTTCGGCTTAAATGCGGATACGCTTGAGCACGTGAAGCACCTTCCCCAGGCATTCTTCGAGGGCTTCAACGCGTCGTATTATAACCAGCAAATCAATCACGACGCTAATGACCTTGTCATCTTCGTAATCAACTCGGTTGTGGGGGTTTCAAGCAACGTTATCACCCTTTTGTCCGCCCTGTTTGTTCTCGGTAGCCTGAATATCAAGTTGAGTGTGGTCTGCCTTGTTCTTGCGGCAGCGAGTGCCGCTTTTTATGCGGTTTCACGCGCAAGGCTGTTTGAGAGAAGTTTTGACGTACAAGAGCAGAGCGCGAGGTTTTTTTCCTGTCTACAAGATCAGTTGGAGAAAGTTGATTTCATCCGCAAACATGCTTTGTTCGATAGGTCCCGCGCTGTACTGGTCGAAGCTTTTAATGGGCTCTATCCAACGATGAGAGCAAATCAGGAAGTAGGGTCTAGATTTACCTTTGGCAACGCGTTGGTCGCTTCCGCCGCTCAAGGATGTCTTCTTGCTGTGGGCGCGGTTGAAGTGATGGGCGGGAGACTGTTGCCTGGTTTTCTCGTGACTGCTGTTGGATATTATTCGAACTTAAGCTCAGCGGTACAGTATTTGTTGGGCTGGGGAAGGGATTACCAGACTAATCGCGTATGCTATGAGCGGCTGAAAAGAATTTGGGATGTCCCGGTGGAAGCGAATGGCAAATTGGCGCTTGGTCCGATTGAGGAAATCCGTCTAGAGAACATCAAGCTACGTTATCCAGGGGCGGAAAGGGTCGCGTTAAGCATTGAGGGGCTCGCGTTTTCCAGGGGTCGGCTATATGGAATCTCGGGGCCGAATGGTTCGGGGAAGAGCTCGCTGCTGTCAGTGATATTGGGGCTATATCCAGATGACACAGAAGGGGCCGTTCGCTACAACGGGGTGTCACAGCGTTGCATCGATCGATATGCATTGCGGCGGTGTCGAGTCAGCATTACGGAGCAAGAACCCCCTATCGTTGAGGGGACGATTCTCGATAATCTTACGCTGCTTTCTGATGATTACGAGATGGATAAGCTGAATCGGATGCTTGTCATATTGGGGCTAGACGAAATGGTTGCTTCTGTGGAGAACGGGGCAACGGCGATGCTTGACGGCGGGAAAGGAGGGGTGTCCGGCGGCGAGAAGCAAAAGATTGCAATTGTGAGACAGCTGTTGAAATCGCCGGACGTTATGCTTTTTGATGAACCGACCTCAGCACTTGATGCGAAGAGTCGAGGCGCGCTGATCAAATTGCTTCATGAAATTAAGAGAGACCATATTGTAATCGTTGTCACTCATGACGAGGAGATGCTTGCCGCCTGTGACGAGGTCATTTCGACGGCTGGATGATTATCGGATTGTGGCGTTGAAGACCAAGAAACTTGAAATGGCGTGGGCTCTGGGTAGGTCTCCACGGGTACGCCGTCGGTGCTGTACTCGACCGCCCGGCAAGAAGGTTTTATAGCGTGTTTCCCCAGAGAGGTCCCTTTGTCCGGTAGTGGCGAGGGGAGCCTCTCTTTTGCTCACCTCTTGCGGCGGAGGGGGACACCATGCGCCTATGCAGGGCAAACTGCGCGTTCTTGTCGAATGATGGGCTATGTGTAGAGATGATGGTCTCGGGTAGAGGCCGTGTCGCGCTCGGCTGCGATGAGCCAGGCAATTCAATCTTCATCCGGGAGGGCCTTGGCAAGACAAGCAGGGCGAAGACCTTGGCGACGTTCGGGCGCCACACGGCTCCCGTCAACAATCTGTCACTGAAGAGCCAGCACTACAACGCGAAGCTGCTCAAGGGCGTTCCCGACGGCCAGAACCCGCTGGGGCCCGTGAACCGGATGCGCTACTTCATGCAGTGCTTCCTGAGGGCTCATCCCGGCTCCAACCGGGACGACATGCGGGGCTGTGGCTATGAGTCCGCCCGAGGACAAGCTTGAGAAGGTCGCGATGGTGCTCGATCGGGCAATGCGATACCCGAAAACGCTCAGGTTCAGGCAGTTCTATGCAAGAAAGCCCAGTTCAGATGAGTTCGACGAGCAATATTTATCAACACAGTGCAAGGGGGGATTATATTTGTATTTCATCCGTGTTGAGCTTCACACGGTGCGCGACTCATCGCAAACTGGCGGGCGCAGCGGAAAGAAAACCGACTGCAGACGAACGATCGATATCGGGAGCAAATAGCCACCGGATGCTTTTCGGTCTCCTACGCGTCGACCTCCGCGATTTCTTCTGCGTCTCGCCAAGTTGAAAGGAGCGATGTCGAAAACTCCTTTTCGGTTAGCGTCAAGACATCCTTCACGCAAAAACCTTTCAATTTGTCAGGAAGCCCAAAACGCGCTTTTTTCCTAATCGAGCTGGCAACCCGCTTCAACGCGGTCTTGTTCTTGTCCTCGTTGTATACCAAAACAAAGACGCAGTGCTCGCGAAACCATCTCGTCCTCTTTCCCCACAGGTCCGAGCAGATCAAAACGCTGTCCTTGCACTTCTCGATGAGGGCGTCCCTTTGGCCAAGATTGATACCAAGCTCTTCGTCATCCTTGGGATTGAGCCTCTTCCCCAGCGTCTCCTTCAGACTGCCGTTTTTAAATTCGACTAGATATAACGTTTCCCGATCGCAATACAGCGCATCGGCGGAGCGCGGGAGTTGCATCCACCTATTGACCTTCTTGCAGTAGCATTCTTTAACAGAGTCAAAATTGACAACAGGCAAATCGTCATCCACAAGAGAGACGCTCCCGTCTCTGGATGTTTTGGAGATGGTCGACGTGCAGTCCCTTAGGATACAGGTCCTGCAACGGGAGCAACCATCGCTGCCATCTGGCACCGCGGGAGAGTTCGGATGAGGGCAGGAGGCGCACAGGTCGCTACTCAAGGCCGTACTCCTCCCTCTCAAGCGTATCAAAAGGAGCCGCCAGCTTCTCGTAGGCGACCTCAGTCGAGCCGGTTATATCGGCAAAGCGAGAGCGTCCATCAGTGCAGGTCTCCGCAAGATAATATGAGCACAATCCATCAACAGCGTGCTTCTTAGAATACACTTCGATCGCATTCAGGAAATATGGACTATGGGTGCTCATTAAGACGTGCATCCCGAGCTCTTTCTGGAGCAGCACGATTATCTCGGCGAAGGCCAGCTGCCATGCAGGATGAAGATGAATCTCGGGTTCATCGAGGATAATAGTCCCTCCGGCATCTAGCGCGCCGGACTTCAAGAGCACCTTCATGATGGCGAACGTCTTCAAGCCAGCAGAAAGGTTCCCAGGCTCCAACCCCCGAGCGAAGCCCTCTTCGAGATACGTAAGGTGACCGCGACTTTCGCTCCTCTCGAAATGCCCCGGACATAAGGAGGAAACCTTGTCCATGAGAACCTTCAGGTGTCGCTCCTTCGCGATCTCTTCGAACAGCGAGGACTCGCTGTCATCGTTACGGATGGTCGCCTGAATCAAATCTTGCCGCAGCTCCTCCTGGTGTCCAAGGAGGGGCTTGAACCGAAAAGCGGGGCCGTAGGGTCCTCCGAGAGAATCGATCAGGAACGGGTCGTCCAGATAATGCGCCCTGAATCGCAAAACCCTCCTATCGTGCACCTCCGCCACCTCGTCACTTGCAACCGAGAAAACCGTAGATGCGTCCTTTATCTGGAGTTCGACCTTCCCGGGCTCTTCGCCGAAAACCGAATTGATCTGGCCGTTGAACTCGCTTCGGAACCTGTTTGTCGCAATCGCACGAAATACCTCATCATCGGAGATATCCATGATCTCGATAATCTGATCGGCAACTCCTGCTACGCCATTCGTGAAATCGGATTCGATCTCACGGGAGATCTCCTCCCCGTAATACTCCTTTATCTCATCAATAAGCTCGTCCCTCGTGCACTCGCCCGAAAAAACCCTGTCGATGAAACTATTCATTCTTCCAGCAGTTCGCCTGTGGCGAGACGTGGAGTCGAGAGGGCTTCCCACATATGCCTTCCTGATGGCGCGCTCAACACTATTGCGCCTCATGCGGTCGATTTTGTTCTCCGAATCGGACATGCTGTTGAAGGCCGCATAAAGCGCTTTTCCAACCGTGCTTTTCCCCGTCCCGTTCTCCCCGGCGATCACGGCAATACCATTAATCTCGATATCGGCCTCAGCGACCCTGCCGATGTTTTTCATCTTGATTTTCAATGCATATCACCAGCTCTAAACTCGCGAGACTCAATAGCTCGATTATCGCACAGAGAGATCGACTTCTCGAGGACTCCCTAAATGGAACGCGCGGTGAGGACATGGCTCGCCGCCGTCCGCTTCGCGTTCGCGCGGGGGAAGGTGACGACCAGGGACCTCTCCGGGCTCATCGAGAGGAGCGCCAGATTCTCCTCGTCCATTTGAACTGTATCGTATTCAAGGACACTTGACTTAGAGGAATGGCGTTGAGCGGCGATAATCGTTTCAGCGCCAAAAAGAAAGGAGTGTCAGTCATGGCAGACGGGCCCTCCTACACAGCGGGGTACCGCGCCGAGGCCGCAGACTTCGCCGCCGCGTCGGGGAAGCCCATCGCCCAAGTGGCAGCCGACCTCGGCATCAACGAGAAGACCCTGGGAAGATGGGTGACGGTCAGGAAGAAGGAGCTGACCAACCACCCGGTCGCGGCGGCCGCAAGTGCATGCGCGAGCTCGAGCCCGAGAACGAGCTCCTAAAAGGCCCCGGTCTCACATTGGAGACCGGGGCCAAAAAATCTATCGCGGGGGAGTGGCTACGCGGCGGCGGCGAAGCCGTGGGGGTTATGGCTCTGCCAATTCCAGCTGTCACGGCACATATCCGCGATGTCGTACTGGGCCTTCCAACCCATCATGCGCTCGGCCTTGGAGGCATCGCACCAGTTGGCGGCGATATCGCCGGCACGGCGCTCGCGAATCACGTAGGGCAGCTCCTTGCCGCAGGCCTTGGAGAAGGCGGCGACGACCTCGAGTACCGAGGTGCCGGTGCCGGTGCCCAGGTTAAAGATCTCGACGCCGGTCTTGCCGTTCATCCAGTTGAGGGCGGCAACGTGACCAGATGCCAGGTCGCACACGTGGATGTAGTCGCGCACGCCGGTGCCGTCGGGGGTGGGGTAGTCGTTGCCAAAGACCTGAACGGCCTCGAGCTTACCGACGGCGACCTGGGCGACGTAGGGCACCAGGTTGTTGGGGATGCCCTTGGGGTCCTCGCCGATCAGGCCCGACGGATGGGCACCGATGGGATTGAAGTAACGGAGCAGCACGACGTCCCACTCGGGGTCGGCGGTGTGGACGTCCATGAGGATCTGCTCAATCATCCACTTGGTCCAACCATAGGGGTTGGTCGCGGGCTTCTTGGGGTCCTCTTCGGTGACGGGCGGATTGTCCGGATCGCCGTAGACGGTCGAAGAACTCGAGAAGATGATGGACTTGCAACCGTGGTTGCGCATGACATCGATGAGCACCAGGGTGTTCTCGATATTGTTGTGATAGTACTCGACGGGCTTGCTCACCGACTCGCCAACGGCCTTAAAGCCGGCGAAGTGGATGACGCGGTCGATCTGGTGGGTATCGAAGATCTTGTTCATCGCATCGCGGTCGAGCACGTTGGCCTCGTAGAAGGTGAGGTTCTTGGCGGCCTCGTCGCCCACGATGGTCTTGACGCGGTCGATGGCAACGGCGCTGGAGTTGGAGAGGTCATCGACGACGACAACCTGGTAGCCACCCTCGAGCAGCTGAACGACGGTGTGCGAGCCGATAAAGCCGGCGCCGCCGGTAACGAGGACGCAGGTGTCTTTGGGGTCGAGTGCTTTGGACATGTAGTCTCCTATCGAATCAGGAACACTTCTTGAGGGGAGTATAGCGCAGCTGGGCGCGCCCAAAACACGCGGGTCAGGAAAACCAGAGGAATGATGTTAACGTACTCATAGGGTGTTATTTGCATAATTCTTACCTTTGGTGTGGGACGTATTTGCGAGCCGCTGACCATGCTTTTCCAGCCGTTCGTGGAAATAGTTGGGACAAGCGCGATGTGCGTTAATATGTTTGAGTTGAGCGACATATAAATAAGCATGTAACGGAGTACATATGTCACCAAACAACGATTCCATTTTTACGCAGGAGCTTTCGCGCCGCACTGCCCTCAAGGCTCTTTTCGGCGCTGCTTCCGCGGCTGTTCTTTTTGGCCTGCCCACCCGCGCCCATGCGGCTGAGGCCAGCCAAGAAACCACCGACAAACTGAATGCCGCCCAGGCCCAGCTCGACGAGGTCCAGGCTCAGCTCGACAGCATTGCCAATGAGTACGCGGCGCTCGCCAACAAGAATGCCCAGACCCTCAGCGATATCGAAGGTGTGCAGGGTCAGATCGACGACACCCAGGAGCAGATCGACACCAAGAAGTCGGAGCTCAAGAAGAAGCGTAACGACCTTTCCGATCGCGTTGCCGCCAGCTACAAGTCGGGCGGTACCAATATTCTGTCGTTGCTGCTCGCCTCTGGCTCGTTTGAGGAACTCGTCGCCAACGCGCATTACGTCGAGAAGATCAACAAGAGCGACCGCGACGCCATCGAGGACATCCAGACCATCCAGAAAGAGCTCGATACACAGAAGTCAGAGCTCGAGTCGCAAAAAGCCGACTTGGAGAAGCTCAAGGACCAGCAGACGGCTCAGATGCAGGACATGCAGGCCAAGCAGCAGGAGGTCCAGACGGTTCTGAACGGCCTCTCCGACGATGTCAAGGAGCTCATGGCCCAGCGCGATTCCGAGATTCTTGCTGCCGCTCAGGCCGAGGAGGCTGCCAAGAAGGCTGCCGCTGCCGCGGCTGCCGCAAACAAGAACAATTCCTACTCGGGTGGTTCAAGCTCGGGTGGCGGATCGTATGCGCCCGGAACTCCGCAGCAGAATGCCGGCTCGGGCAAGCAACAGGCCGTCGTCAACGCGTGCTACTCCACGCCTTCGCCGGGTCAGAATTGGTGCGCGGCGTGGGTTACCAACGTGTTCCGTAACGCCGGCGTGGGCTACTTTGGCGGCAATGCGTGCGACATGTTTAACGCCTGGTGCTACAGCTCTAATCGTTCGGCGCTGCAGGTGGGCATGATCGTGGCCGACTCGTCGCACAGCGGCACCGGTACGCCGGGTCTGCTGTACGGACACGTGGGCATCTATGTTGGCGGCGGCATCGTTATGAGCAACGAGGGCGCCATCACGTCGAGGTCGCTTGACTCGTTCATTGGGTTCTACGGCACTGGCTCTGGCGTGCGCTGGGGCTGGCTTGGCGGTATTGCGCTGTCGTAACGATAAGTTGGGCCGGGACAGTCCGAGAGGTATAAGGTTGCCTGCTCGGACAGTCCTGCTCGCACGGAGAGCACATTAAGTGCTCTCCGGCTCGTGCGGAACTCGCGATCAACCTTATACCTCTCGGACTGTCCCGGCCCTCTCGGGTCCTGAGCGCGACACACCGGACTGGTTGTCTGAATAAAAGAAAGTGAAGGCCCCTTTCGGGGCCTTCTTTTTTATAGGAATTCTCCGACTCGGTGGACTTCGGGTTCGAGGTCTACGTCGAACTGCTGCTTTACCTCGGATTGGATGTGGCGGATGAGTTCGTCGACGTCGGCGGCGGTGGCGTGGTTGGCGTTGACGATGAAGCCGCAGTGTTTTTCGCTCACCTGCGCGCCGCCGACAGCATGGCCGCGCAGACCGGCATCCATGATGAGCTTGCCGGCAAAGTGGCCCTCGGGGCGCTTGAAAGTGGAACCGGCGCTCGGCATGTCGAGCGGCTGCTTGTCCTCGCGGCGTTGGCGGTAGTCGTCCATGTCGGCCTTGATCATCGCGGCGTTGCCCGGGGCGAGGTTAAAGGTGGCAGAGAGCACGATAAAGCCGTCGTCGGCGATGCGGCTCTTGCGATAGCCCAGGTTAAGCTCGTCGACATCGAACTCAATGATATTGCCGCTGCCGCGGGTGCCGTCGTCGAGCGCGCGGGCGGGCTTATAGACGCGCACGGACTCCAAAACATCGGCCATGCAGGCGCCGTAGGCACCGGCGTTCATGTAGACCGCACCGCCCACCGTGCCGGGGATGCCGTAGGCAAATTCCAGCCCGGACAGGCCATGCTTCAGTGCCGCCTTACACAGTGCCGCAAGGCGGACACCTGCGCCTGCGGTCAGGACTGTATCTTCCACCGCGATCTCTGCGTCCAGTGCCGAAACATCGATCACCACACCGGAAAAGCCTTCGTCCGCAAACAGGATGTTGCTGCCGTTGCCCAGCAGGTAATAGCGGACAGCTTGCTCTTTGCAAAGCGCAACTGCACTGCAGAGCTGCTGCTCGTTTTCCGGCATGACAAACAGCTGTGCCGGGCCTCCGATTTTAAAGGTACAGTGCGCCGCAAGCGGTTCGTTCTCCCTGAACGGGATCGCTTCTGCCTGCAGTTTCTGCTTGAATCGTTCCATGATAACTTGCTCCTTTTGCGGTGTGGGATCAATCCATTTTATCGTCCAGACCCAGACGGATCAGCAGTTCACGCGCTGCGTTGTAACCCATCTTCTTCTGGCGGTTGTTGATGGCTGCAGTTTCCAGCACGACAGCCAGATTGCGGCCCGGTGAGACCGGAATGCTGGTGCTGGGAATACTGACGCCCAGAATGTCGTAGTATTCGTTTTCCAGACCGGTGCGCTGGTAGTTCTTAGTGGGGTCCCATGCTTCCAGCTGAACCACAAGGTCAAGGCTTTCGCTCAGCTTGACCGCGCCCACGCCGTACACACGGGCCACATTGACGATGCCAATGCCGCGCAGCTCAATGAAGTGGCGGATATTCTCCGGGGCAGTACCCATGATCTGGCAGGT
>OKVH01000866.1_pt1 | contig 15716 bp, 4 predicted proteins | sample 1604791 | NCBI WGS metagenome assembly OKVH01 (sample SAMN01760919, study PRJEB22395) | human gut metagenome | reverse complement strand
TACGGCAGATGGAGTCCACGCATCCCGGCTATGACGAATACCGTTACCAGTTGGATGAGATCGGGCATGACCCGTATCAGCTGATATCTCATCTGACTGCCGTATATGAGCAGTTCACCAGAGGACAGGTGAAAACCGTCATCAAGTCGCTGTTTGAGCAGCAGTATCTCCTGAAAGTCTGGGAAACAATAGAGATTCGCACACGCATGGAAACCAGAGTAGGGATTCGGCCAACGATTGACGCTTTTGGAAACGTCAGCATGGAAACCTATACCTATCAGGAAGAAGTGGAGTATGAGTACAAAATCCTCAACGTCCTGCTGAAGAACAAGGGCTTTGACACCATTGCCAGAAAGAACATGGATCGGAAGCAGACTGGGCGGTATGATGCCTACAATCTGACCTATGGCAATCGCCCGGAACTGTTTGGCGCAGGCTCACCTACATACAGCGGCGGCACAACAGGAAGCATTGGCTCTGGCGGTTCGGGTGGAACAGGCGGCAGTTCCGGCGGTGGTTTCCGATATGATATTCCAGAAGAAGCCCTGTCGGATGAAAAGTTTGCAAGGATGATTGCAGAAGCCGAAAAGTATCTGGGTATGCCGTATGTGTGGGGCGGAAGTTCGCCCAGCACCAGTTTTGATTGCTCTGGCTTTGTCTGCTGGGTCATCAATAACTGCGGCAATGGCTGGAATGTCGGACGCACGACAGCAAACGGACTGCGCGGCAAGTGCAGCTACGTTTCTCCTGCAAATGCACAGCCGGGTGACTTGATCTTCTTTGAAAAAACCTATAATACCGTCGGCGCATCGCACGTTGGCATCTATGTTGGCAACGGCATGATGATTCACTGCGGCGACCCGATTTCTTATACCAGCATCAATTCGACCTACTGGCAGAACCACTTCCTTGGTTTTGGCAGAATCAAGTAGAGGAAAGGAGAGAAGCTAGATGAGCAAAAAGCTGAAGAAGTTTTTGAATGATGCAGAGAAAACCGAAAGCAAGATCGCGGAACTGGAAGAGTACCTGAGAAATGTCCGGGCTGCACAGAAAAAGGAAGAGGACAATGAGATCGTTCGGGCTATCCGCAGCACAAAGCTGGGCGGGCGTGACCTGTTGGCACTGCTGGAAAATATCCAGGCGGGGAATGTGACGTTCCAGACAACCGTGAATAACGAGAATAAGACTTCGGAAGAAGCAGAAATGGAGGATGTGATTGCGAAAGATGCTTAAAAAGCTGGGTATTGTGATTCCCAGTGCAGTGCTGACCCTGCTGATGGCGGTAGGCTTTTCCACTCCGGCATTTGCCTATGTGGAGGCGGAAGTCAAGGAAGAGCCTGCACAGGTCATTGAGGAAGAGGAACCCACCGAGGAAGAGAAGATTCCGTTCACCATTGCGGGCAATGGTGAGGTGGAGGATAACATTACGGACGATTCCAGTAAGGAGTTCTTCACGGTCAAGACCAAGGGCGGAAATACCTTTTTTCTAGTGATCGACCGGGCAAGGAACAGTGAGAATGTGTATATGCTCTCCATGATCGACGAATACGATTTGCAGGAGTTTCTAACCGATGAGGAACGCAACGGCAAGGAAGAAGAGAAGCCGGCAGTCGTGCTACCGGAAACCAAACCTGAGCCGGAACCGGATGTCGAGATCGAAGAGCCGGAACAGGACGATGGAAAGCTGACCAAGATTCTGGCAATCGTATTTGTTATGGGTGTAGGCGGTGCAGGCGCATTCTTCTATTTCTACATTTATAAGCCGAAGCAGAGTGAGCCGGAAGTATCGAAAGAAAATCTGGAATATGAAGCTCTGCCGACAAAGAATGAGGATGAGGAAGCAGGGCAGGACGCAGAAACCGAAGAATAATAGAAAAACCGTATAATCTAGTGGTGCAGGGATGGTCTGATTCGGACTGTCCCTGCTTTTTTCAAACAAGCAGGAGGATACATGAAATATCTTGTGATAGCAGAAAAGCCGAGTGTGGCACGTTCCATCTCGAAAGTGATCGGTGCATACAAACATGAGGACGGGTATCTGGAGGGTGGGGATTGCGTGGTGAGCTGGTGTCTGGGGCATCTGGCAGAGTATGCAGCCCCGGAGTATTACGATGAATGCTATAAAAGCTGGCGGTTTGATGATCTTCCGATTCTCCCGGAAGAATGGAAGCTGCTGGTTTCGGAAGATAAGAAAGCGCATTTCAATATCCTGCGAAAGCTCCTCCGAAGCAAAGATTTTGATTATGTGGTAAATGCCTGCGACGCAGGGCGTGAGGGAGAAGCAATCTTTCGCCGTGTGTACGGTCTGGCAGGCAGCAAACTCCCGGTCAAACGGCTGTGGATTAGCAGCATGGAAGATTCCGCTATCCAGCAGGGCTTTGATTCCTTAAAGGATGGCGCAGAGTATGACAACCTGTTTGCCGCTTCGGAGTGCAGGGCAAAGGCAGACTGGCTGATTGGTATGAACGGCACACGGGCTTTTACCAAGAAATACGGCAGGCGTCAGACCATTGGACGGGTGCAGACTCCGACACTGGCAATGCTGACGGAACGGCAGAACAAAATCCAGAACTTTGTAAAAGAGCCGTATTACAAAGTAGAAATCACAGGAAATGGCATCGTGGCAGAATCGGAACGGATGGCACAGGAGCAGGATGCGGATACCATGCAGGCAGCTTGTGATGGACAGTGTGCCGTAGTTGGCAGCATCGAGCGCAAACGGAAAGAACAGTCTGCGCCGAAGCTGTATGACTTAACGACCTTGCAGCGAGAAGCTAACCGCTATTATGGTTTTACCGCCAGTCAGACTTTGAAGATCGTACAGGAATTGTACGAAGAAAAGCTGGTGACATACCCACGAACGGACAGCCAGTACATCACGGAAGATATGCAGCAGACCATGGCAGATTTGCTCAAACACTATGGCGGCGAAGCAGATGGAGTAAAGCAGGTGGTCAATAACAAAAAGGTCACTGACCACCATGCGATTCTGCCGACACTGGAAAGCCGCAAGCGTGGGTCAAACAGCCTGTCCGGGGATAAGGAAAAGGTCTTTGCTCTCATCGTCTGGAAGATGCAACAGGCAGTACAGCCGCCATACATCTATGAAGATGTTCTGGTAACAGTATGCTGTCAGGACAGGAAATTCACTGCAAAATACAAAAATGTCTTGCAGGCGGGACATACCGCAATGCCTGTTCCGTTTGCAGAACAGGAAAAAAGCAAGGATATGGCATTCCCCAAGAAACTGGAACAGGGCGAGGTGATTCCTGTGGTGAGCGCGGAGAAAAAGCAGGGCTTTACATCCCCGCCGAAAGCATTTACCGAAGACACCCTGCTTTCTGCAATGGAAAGCGCAGGCAACAAGGAGTTTGAAAAAGACACGGAAAAGAAAGGACTGGGAACACCTGCGACCCGTGCAGCGATTCTGGAAAAGCTGGTATCTTCCGGCTATGTGGAACGCAAAGGCAAGCAGATTCTTCCCAGTGCAGAGGGGGTTACGGCAATCGCAAATATCCCGGATTACCTGAAATCGGCAAGCATGACCGCTGAGTGGGAAAATGAACTGCTGCGGATGGAACGGGGCGAAACAAAGCCCGCCGACTTCATGCAGGGCATCGGTGGATTGCTGGAACGAATGCTGGCAGACCTCCGGCAAATTCCGACCGTACAGGAATCACCTATTTATAATAAGGTATCTATCGGGAACTGCCCGGTATGTGGAAAGTCCGTCTGTGAAGGCAAGCTGAATTTCTATTGCTCTGACCGGGACTGTAAATTTGCCCTCTGGAAAGAAAGTAAATACCTTTCCGGCATGAAAAAGACGCTCACAAAGAAGATGGCAACTGACCTTTTGAAGAAAGGACGTACCTATGCAAAAGACTTCTACTCTGCCAAAAAGGACAAGACCTTTGCCGCAGACCTTGTTATGGCAATAGAAAATGGCAGGGCGCAGTACAGTCTTGAATTTCCGAAAACACCAGCTAAGAAGTAAGGAGGGAACGATTGGCGAAATTTAACGATATTCGGGAACTTGCCCAGCAGAACGCACGGTGGGTAAGCAATTCTCCGAAAGACTGGATGAACTATCTGGATGTGGCGGCACGGCTGTACCGCTATTCGTTCAAAGATACTCTGCTGATCCATGCTCAGCGTCCTGATGCGACCGCCTGTGCAGAGCTGGAAGTCTGGAACAAGAAAATGAACCGCTGGGTAAACCGTGGCGCAAAAGGCATTGCGCTTTTGGACGATGCCAGCCCACGGGCAAAGCTGCGCTATGTGTTCGACATTGCGGACACGCATCTGGTGCAGGGCGGCAGAACGCCGATCCTCTGGCGCATTGATGATTCGGAACACCAGCAGATGATCCTCGACCATCTGGCAGATACTTATGCTCTGACGCAGACGGACAGCATGAATGCTGCGCTGATGGAACTGGCACAGCAGTTGACCGCTGAAAATCTGGAAGAAGCGATGGATGGTCTGGAATATGAGGTGGCAGACACTTTTCTGGAAGGACTGGATGAAGATAACCTCCGTGTCCGTTTCCGGGAGTTAATGACCAACAGTATTTTCTATACCCTTTCCCGACGCTGCGAACAGGAACCGCTGGAAGTTTTGGAAGATGAAGATTTTATCCGTATTGTGGATTTCAACCAGCTTCCGGTTTTGACGTTCCTGGGCAATGCTGTTTCGGAACAATGTGAAGCGGTTCTCCGTGACATCGGACGGGAAATGCAGAAAATTTACCGAAAAGAAGTCACAGAACATCTTGCAAAAACTGCCGACAGCTTGTATAATACCAGTACGGACTTTAGCACATTAAAGCGTGAAACTGAAACGAACATCACTGAAGGAGGAAAACCGTATGGAACTGACTTATCACCGCAAGGGGGACTACCTGTTTCCGAACCTGACCGTACAGGACGAGCCGATGAGCATTGGGAAGTACGGGATGCTGCGCAGGACTTATCTGAGGGAAAACAAGAAGAACTGGTATCAGAGTATGCTGATGAGCGGCAGGCTGAATCAGCATCTGGCGCAGATCGACGAGCAGGCGGAGAACCGGATGGAAGAACTGATCGAGAGCCTGAACGAGAAGTATCCGGCTCCGAACAAGGAAACCGAACAGATGGCATGGGTGGCACATCAGAACAATCTGACCGCGATGGCGGAAGAGATCGTGCTGAAGGAATTGGTGTACAACTAACCGCTGACACAACCGAACAGAATTTGAGCGAAGCAGAGGAAGAAATTGCCTCTGCTTTTTCTTTTCCTGATCTGCCGACCGTGGAACAGCAGATCCGCGCCATTGAAGCACCGATCCAGGCGCGGTATGCGGATGAAATTGCACTTGATCCCGAAGTGGTCGATGAAGTTCTGCGCACGGGCAGCAACCGCAGCAAGGGCCAGCTGCGTCTGATCTACAATTTCATGGTTGAGAAAACCCCGGAAGAATACACAGAGTTCGTGAAAAACGAATATGGTACGGGCGGCAAAGGCTTTGAAATTGACGGCGCAAAGTATGCAGTCTGGTTCGATGATTTAGGGCTGCGTGTTGCAGTAGGCAGCACGGCAAAGGGCGGCACGCTTGTCAATGCGTTTTTGTCGTGGGAGGATGTGAGCAATCGTATCCATGAACTGCTCCGGCAGGGTGAGTATACTCCGCAGGCGGTTCTGGATGCTGCACGGCAGAATGCTTTGCAGGAACACGCGCAGACATTGGCCTATATGGAGCGCGACTTGGCAGATGGCGTTGCCGAAGCAGTCTTTCAGGATACAGAAATCTTCAGGGGCGGTTTCCCGGAACTGACAGACAGGCTGGCAGGCTTTCTGGATGATACGGATTTTCTGACCGATCTCAATGAGAGATTGTCCGCGCTGGGAGAAGCCTACGTCGAAGATAAAGACCTGATGCGGATGCACTTTTATAAGCCGGATAAGGTTGCGGCTCTGTTCCAGCAGTTTGCAAAGCCTTATCAGAATTTTGCCGCAAGAGATGGCTTTCACTGGAATGAGTATAAAAAGTTCATCACGGAAGATGAAATCAATGCTTACTTCACACGGGGCAGCAATTATTCGGACAGTCGGCTGGCAATCTATTCATTCTTTCTGAACCACGAGGATAAAAAAGAACGGGCTGACTTTCTGAAAGACCATTACGGGATCGGTGGCAGCAGCCATGCACTTTGCGGGGCAGATGATTCTCACGAAGATCACGATAGCAGAGGCATTGCTTTGGAGCGTGGCCCATACGGGAACCCGGATGCAAGCGTTCATTTGAATTGGAATCAGGCTGCAGGCCGGATCGACCAGCTTATCCGTGACAGTGAGTATTTGAAGCCGGCAGACTACTCCCGGATGCCTGCTTATGAGCGCGAGCGGATGGCAATACGGGTGATGGGATTCTATCACCATCTGCCGAACGAGGTGGAGCGGCCTTATCCGCAAGACCTTTACTATGAGGAAGGACGAAAGGCTCTCGTTGAAAAGCTGGTAGACCCTGAACAAGCAGCGGAACTTCTGGAGCAGATGGACACTGCACTGCTGTCTGTGCCGATGGATTCCGAAGAATATGAGCGCAAAGCAGAATCCCTCTCTATCCTGCACCAGTATGTCGAGGGAACGTACACGATCTTCCCGGAAAAGAAAAAGGCTGTTGAGATTTCTGTTTCTGAGACAGGACAAATATCGCTTTTCGATATTTGGGCGCAGGAACAGGAATCGAAAGAGCATTCAACCACCGCAGTGGTTGAAGAACCCCAGAAGCAGGCGGCAAAGTACAGCAGAAATGTCGGGGATTATCTCTATCTGGAAGATGACCGCCTTTATAAAATCGAACGTGTTACGGATTCTCTGATCTATCTGAAAGATATGGAGCGTCCAGCATGGGCGGCGCGGGTGCTTCGACCGAACCAGTATGATGCAGAACTGGCAAAGAATCCGCTGAATGATTATCTTCTGGCAGGGCAGAAATCTGCATTGAAAGATAGTCGCTGTGTTTACAAAGAATGTCTGTATTCCATGCTGGATGCGGTGCAGCAGAGTGAAATCTATCCGTATCTCCGCGACCGCGATGTGGATGCAGACGAAGCGGAAAAGGAACTTCGGAACAAGATCGACGAGCTGTTAAAGCAGAATGCGAAAACTGCTCCGCTGTATCTGGAAGCAAGCCAGAACTGGGAAAACTTCAAAGACTGGTTGGTAGAAGATATTTTCCAGCGCACCTATCAGGACGTTATTACGGACAGACGGGATGCCGTTGCACTGTATCAGGATAGCAAGGACGCACCGCAGTGGGTGCGCGGCATTATGGTTCCGTATGCAGCGGAAGAAAAGGCCGTTGAGCCGACCTTGCAGCCCCTGCCGCTGGATGCCGTAAACGAATATAACGCGCTGAAAGAGCGTTACCCGGATGCTCTGGTCGGCTATGAGCAGTACGGCAACTTTGAGTTCTACGGCGAGGATGCAAAGCGCGTTTCAGAACTTCTTGGCAGCAAGCTGTTGAAAAAGGAAACCGCACTCGGCAAGGTTGAGGTGTCTGGTTTTCCAAGTGAACAGTGGGCTTCTCAGGCAATGAAGCTCTGGAAGCAGGGGGAGAGCGTCTATCTGTCCGGCCAGCAGGAAGATGGAACCCATGCGCAGACAAAGTATTTCCGCAGAGAGGAATATCTGCCAGTCAATACCATCATTGAACTGGACGATAGAGAGTTCCGTGTGGATTCGGTCAACTTTGAGCAGGGGACGGTCAGCTTGCAGGACATGACCCTTGCGAAAGAAGCCCGGTATCCGATCTTCCGAACAGAACCGCTGGAGTACATTCGGCATCTGTACGAACAGGCCGACGTGCCGATGAAAGAAGCGATAGAAACCACAGTCTTTACTGCTCTACACAATGCTGGTGTGGCTTACGAGGATTTTTCCCCGGAGCAGATGGATGTGATCTATTCGGTGGCAGAATCGGGCGGCGAGTTAGAAGAACTGCTGAATCCCGACTTCTCGCCGGAACAGATGCAGCTAATCGCGGATGTGCAGACCCGGACAGATGCCATCCATCGTTCGGCAGTGGACGATGTTTTGAATCCGCTTACCAGTAAGCCTATGACCCCGGAAGAGGTCAACCATGCACGGCGGCAGCACAACCTTCCGCTGGACAGTGGAGCCGAAACGGAACAGCCTGTACAGCCCAAACAGGAGCCTATGAACTTCCGTATTACGGACGATGATCTCGGCGCAGGAGGAGCCAAGACAAAATTCAAAGCAAACATCGAAGCCATCCGGCTGCTGCAAACGCTGGATGCAGAACAGCGGCAGGCAACCGCAGAAGAACAGGAAGTTCTCTCCCGGTATGTCGGCTGGGGCGGCATTCCGCAGGCGTTCGACGAGAAGAATGCGGACTGGGCAAAGGAGTATGCGGAACTGAAATCTCTGCTCCCGGCAGATGAGTACAGCGAAGCGCGGGCATCTACGCTGAATGCTTTCTACACTTCGCCTACGGTTATCAAGGCAATGTATGAAGCCCTTTCCAACATGGGTCTGAGCAAAGGCAATGTACTGGAACCGTCCTGCGGTGTCGGTAACTTCATGGGTCTTGTGCCTGAAAGCCTGGAGAACATCAAGATGTATGGTGTGGAGCTGGACAACGTATCAGGACGCATTGCACAGCAGCTTTATCAGAAGAACAAAATTGCAGTGCAGGGCTTTGAAACAATGCAGTTCCCGGACAGTTTCTTTGATTGTGTGGTGGGTAATGTGCCGTTCGGCAATTACAAAGTGCCGGATAAGCGGTATGACCGCCACAACTTCCTCATCCATGATTACTTTATTGCAAAAAGTCTTGACCTTGTTCGTCCGGGCGGCGTGGTGGCGGTAGTCACTTCCAGCGGTACGATGGATAAAAAGGATTCCTCTGTCCGAGAGTATCTTGCCAACCGTGCCGATCTGGTCGGTGCAATTCGCCTGCCAAACAATGCGTTCCAGCGCAATGCGAACACAAGTGTTGTAGCTGACATTTTGTTCCTGCAAAAGCGTGACCGGGCGGCAGTGGAGCGGGCAGAGTGGGTAGACCTTGGCACAACGCCGGAGGAATACCCCATCAACCAGTATTTTGCGCAGCATCCTGAAATGGTGCTGGGTGAGATCACGACTGAAAGTACACAATACGGCAAGCAGGAAACCACGGTCAAGCCCATCGAGGGCGCAGACCTTGCCCAGCAGTTGAAAGCAGCAGTTGAGAACATCCATGCGGAAATCACAGAGCCGGAAATCACGGACGATGAACTTGACCAGAACGCAGAACCGCTCCCGGCAGACCCGAACGTGAAGAATTTCAGTTACACCAACGTGGATGGACAGGTCTATTACCGTGAAAACTCCTACATGAACAAGGTTGACCTGCCTGCGGTTACGGCGGAGCGTGTGCTGGGAATGATCGCTCTGCGGGAAACCACACAGAAATTACTGGACTGCCAGTTGTACGATGGTACGGATGCCGAAGTGGAACTGCTGCAAGGAAAGCTGAAAGACCAGTATAAGCGGTTCACAGCGCAGTATGGTCTGATCAACAGCACCGCAAACAAACGGGCATTCCGGCAGGACAGCAGCTATTGTCTGCTGGCATCTCTTGAGATTCTGGATGAGGATAAAAACCTCAAGCGGCTGGCAGATATTTTTACTAAGCGCACCATTCGCAAGCCGGAACCTGTGACCTCTGTGGATACGCCGAGTGAAGCTCTGGCACTCTCCATCGGAGAAAAAGCAAAGGTCGATGTACCGTTTATGGCTGAACTTTGCGGAAAGACAGAGCAGGAAGTGACCGAAGAACTGGCGGGCGTTATCTTCCGCAATCCTGTCACACAGGCGTGGGTGACGGCAGACGAATATCTGTCCGGCAATGTCCGGGAAAAGCTGGCAACGGCAGAAATCTTTGCTGCAAACCACCCGGAGTATCAGGTCAATGTCGAGTATCTCAAGCGGGTACAGCCGAAAGATTTGAATGCTTCGGAGATTGAAGTGCGGCTTGGTGCAAACTGGATCAAGGCAGAGTACATTACGGACTTCATGGAGCGGGTGTTCAAAACGCCGAGTTACTATATCGGAAGTTCCATCAAGGCAACCTATTCGGAGATCAGCGGTGCATGGAATATCAGCGGCAAGTCGCTTGACCGGAGTAATCCCCGTGTGACGAACACCTATGGCACAATGCGGGTCAACGGCTATCGACTGCTGGAAGATGCGCTGAATCTCCGGGATACCAAAATTTACGATACCATCTATGAGGATGGAAAAGAAAGGAGAGTGCTGAACAAAAAAGAAACCATGCTTGCGCAGCAGGCACAGGAAGCGATTCGGGATGCGTTCAAGCAGTGGATTTTCAAGGATTTAGACCGCAGAGAGGAACTTTGCAAGGTCTACAATGAGCGGTTCAATGCGATTCGTCCCCGTGAATACGATGGCAGTCACATCAAGTTCGTGGGCATGACCCCGGAAATCAGCCTGATGCCGCACCAGAAAAATGCAGTGGCGCATATCCTGTATGGCAATAATACGCTGCTGGCGCATTGTGTGGGTGCTGGCAAGACCTTCCAGATGATCGCTGCCGGCATGGAAAGCCGCCGTCTGGGTCTGGCGCAGAAGAATCTTTATGTTGTGCCGAACCATCTGACGGAGCAGTGGGGCGCGGATTTCCTGCGGCTGTATCCGAATGCCAATGTGCTGGTGGCAACGAAAAAGGATTTTGAGCCAGCCAACCGGAAAAAGTTCTGTTCCCGAATCGCCACAGGTGATTACGATGCTATCATCATCGGGCATTCGCAGTTTGAGCGGATTCCGCTTTCCCCGGAACGGCAGAAATCCATGATCGAGCGGCAGATTCAGGACATCACCTTTGCGATTGCAGAAGCAAAGGCAGAGGACGATGGCAAGAGTTTCACGGTCAAGCAGATGGAGAAAACGAAGAAAACCTTGCAGGCAAAACTCCAGAAGCTGAACGACCAGAGCCGCAAGGATGATGTAGTCACATTTGAGCAGCTTGGTGTTGACCGCCTGTTTGTAGACGAGAGCCATTTCTATAAAAATATGTTCCTCTACACAAAAATGCGGAATATCGCTGGTATTGCTCAGACCGATGCGCAGAAATCCTCGGATATGTTTGCAAAATGCCAGTATCTCGATGAGATCACGGGCGGCAAGGGCGTGACCTTTGCAACAGGCACACCTGTGTCGAACAGCATGGTGGAGCTGTACACCATTATGCGCTACTTGCAGTATGACACCTTACAGAAACTTCATCTTGGACATTTTGATAGCTGGGCGGCTTCGTTTGGTGAAACCGTTACAGCGATTGAATTGTCCCCAGAGGGAACGGGCTACCGTGCAAAGACGCGGTTTGCCCGTTTTTTCAACCTCCCGGAACTGATTTCACTGTTTAAGGAGTCCGCAGACGTACAGACGGCGGATATGCTGAACCTGCCTGTGCCGGAAGCAGAGTACATCAATGAGGTGCTGAAACCCAGTGAAACGCAGCAGGAAATGGTGAGCAGCTTTGCCGACCGTGCAGAGCGTGTGCGGAACGGAAATGTCGATCCGAGAACCGATAATATGCTCAAAATCACGAACGACGGCAGAAAGCTGGCCTTGGATCAGCGGCTTATCAATGACCTGCTGCCGGATGAGCCGGAAAGTAAGGTCAACCTCTGCGTGGAGAATGCCTACCAGGTATGGGAAGAATCTACGCCCGACAAATCCACCCAGTTGATTTTCTGCGACTTATCGACCCCGAAAGCAGACGGAACATTCAATGTGTACGATGATGTCCGGGAAAAACTGGTGGCAAAGGGAATCCCCCGTGAGGAGATTGCTTTTATCCATGAGGCAAATACCGAAACAAAAAAGGCAGAACTGTTTGCAAAGGTGCGCTCCGGTCAGGTGCGTATTCTGCTTGGTTCGACCCCGAAACTTGGTGCTGGTACAAACATTCAGGACAGACTGATCGCCCTGCATCATCTGGACTGCCCGTGGAAGCCCTCTGATCTGGAACAGCAGGAAGGACGCATTCTTCGTCAGGGAAACCGCAACCAGAAAGTGAAGATTTTCCGTTACGTCACAGAGAATACGTTCGATTCGTATATGTGGCAAATTCTGGAAAATAAACAGAAGTTCATCTCGCAGATCATGACCTCGAAATCTCCTGTTCGTGCCTGCGATGATGTGGACGATACCGCGCTGACCTATGCAGAAATCAAAGCATTGGCAACGGGAAATCCCTACATCAAGGAAAAGATGGATTTGGATATTCAGGTCAGCAAGCTGAAGCTGATGCGGGCCAACCACACCAGCCAGATTTACAGCCTGGAATCGGATATTGCACGGCGGTATCCGGCAGAAATCACGGCAGCGAAAGAGCGCATAGCAGGTCTGAAAACTGACCTTGCAGTGGCAAAGCCGTTGCTGGAACAGGACAAGGAGAAGTTCTCCATCACGGTGGAGGACAGGGTTTATACCGAACGCAAGGAAGCAGGCTCGGCAATTCTTGCAGCCTGTGCCGCAATGAAGATCGCTAAGACAGAGGGGCAAATCGCAGATTTGGGAGGGTTTGCAATCAGTTCCCGGTTTGATGCGTTCGCCCAGACATTCAAGCTGACCATCAAGCGGCAGAGCAGTTATACGATTGAACTTGGCAGTGATCCGGCTGGCAATATCCAGCGTATTCTCAATGCGCTGGCATCTATCGAAAAGACACTGCCGCAGGTGGAGCGCAGATTGGAAACCTTACAGCAGCAGTTGGCAGAAGCAAAGGAAGAAGTGCAGCGTCCGTTCCCGCAGGAGGCGGAATTAAACGAAAAATCTGTACGGCTTGCAGAATTGAATGCCCTGCTGGATATGGACGAAAAGGGGGATGATGCGGCTCTTGGCATGGATGAGGAAGTAATGGATAGCGAACTTCCTGCGCCGAAACGTGAGATTGAGCGGAGTGCAGACAGCGTAAAACGTCCGTCGATCCTCGCACAGCTTCACGAAAAACAGGCAGAACGCATGGCAGAGCCGAAAACGCAGAAAAAGAAAAGTCACGATATGGAACTGTAACTGAGAATGCCCCGTCAGATCTCCGAAAGGAAATCTGATGGGGCGGATTTTGTAAAGGAGGGCATGAATGGCAGATAAGCGGGCAGGCCAGCTCAAAGAAATCACGGAACGGTTGGAGCAGGGAGTAAAGGACATTTTTACTTCGGAAATGTATACGAAGTACCTGCTTACAATGTCGAAATTCCACAATTACAGCTTCAATAATACGCTGCTGATCGCAATGCAGCGTCCAGATGCTACGTTGGTGGCTGGGTACAATGCCTGGAAAAATAAGTTTAACCGCTATGTGAAAAAGGGTGAAAAGGGCATCCAGATCATCGCGCCTGCCCCGGTAAAGGAACGGGAAGAGAGGGAGAAAATCGACAAGGACACCGGGCTTACGGTGCTGAATGAGAGCGGGGAGCCGGAAATCGAAGTGGTAGAGAGGGTGATTCCCCGGTTCCGGGTAACAACGGTTTTCGATTATGCCCAGACAGACGGAGAACCGCTGCCTACGCTGGAAGTGAATGAACTGACTGCCCGTGTCAAGGATTATACCCTGCTGAAAGAGGCAATCGAACAGGTATCTCCTGTGCCAATTCGTTTTGGAGAGATCGAGGGCAACGCAAAAGGTTATTACAGCCACGTGGACAAAGAAATCTGTGTTCGTGCCGATATGGGTGAGAGCCAGACCATCAAGACGATGATCCATGAGGTTGCTCATGCCATGCTGCATGACAGCGACCAGATGAAACAGCGCGGCGAGGAAAAAGACCAGCTTACCAAAGAAACAGAAGCGGAAAGCATTGCATTTACGGTTTGCTCGGCACTTGACATTGATACTTCGGACTACTCGTTCCCGTATGTAGCAAGCTGGGCAAGCGGCAAGGAACTGAAAGAATTGAAAGATTCGATGGATACGATTCGATTGACCGCTGCTGATTTTCTTGAAAAACTGGAAACGGCGGTGGCAGAAAGGAGTGTGGAGCGCATGACGGCGATGGAATATGCTGAAAAGCTGATTGCGGACAAGGAACGGGACAAAACCGTTTTTGACAACAGCCAGCGAAATCTCATTGTAAACTTTGCTTACAAGCTGGATGACCGGGCGGCAACGGAAGAACTTGCCAACAATCTGGCGGCTGCGGTTGCGGCTGAAAACACGGAAGAAATCAATCGCCTGATGTGGGAAGCAGAGGAGAAGATCGAAAATCTGCCGGATGGCATGATCGGTCTTTCGGAAATGCACGAATATGGGTATCTGAAAGATGATGTTCTGCCGCTGACAAAGGAAGGCGCACGGGAGTGGCATCGGCTGGGCGAACGGATTTACCCGCTGTTTCAGGATGGCACGGCAGGAGATTTCGCCAGTCAGGAAGAGATCGAACAGCATGATGGCATTTTCGGAATCAAGGCTGACGCATGGAGTGCAATTTTGCTGGAAAAGAACGAAGAGTATCTGGAAGATGAGTATGCCCGCCCGGACGCTGCACTGACGGTGATAAGCCGGGAGCAGGCTCTGCGCCTGTTTGATGAGGGCAAGCAGATTTATCTTATCCGCGTTAGTCCATGGCCGGTTCTTGTCACAGGGCGTGAAGAAATCGAGCGGGGAAGTGACTATTTCCAGATTGCCCAGGAAGATTTGGAAAAGGACAAGCAGAAAGCAATGGAAAACAGCGAAAAAACACCCGTTGAAAAGCTGGCGGCAGACCTTGATAATTTCGCCTTTGACTTCGATTTCTACCACTATAAAGATAGCGTGGAGGATCGGGAACAGGCAGTTGAAGCACTGAAAGAACAGATTCAGGCTGGGGATATTCAGCCGATCCGGGAATGGCTGCAAGTTGCAGTGGAGGAAGCAGAGGGAGAGTCCGCAGAAAAGGCGGCAGAGCTGATAACCCGGCTGGATGCGTTGGTCAAGGAGCAGAAGCTGCTTTCCGGCAGTGAAAAGCAGTTTGGCATCTACCAGATCACTGCCCGTGACCCGGAACACGACTATCGCTTTATGAATCTGGACTTTGTAAAACGGCATGGGATGGAAGTGAACCGTGCAGACTATGAGCTGGTCTATACCGAGCCTCTTACGGAAAAAGATACACTTGAAGCCATTTACGAACGCTTCAATATCCAGCGTCCAGCGGATTTTACCGGACATTCGCTTTCCGTCAGTGATGTTGTGGTGCTGAACGATGGCAAGTCGATCAAAGCCTGCTATGTGGACAGCATCGGCTTTGCAGAGTTGCCGGATTATTTCAAGGAAAGAAAGATGGATTTGAAGAAAGAAACGATTCTGGATGAACAGTTGCAGGAAATTGAAATCTTTGATAAGCCCGGTCTTTTCAGCAACAGCAGACTGCGGGATGAGGATGTGCCGGATGGATTGTACCGCTATGACCTGCGCGGGTCGGACTATGATCCGGGGCAGCCGATTCTGGTGGAGAAAACAGTGATCGTAAACCATGCGGCATCTGTTCTGATGGCAGAAGAACTTGACCTTGGCGCAGAGGGGCGGCTGGAACTTGGCGAGGAAGGACTGAACTTCACAGGCGCAGAGTTGACCGTGCGAGAGTTCATGGAGGAACAGCAGCAGAAAAACAATGCGCTGATCCACGGCGATTCCGACCACATCGCAGTCGAGGGACATCTCGGCACAT
>OKVH01000865.1_pt1 | contig 15726 bp, 13 predicted proteins | sample 1604791 | NCBI WGS metagenome assembly OKVH01 (sample SAMN01760919, study PRJEB22395) | human gut metagenome | reverse complement strand
CGACGCTCTTCCGATCTTACTCCTTGAAATAGAGCTGATTGAGCTCCTTTACCGCCGGGTCAAGCTTGTTTGAAACAATGGCAAGCTTTATACCGTTTAATTTAAGCTCCTTTAAAAGCTCCATGATTCCATCATAAGGTGCTGTATTGTCATTGCAATGAGCCTCATAATATTCCTTGAAATCCGAAAATGTCTTTTCAAACTTTGGATTGTCTGCTCCGTCCGGCACTGCGCGCTCCATCAGAAGCTTTACACCGTTTCCCACAAATCTGCGCACCTCGTCGAGTGTACGCTCCGGCATGCCATTTTGTTTCAACGCATAGTTTGTTGCATTTTTTAAATCCTCAAGTGTGTATAGAAGTGTTCCATCAAGGTCGAAAACGACCGCTTTTTTCTCAGTTGTATTGTTGCTCATTATGTTACTTCCTCTCTTGCTTCTTTTTTACCGTTCTTCTCAGTGTTTCTGAATAATTACCTTTTTATTTCAGGTACGGAAACAGCAGTGAACTTCTGTCCTTCTCGTCAAACATCGAATTGTACTGTAGGATATTGTATGCCTTTATCCATTTTGCCTCGTCTCCTGTTGCGTCATCCACATGCATAAAACACTCATTCTTTTTCGAATAATAGCCCCTTGAATTTATGGCCGGAATCTTCTCCATCAGCTCTGCGAGGAACCGGTTGTATGCCGGCAGATCTATGTTGGCTCTCTCAAGCGTCAGTGTGGACAGGTAGTTGAGGCTCGTCACATCAACTTTCTGTGCATCCGTCTCGTAATTGGTCCATATGAAAAACGGCACCTTGTACAGATTCTCAAGCTCCTGCTCCGTAAGTCCGGAATTGCCCTTGCCATTTAAGAGCTTGATAAAATCATTGCACAATCCCGGCTGGTGGTCTCCAAAAAACACAATCTCTACCGGATCATCCACACCCTTAAAGTATGTGATGAGATTTTCGAGTGCCTTGTCACTTTCATTCAAAAGCGACAGATACTGGTTCGCATCGGTGTATGACGCTCCAACCTTGTAAACCTCCTGGTTGAAGTTGTCATATCTCTCACCGTAGCCACCATGGTTTTGCATCGTGACACCCATGATGTAAAGCTTCTCGTCATCGCTCTTTTTCTCGTAGCGGTCAATGATCTTATCATAGAGCTCCTGGTCAGTGATATATTCCCTGAGTATCTTTGTCTGGTCAAAATCATCTATAAAGTAAGTCTCATCATAGCCCAGATGCGGATAAACCTTGTTCCTGCTCCAGCCTGTCGCATAGTACGGATGCATCGCAACCGTCGTATAGCCGATATTCTTCAGGTTTGAGACTATGGAGGTCGGGTCATCATTTATATACTGCTGATAAACCACCGAGCCGTCCGGCAGAAATGCCATCGAGTTTCCTGTCTCAAATTCCCACTCAGAGTTTGGCGTCTTCGCACCGTACACGGACGAAAGAGCATAGCCTTTAAGCGTATTTTCACTCAGAGAATCCATAAACGGCGTGACCTGCGTGTTGGTCTCAAAATCTCCCACCACCGACAAATCAGCAAACGACTCATTCATGATAACAATGATTGTCGGATTTTTCGCATCAGACTGCGAATATGAGCTGTCCGTTTCCTTGAAATTGCCTGCTATCTTGTCAACTGCTGCCTTGCTGTAACCATCAGGTGCCTTCACAAAGCTGTCCCTTATGCCGAGCATAAAGTTCAGCAGATAGCCGTTTCTGTACGTGCCCTTTTTCTCCCAGGTCTCGGTGTTCAGTGACATGGAATTCATAATGACATACAGCACACATATTATTGTGAGAAGAATCGAAATAATTCTCATATGGATAGCAGACTCGAACTGCACTTCTATGCGCCTTACCAGCATGATATACAAAATAGCCGCCAGAATCACATACAAAAACTTGTAGTCTATGACGAATTTGTATTTTGTCACGACAGAAAGTCCTGTTCCCGCTGACTTCAAATCCGCATACGTAAACTCATTGCCACGGAATTCATAGACAAAATAATCTATAAATCCAAACGCGAGTATGGCAATTGATGCTATGGTACATGTCAGCCTCGTGTTGTTTGTGATAAAAAGTATCACCAGATATATGGCGAGCGCCAGAACCACATTCACCACGCATACCATATCGGTGGTTTTCACAAAGTCCTCATCTGTCAGCAGCACATACTGCACCGAAAAAACAGATAGTATCGCTCCGATGACAAGCAGTATAGCAGCCCAAAGCCACGACAGCTTCACCGGAAGCTCAAGCTTCACATTTACAAGTCCAAAATATACTGCCGCAAACAAAAGAATCACCCACCAGCTTGCCGATGTAAAGTAACCTACCAGCGCGGCCGCTGCTGTTGCAATTCCAAAATGTATGTTGTTTTGTTTTGTTATCTCAAATTTGATGCTCATTTCTGCCTCTTAATAATGCTTCTTAATGTTGCCTCTTAATGCTTCCTCTTAAGACTTTCTCTTAATGCTTTCTCTTAATGCTGCCTCTTAATGTTGCGATTTGATTTTAAATTATATTTCCTAATTAGTAAAGAAGTCCTCAATTTGACTGTATATAATGTGCATCAGATTTGTTCTTGCCTCAACGCTTGCCCACGCAATATGCGGTGTGATAATCAGCTTGTTTGAATCCTTTATCGCACGGAGCGGATTGTCCTCGCTCATAGGCTCCTGCGCCAGCACATCAAGACCTGCCGCCGCCAGCTCTCCATCCATAAGCGCCTGTGCCAGATTCGCTTCATTCACTATAGGACCTCTGCCAAGATTTAAAAATATCGCAGATTTTTTCATCTTTTCAAACGCAGCCTTGTCCATCAGACCAAGTGTGTCATCCGTGAGCGGTGCATGCACCGACACGATATCAGACGTGGCAAGCAGAGTATCAAAATCCACCCTCTCATAGCCCGGCTGTGAATTTCTTCCTGAGGTAGAATAATAAACCACATGGCAGCCAAAAGCCTTTGCGATATCAGCCACGCGTCTTCCGATATTTCCAAGCCCCACGATGCCCCAGGTCATACCGCTAATCTGGTGAAACACATTGGAAAAATGCGTAAACGACGTATCACCCACATATTTCTCGCTCTTCACATAATCATCATAATATCTCAGCTTCTCAAGCAGATAAAATAGCAGTGCAAACGTATGCTGCGCCACGGTCTCTGTAGAATACCCTGCGACATTTCTCCATTCAATGCCTCTTTTTGCCAGATATTCTTTATCCAGATTGTTTGTGCCTGTTGCAGTCACACATACGAGCTTTAAATTTTTTGCCTGTCCTATAGATTTCTCATTTACCTCGACCTTATTTAAAACAATCACATCAGCATCCCTTGTGCGCTCCGCTGCTTCCTCTGTTGTCGAAAAATCATATTTGACAACCTCCCCGAGCTTGTCATATTCGGAAAGGTCGATGTCGTCACCAATTGTTTTGGAATCTAAAAATACTATTTTCATGGTTTGTTTCCTCTGTGCTATATATTTATTTGTTTTAATTTCTATTTTTAGGGGACTTCGCACTTGCAGGCTGTGATGGTGCGCCAGCATATGGTATATTCCTCAGAAATATATGAAGTCAGCCACAAAAAATGCATCCGGATAGTCTGTTTTATCAGTCTGCTTTTTATCGTCACCGAAGGTTAATGGAACTTTGTGGCAGTTCATATATTTCTTCGGAACACACCATATGCCAGCGGTAATGCAGGTTTGCGTGTGCGAAGTCATCTCAATAATTATCTATATTTATCAATGTTTATCACTATTTATTGTTATTTGACAATTTTAATCTTTATTTGCCAATGTTTATGATTACTAAAAATACAGCTTGCTTTAAATACTAACAAATTACCTAGCATAATAGCATTAACATAATAGTATTAGCGCAATTTATAAATGTAATCATATGTTCATTTCATACATATAAATATATTTATACCACATTTCCGGAAATAAAACCACTGTATCAGTATTTGATTAAACAAAGCTTAAGAAAGCCCACCATATTAATGATAAATTTCATCAATATGGTGGGCTTTAACTATTCTGTGTATCTCTCTTATGTTGGCATTTTATCTCACAGAAAATTTGTAATCTGTCTCTGTGTGGTATGTATCACCTGCCTTTGTAACAGGTGTACTGAAGTTGGTCTCATTTATTGAGTTTGGATAGAACTGTGTCTCGAGGCAGAATGCATCGCGGTTATTGTATTTAACTCCGCCCTTGCCTTCCTGTCCCACGATAAAGTTGGCAGTATAAAGCTGGATTCCGACACAGTCGGTGTATACCTCCATCTGTATGCCACTCTCAGGAGAGTATGCTGTTGCGACCTTTTCTACTCCCGGAGCGGTCTTGTCTATTGCAAAATTGTGATCATATCCACTTCCATAGTGAAGCTGTGTATCATTTGCCTCGATATCTCTTCCGATTGGTTTAGCCTCTGTAAAATCAAATGGTGTACCCTCAACCGGTGCAATCTCACCTGTAGGAATAGCCTTGGAATCCTTTACAGGTGTGTAATGCTCAGCATTTATCTGCAATGTGTGAGTGTATACGCTTCCTGATGCATGACCATTCAGATTGAAATAGCTATGGTTTGTCATATTGAAGGTAGTTGTCTTATCTGCCTTTGCATTGTATATAATAGCGAGAGCATTTTCTTCTGTTACCTTAAATGTCACATCAACGACTGCATTTCCAGGGAAGCCCTGCTCCAAATCTGCATCCTCTATCTCAAAGGTAATCTCATCTGCCTTCTGCTCCTTAACAGTCCAGAAGCGCTTAGAAAAACCATTTGATCCACTGTGAAGACTGTTCTCATTGTCATTAGCCTCAAGCTTATATTCCACTCCATCAATATTAACCTTTGCATCAGAAATCCTGTTTGCATATCTGCCGACAGTAGCGCCAAAATAGCAGTACTCCTTCTCATATGACTTTACATTGTCATATCCTAAAATGACATCTCTCTCATTGCCATCCCTGTCTTTTACAAAAATAGATACAACTGAAGCGCCATAGTCTGTCAAAAGTACTCTCACTCCACTGCCATTGCTGATTTCGTAAAGCGATGCCTCCACTCCTTTTGATGTTGTACCGAAAGCTTTTTTACTCATGCCCCATATCCTCCTTTGGTTACATTACGTTTGTTGCATTTTTTGTAACTTTATGTTTGTTACATTTTGTTTTAGTACATTATGCTTTTTACATTATGTTCTGTTATTCTTTGCCTGGTAGCATTTCGATTGCATAATCGCGTTTTTCTTATTCTACGCATTCCTTTGTATTTTACTTCTTTTGATCGCATAAGTAAACTTTTTCGTGCAAATATCCGATAAAATATTTATAACAATTATTTAAGTGCGATTATACGTTCAAAATAAAACCTAAAATAATAGTAACTGCATAGTTATAATTAAAAATAATAAGAGGATTAACATGAGTACACGAGTAAGTTCAGCAACAAATCTTTCAGCAACATATTTTATGAGAAATTATTATTCAAACAACCGCGATGCTATGAAATCATCCAAACGCAAAGAATATAGTATTACAGAGCTCGTCGTATGATGATTACTACACATCACTGCGGGCAGGAAGCAATATAAATCTGACGGTGTAAATCTAACGGTGTTTTTTTATAATGTAATTTTAGCATTTCAACTGTAGAATTTCGACTTTGCAAAAGAATAATTGATAATAAATGTATGGCTGTCTTTTCTTAAATTAGAGCAAAAAAAAGACAGCCATCGTTCTGCTGTCTTTTAGGAGAAGGTATTTTACTATGGGGATAGTAAAAAATATATAATGTATTGGGGGGTTTTTACGGTTATTATAGTATCACCTTGCTCTTTGAAAGTGTTAACAAACATGCACAAATTTTCAATTATTTTTTGTGCAGTTTTACTAATTAAAATATGTTGTCCACTATTTAGGAGTAATTGATTTTTTGAACATCAAAAAAACAGTGTTCATTTATAATGAGACATCGGGGATTCAGTCTACGCTCCGCTTCGGTCCGCGCTGGGCAAAGGTCCCCTGGACCTTTAGCGCCTCTCAGCCGCCGTTAAATCCATCTCGTCCATGTCAAGTCTCACATTCACATGATGCTTCGCTTCGTGGAGTTTGGACAAAAGGCATACCGTCTCGACCATTGTTTCATTTTCCAAGGGCAATTCTGTCACTTCTGTTCCATTCACCGGGACAGGGAAGTTGAAGATAATCTTCCTAATCCAGTTGCCATCCGGCTGCTTTTCCGGGAATAACTCAATCCGCTCAATAAACGCCCGCATGAACTCCTTCCGCTCCACTTCGGAGGCTGCTTCATAGACCTGATCGAATGCCAGCAACAGGCGGTAGATATTATTATCCGAAATTTTCTCCTGTCGGATGCTCCGTATCTGGCTTTGCACATCGTCAATCTGGACTTCAATCTCATCTATTCTACCATATTGCTCGTCATAGCGACGCTGCAAATCAGAAATTTTCCGGTCATAATACGGGTCATTCACATCCAAACCGTCCATCTGCCGTTCCAGTCGGGTCTTTGTGCCTAACGTCTGCCGAAGCTGCGCTTGTAATGCTTCCAGCTGCTTCTCTAAGTCGTTCGTATCGACAGCGGAACCGATTTTCGCCTTGATTGCATCTGCAAACCGTGGGTCACTGACCATAGCAGAGATAATTGACGCTACCATGCGGTTCATCTCGGTCTGCTCAATGTTCAGCCGGAAAGTACACTCGTGGCCTGTTGGCGTCACCGTATTCTTGCAGTAATAGTAATAGCGGGTCTTTTTGTCCTTGCTGTGGGCTTTTGCAATATTCCCGTACAGGCTTTTGCCGCAGCAAGGGCATTTCAGAATGCCGGACAGAATATGCGCATGGGTAGGATCGTTGACCTTCTCACGCCGATAAGCATTGACTTTCCGTTTCTCCTGCGCGAGATTCCAATCTTCTTCTGAAATGATAGCCTCATGCTTTCCCTCGTACACGGGAAACTCCGACTGTTCAACCACGTGCATCTCATTCCGGGTACCGATCTTCTTCTCTGTCCGGCGTCTGCCATAGGCGATTTTCCCCATATATACCGGATTGTCAATGATACTTTTCACAAAGCTGGCGGAAAAACCGGGAATAGTGCCGTTCTGCCGCAGCTTTTTCACAAAGCCCTGCCGGTTCAGATATTTCGCCACGCCGCTGACACCATCGTTGGTGTGAATATAGCGGTCAAAGATGGTGCGGATCACGTCCACTTCATCCTCAGCGATCAGCAGTTCACCTTTTTCAAGACGGTATCCATAAGGGGCAAAGCCGCCGTTCCATTTTCCTTCACGGGCTTTCTGCTCCCGTCCAGCCATCGTCTGTGTCCGAATATTCTCACGCTCTATCTCTGCCACCGCAGAAAGGACAGAAATCATCAGCTTGCCGGAATCCTTGGAACTGTCAATGCCATCTTCCACACAAATCAAATTGACACCGAAATCCTGCATCAGCTGCAAAGAATTCAGTACATCGGCAGCATTTCTTCCGAATCGAGACAGTTTGAACACCAGCACATATTCCACGCCATCTTTGCAGTCCTGAATGTCTTGCAGCATCCGCTGAAATTCGTGTCTGCCCTGAATATTCTTGCCGGAAAAGCCTTCGTCAGAATATTCGCCAGCCACTACCATATCTTCGTATTCAGCGTATTTTCGCAGCTTATCACGCTGAGCATCCAGACTGTATCCATCCACCTGCATGGAAGTAGATACCCGTGTATAAAGATAGCATTTTGTTTTAGTTTTCTTCATACGGGTCGCCCCTTTCGTCCATCTCTGAACATTCATCCGTTACTTTCTTCTTCGCCAGACCTTCATTCTGAATGTAGTACTCCAACAAACGGAGCACATATTCCGGCGCATGGCGGTTATCCAGTTCCCACTCTGTCACAGTCCGATAGGGAATCTGAAAATATTTACAAAATTCCTTGCGGTTCATGCCTGTACTTTCCCGCAACTCTTTTATTTTAGTTTTGCAGTCCATTTCTTTTACTCCATAAAGCAAAAATACACGTTGTGTATTTATTATAGCATACGCCAAACAAATACGCAACGTGTAAATCGAATTTATATCAAGCGGCTTTGTCAAATTCCTGATACACCGAAACGGGTTGCTTTCCCGATACCACAGAACGTGTGCAACCAGCATTCGCAGTCTCCTGCATCTGCCCCAATAGCTGCGGACCATACTTCTGCAACAGCCGTGCCATCACATCAACACAGCGGTCAAACGCCGCATTATATTTCGGATCATCATAAACTTTGCTCAATAGGCCGCTCCTTTTCTCTATGGCTGCTCTGCACATAGATGTTCAAAACTTCTGCCGGTATCTGTTCCAAAATCGCCACGGCACTGTCATAGTCGCGCCGCAGCTTGAGGTCTTCGATCTGCTTTAGGGTGCTGACTTTCTGCGCCGATGCAAGAGATTCTTCCAGTTCGGCATTTTTCGTTTTCAACCTTTTGTTTTCGGATGCTGTTTTCGTGAAGGCTACGCCATATTTCCGCAGCAGTGTGTCCATCTTCTCCACGCTGGGAATATAGGTATCCAGAATCTTGCAGATTTCCTCCGTCCGGCTTTTTGCATTAAATGGAGTAATGCCAGTGAGCAGTTGCCCCAGTTTTTCCTTCTGTTTGGTCAGTCGGGTCATCTCCTTGAACACGCGGGGCGGAATGTGGTCGCGCCCGGTCAGGCTGGCGCTTTCGCCGCGCTCCAAATCCGGGAATTTCTTGACCATGTGTTTCCAGAACTCATCCTGCCACCAGGTTAGCTTCTTTTTGTTGCCCATAATGTCTTTGGCGCTGAGCCTGCCATCTTCCGTAAGCGGGACAAAACAAAGGTGCATATGGGGCGTTTTCTCGTCCATATGCACCACGGCAGATATAATTGTTTCTTTGGATTGATGCTGTTCCAGAAAGTGCAGAGCTTCCTCGAAAAATGTCCGAATCTCCGCCCGCTTCTTCCCCTTGAAGAACTCCGGGCTGGCAGTAAACAGCGTCTCGATCATACGGATACTGTCCTTCCGGGTACGGCATCCGGCGGCAGAAATCTGCCGTTCCGATTCCGTCCGGTACTTGCCGGGCGGTTTGACAAGATGAAAGTTGTACTTGCTTCGGCTGGTATCCACATCGGGATTGCTGGCGTACTTTTCCTTTGTGCGCTCGTTATGGGCCTCGATATTGCCGATTTCAGGCCCCTTGTATTTTGCAAATCGCATAATCGCATATTGTGCTTTTTCCATGCTCAATCCCTCCGTTTCTGCCAGACAATGTCATAGCCCAGCACATCAGCCAGCTCCACGGCCTCCCGATACCGCAGTGATTCCCGCTGCAATTTCCCGGAAAGATTGGATACGCTGCCGCTCCAACCATATTCATCGTGCAGCTGGTCAACGACTTCCTGCATGGTGTAACCGGCGCGGATGATCTGCGCCTTGATCTCGTTTCGAATACTTGATTTCATGGTAATCCTCCATTTTTGCAAGTGACGCCCTTTGTCACTTGACAACTAAAACATGATTTTCTGTTGCGTCATAAAAAGAACCGGCTACGCTGGGGAGCACACTGGCTTTGGTCAATGGTGAAATTTGTGCAAATGCTGTTTTGCGATAGAAATGGCTTCCTGCGTATCGTTGGTCAACGGCGGAATATTCAACTTCGCGAAAATGTGGGGTTTTTCATCGTTCGGGCTGTATCTGCGCGAGATAGTGCAGCGTGTGCACAGTTCCACGAGTCGCTATTTGATGAACTGTGTGCAGATAACAGAGAAACATTTCGCCGTTTTGAGATTGCTTCAAAAGATACCTGCAAAATCACCTCTTTTGCTGACCGCTTTAGGTGTGGTCAAAATGACCACACCTACTTCGTCCTGCTAAAGTGGTCGGGTTCAAAATGACACCAACCACTTCACATCACAAAACCGAGAATATTTACATGGTTCTGGTCGTACCCAAAATGGGCACGACCACTTTATCCGCATGAAGCGCCTCTAATATATGAGGTAACAGGGTGAATCGCTGCGTACATACGTACCGGCGACCAGAGCGAAAATCAATCCCGCCAGTCTTCCGGTACGTACGTACACTGTGAAGCGTCCGTAAACTCGTTTATATGCGGCCTTGCCACCGCCTCAATGCCCATAAAGCCCCACACCCGGCGTCCTGCCGAATTGGTGATCGTGTTGCAGTGTTCCAGATTGTACTTGCCGCAGGCTGCCACCAGCGCATCGCTGAAGCTGCGGCGTTTAAGAGCAGTCAGACTATTTTCCTCACACCACATCCGATAAATGTCGTAGCAATCCTTTGAGCTGATGGACGCATCCGCTTTCAGCCGGATGTAGCCCTCGGATTCCAGAAAGTCAAACACATTGTTGTTGTCCCGCTTAACGGCCTCCCGGTTCTCTTTGGTGCGCTGGCTTTCGGTGAACTTGAAGTTGTTTGCCACCAGCCGCTGCAGTCCCGCAAAGGCCCAGAGGAATATGCCCTCGATTTCTGCCTTCATCTTTTCGGAAAGGTCGGGATCATCCACGCGGTCAACAGGTTTCTCTTTGGTGGTCAAAATCAACTGCCGCCGATAGAAGCCGTCGCTTCGGTCAAAGAGGGCCTGCAAGTCGCCGTTGCTGAATGCCAGCAAGCGGGAAGACATCCACCCCTGATAACTCTGCTTGCCCTTGCGCTCCAAATCCATCTTACCCTGCGCGGTGACGATGGATTTAACGTAGTTGGTCTGCCGCAGCGCCTCCATCCGCATATCGTCATCGACACACAGCAGAATGTGTTCCAGGTCGGCGCGGGCAAAACGATTCTCGGAAATTTTGCCGATGCTACCGTCCTTCATGTTGCTGCCGAACAGGACGGACAGCACCGCGCCGATCTGGCTCTTACCCTCGCCGCCATTGCCCTTAATGACCATCATGCGCTGTCCCTTGTTGCTGGGGATCAGGCAGTAGCCGATATATTCCTGCAAGGTGGGAATGTCCTCCGGGTAAAGAAGCCCATCCAGAAAAGCCAGCCAGCGGGTCGGCGTGGGCGCATCGGGATTATAGGCCACCGGCAGGCGGCAACGCACGATATCCGGTTTTCCCTCCGTAAAGGAGCCATCCAGAAACAACGTGCCGTTTGCCAGATGAATGCGGTCAGCCTCCGGCGGGAAATCCTCTACCAGCGCCGCCAGCTTCATCAGCTCCACGATATTGCTGATTTTGCGGGGGATATTGCTGACCGCGCAGCAGCGCAGCTCGTCAAAGATTTCGCTACGCAGCGGCAGGTCATCGGTCACACGGCCATCAGGCGTGAAAAAAGCCCCGTTTGTGTAGATGATTTTGTGTCTGCTCAGAAAATCATCACAAAACAGGGCTTCGTTGATGCTCTTGCCGTCAAACCAGACAGGCTGGTTGACCTCAGGCGATTGCTTGTTTTTCGCCACGGTGCTGCACCTCCTTTTCCAGACGTTTGAGCCGCTGCTCCAGCGCGGCGATGGTTCCGTCCTTCAGGAGCATATCTACCGCCTTCACGCGCTGCTCCAGTTCCGCAAACATGAGCACGTCCAATAAATGATCTACATACTCGGTCATATGACACGCCTCCACAAAGCGAGCGTCTGGATTGTCCTCCGGCAACTGTGGGGCGTACTCGATTTTCCAGTGTTCCAGCAGGTGCAGATAATCGCACAGCACCCGCTGGCAGTACATCTCATCGTTGCGGAAGGCCCTCGCCAGCGGATAGGGCTTTTTCAGCGCCACAGCTGCCGGGGGCTTGTCTGGGTCGAGGCCGAAGTCATAGGCCAGCTTCTTTGCGGCCTCGTAGCTGCTCAGGCCAAATAGCCGTGCCACAAAGTCAATCACGTCCCCGGTGGCCCCGCAGCCAAAGCAGTAGAAATAATCCCTGTTCAGCTTCATGCTGGGGTGCCGGTCATCGTGGAAGGGGCAGCAGATCATGTCGCCCCGGTTGACCTTGCAGCCGTAGTACTCGGCGGCCTGCTTCACGGTAACAGCAGATTTTACAGTTTCAAACAGATTCATAAGCTTTGCCCTCCATCATTTATTGACGGTATCTGCCCGTCTGCCTGAATATACGGGGAAAAAGCCTATAGACCGAAAAATCCGCCAAAAGTGCAAGAAACGAAAAAATGCCGCCCAGAAATCTTGCAAAAATGCAAGACCTCAGAGCGGCGAAGCCAGCGGAAAGCATTTGCCCGCACTGGTTTTATAAGGTATAATGGTTAAAGAGAATTTGCAGAAAAGAGGTGCGTCATATGGAGGGAGCCTACCTGCCCGGAAATATCCGGCAGCGGATGCAGGAGCTTATGAAGGAACATAAAATTACCCAGGCACAGCTGGCGACCCGCATCGGCAGCACCGAGAGCGCCATCAGCCGATTTGTCAGCGGCAAGACCGATAAGATCAGCACAGAGCCTTTGATCCGTATTGCCAAGGCATTTAATGTCTCCACAGATTTTCTTTTAGGTGAAGTCAACACGCCTGACCGAACAAACTTCGATATTGAAGAATTGGGCCTGTCGGTGCAGGCAGCGCGGAATCTGTACACCGGAAAAGCCAATGCGGAGATCGTCAACCGCCTGCTGGAAAGTCCGCGCTTTGCAGAAGTCACCTACATGATTGAACAATATTTTGACGATACGCTGGCTGCGGGTTTCGCCGGACAGAATCAAATGCTTACCACCCTCAGCGCCATGCTGCGCCGGAACAATAAAACAGACGCTGCGGTGCAGGCCGCCAGAACTGTCAACAGGCAGAAAGTCCCTGTATATCAGGCAGACCTGACGATGATACAGAACACATTTATGGCAGCACTGCGGGAAGTGAAGAAAGAGATCGGCAATGATTTTACGGCGGCGCAGTCTTTGACCAAAGGCATCACTCAGCAGATGTTCTCCGAATTGACAAAAGGTCAGGATGTTCAGGCACCGACCATCACGCCGGAAATGATTTCCGCCGCTGTCACCCAGAGCGCGGCAGGAATGGACGGTGTGCAAAAGGAAGCGTTGGACAAGTTTGGTCAGGCGTTGACGGAATTTCTCCAATCCACCTTAGACCACGCGCAGGAGAAACAAAATGCCGACCCTGAGCAATGAGCATCTGTGCAAGCTGGCGCAGGCTGGGGATACGACTGCCCGCGACATTTTGCTGAAAAGTAATCTGGGATTCATCCGAAAAATAGCGCTGGAACAATACCGAAGTATGGGGCTGGATGAAAATGATATTGGAATTGATGTAGATGATTTGGTGCAAGAGGGAAGTATCGGCTTGCTGAATGCGATCCCTTTATTTGATGCCGGACGGGGCATGAAATTCCTGACTTATGCGGCACCGGCAATCCGCAATGCTATGACAGACTGCATCCGCGCCGCCCTAGCTCAATTTGAGCAACGGATGATGGATAAGAAAGACGGCCCCGGCTTCCAGAGAGTATATCTGGATGACATTCTATCCGATGATGAACGGATGCTGCGGATCGAGGCCATTGCTGACCCTCACACCCAAACGCCGGAACAAATCTATATCCAAAAAGAACAGCTGACGGAACTATATGCGGCGATGGACAAGTTGACCGACAGAGAGCAGACCTATCTTCTGTACCGCTATGGATTTACCGATGGAATCGAGCACCCGCTGATCGGCGTGGCACTCCATTTCCATCTGAGCGAGAGCCGGACAAAGAAGGTGGAGGGCGAGGCGATGGACAGCCTGCGTGGGAAGCTGCCGTGGTGGTTCTGATACGATGGTAAGCAGCGGCTGACAGGGGCTTTGATATACCTTTGTTCCGCAGATGACAAGGCTGGCAGACAGTGCATATTCGCACCGCCTGCCAGCCTTTTTCTGTCGCTTATGCTGCCCCGCAAGGGGCAACCTTTCCCGCCAGAACGCCGCAACTGTAGCCACACTTTCCGGGGCGTGCTACAATTCCGGCTGCCATCTGCTCCACAAAGGTATAACACACTAGACTTTCCTACGGAAAATCGTGTGCCAACAGGGATGCTTCGCGCCCCTATTGGAAACCCAGCGTCAAAGGAGATTGCTCCCCTCTGCACTCCACTTGTTTTAGTCGCCTATGAAGATGCAACTATATCACAGCTTGCACATTCATAGCCTCCTAAAACAAAACCTTCCACAGATTTCATCCAGTGGGGAGATGAATTCTGTGGAAGGTTTTGTTTGTTATTATCCAACTTTGCTTCAAAAGTATCGAAGTTCCAGATGTTGTGAAAATACCTAGATATTATGATTCTTACTCGATGACACCATCTGTATCGAAGATATGATCTAGCTCATCTGTGTTTATCGCACAAGAAACCTTTTCACGGATTGCTGTTTTATACATATCTAGTCGTCTGAACTGATTTCTTCCCGCTGCATCCTTACCCATACGGATAAGCTGGATTCTACCGACACCCGGATTCTGTCTTGCGTATTCTGCAAAACCTTTAGCCTTTCCAAGATTGTCCTTAAAGTCTGCACTGTGTGGCTCAAGGATATCGATCACATAGCCAAGGCGCTCATCTTCACGCACTATGATAAAATCGGGATAAGTTGGTTTAATCTCTCCGTTGATTTCATAGGGAATGCACAGTGCCCATGACGCTCTGGAAGGATTGCGAATCCAGCAGACAAAATCCTGCCGCTTTTCTTCCTCTTCTATCCACAGCGCAATCCTTTCCTCATCCCACTTATCCACATCATCCGCGAGACTATACACAACAAAAAAGACCTGCTCCCTGCCGTCTCCCGTCATCTCAAACCGAATCCGGTGATTCACGACAGCACTTCCGATGCCATCTCTTCCATCCCGTGCATCCTGCTCAAAAAACAAATCCCTCCAGACCTTCTCCTTCTCCATCTGAAGCTCCCCATTCGTTCCATAAGAAAGAATCACACCGTTGCTCGCAATACACTTCCGGTCCACCGCAAAATCCTGCCCCTCCTGCAGCTGCTCCCCCTTCGCCGCAAACCGCATCACCGGCCGAACCGAAAAACTCCCCTTCTTCCCACTTCTCACCCGATACCGGACAAGAACCGTATTCTCCCCCTGAACCATCCCAATCGTCTTCTCAATCTCAACCCCCTTCACCCGGTAAAACCATACCGGCAGACTCCCCATCTCAAATCCTTCCAGAAACCGAAACCCCTCCACATTCTGCGTCCGATTCACAAACTCCTGTGAAAACAGCTCCGTCTCCTCACCATCCACCTCCAACGTCTCCCAGACATTCGAAATCAGATGCTCCCGCACCGTAGGCGCCTTCAGCGCCCCCATCAACAGCGCCTGATCATTCCTCGCCGCATTCCCCATCACCGTCAGCGAACAATAACCTCCCAGTCCGTTCGTCAGCAAAAAACACTTCTTTTCTCCACTCCGGAAATCCATCCACTCCGAAGCATTCAGTCGAATCCTATCCATACCGCAAAACCTCCAAATTTTACACAATATGTTCCCGGAACTTTTCTGTTCTCATAAATCAATCACAAAAAACTCCGGAAATATTTTTTTCATTCTATCTCCAAACTTCGCACCAGTCAATAAACTCACGCCGATCTGCCCTCCGGACAGATCCAGCCTATCCTCCCGTCCTCCAACACACTCTCCCCTTCCACACACAACAATTTCACGCCGATCTGCCCTCCGGGCAGATCCAGCCCCTCCTCCCGTCCTCCAACCCCAGG
>OKVH01000862.1_pt1 | contig 15774 bp, 10 predicted proteins | sample 1604791 | NCBI WGS metagenome assembly OKVH01 (sample SAMN01760919, study PRJEB22395) | human gut metagenome | reverse complement strand
CAATGGCGACCAGACCGACACGGTCTATGACTTCATGCAGAATGGACAGACGTTCGAGGACGCGCTGCGTACCCGCACGTTTGAGGACGACCGCCCGAACTGGACGCCCCGCATCAGCGGCTTGGTGCGCGTCGCGGACGGCAAAGCATCCTACAAGCTGTCCATCATCAAGTCCGACGACGGCGACGAAAGCAGCGTCCTGCGCTATTTCTATGAGTACGCGCAGCCCAAGGCGGGCGAGGGACATTTCATCCACACCTACCAGTGCGACGGCAATCCGATTCCGTCCTTCGCGGGCGAACCGGAGAAGGTGGCGCTGCACGGCGACATTGAGCAGCTGGCGCTGGATACATGGATGAATCTGAATGAGGACAACAAGGTGTCGCTGTACGTTTCCTATATCAGCTTGGCGGACGGCAGCAGCGATACCATCATCATCAACAAGCATGATCAGGAGGAAGAAGCATGAAAGAGCTGGAATTGAAGTACGGCTGCAACCCGAATCAGAAGCCGTCGCGGATTTATATGGAGCAGGGCGAACTGCCCCTGACCGTGCTAAACGGCAAACCCGGCTACATCAACTTTCTCGATGCGCTCAACGGCTGGCAGTTGGTCAGCGAACTCAAGCGCGCGACGGGTCTGCCCGCGGCGACGTCGTTCAAGCATGTTAGCCCGGCGGGCGCGGCGGTGGGTCTGCCGCTGAATGATACCCTGCGCAAGATTTATTTCGTGGGTGAACAGGAACTGTCCCCCTTGGCGTGCGCCTATGCCCGCGCGCGCGGCGCAGACCGCATGTCCTCCTTCGGCGACTGGATTGCCCTGAGCGACGTGTGCGACGAAAGCACCGCGCGGCTGATTAAGCCCGAAGTGTCCGACGGCATCATCGCCCCCGGCTACACCGACGAGGCGCTGGCGCTGCTGAAGATGAAGAAGAAGGGCAATTACAATATCGTACAGATTGACCCGGCATACCGTCCCGCGCCCATTGAGCACAAGCAGGTGTTCGGCATCACGTTCGAGCAGGGGCGCAATGAATTTGTGATTGATGAAAATCTGCTGAACGACATCGTGACCACGAATCACGACCTGCCGGAGGACGCCAAGCGCGACCTGATTGTGGCGCTGATTGTGCTCAAATACACGCAATCGAATTCCGTCTGCTACGCCAAGGACGGTCAGGCGATTGGCATCGGCGCGGGTCAGCAGAGCCGCATTCACTGCACGCGTCTGGCAGGGCAGAAGGCGGATAACTGGCTGCTGCGGCAGCATCCGCGTGTGCTGGCATTGCCGTTCGTGGAGAAAATCGCCCGTGCCGACCGCGACAACACAATTGACGTGTTCATCTCCGACGAGCCGGACGAGGTGCTGGCGGACGGCCGCTGGCAGCGCTTCTTCACCGAGCGCCCCGAACCGCTGACGAAGGAAGAAAAGCGCGCGTGGCTGAATCAGCAGACGGGCGTTGCGCTGGGCAGCGACGCGTTCTTCCCGTTTGGCGACAACATCGAGCGCGCGCACCGCTCCGGCGTGACCTACGTCGCCCAGCCCGGCGGTTCGATTCGCGATGATAACGTGATTGACGCTTGCAACCTGTACAATATGGTCATGTGCTTCACGCATATGCGCCTGTTCCACCATTGATTGCATTCAGAAAGGTCAGGGAAGCAAGATGAAGGTACTCATCGTCGGCGGCGGCGGACGCGAACACGCCATCGCGCTGAAAATCAAGGAAAACCCGGAAGTGACGGCGCTGTACGCCGCGCCCGGCAACGGCGGCATTGCGCAGATTGCGACCTGCCTGCTCTTCAAGGCGACGGACGTGGATGGTATCGTCCGCTGGGCGGCGGAGAACAAGGTGGATTTCGTCATCGTCGCGCCGGACGACCCGCTGTGCCTCGGCATGGTGGATGCGCTGGCGGAGCAGGGGATTCCCGCGTTCGGCCCGCGCAAGAATGCCGCGATTATCGAGGGCAGCAAAGTGTTCTCGAAGAACCTGATGAAGAAGTACGGCATTCCGACGGCGGCGTATGAGACGTTTGATGATTACGACGCGGCGGTCAAGTATTTGCAGACGGTGGATATGCCCATCGTCGTCAAGGCGGATGGTCTGGCGCTCGGCAAGGGCGTGCTCATCTGCCCCGACCGCGAAAGCGCCGTGGAAGCCGTCGCGTCCATGATGAAGGAAGCGAAGTTCGGCGCGTCCGGCGCGCGGGTCGTCATCGAGGAGTTCCTGACCGGCCCGGAAGTCAGCGTGCTGGCGTTCACCGACGGCAAAACGGTCAAGCCGATGGTGTCCAGCATGGATCACAAGCGCGCGCTTGACCACGACGAGGGCCTCAACACCGGCGGCATGGGCACCATTGCCCCCAACCCCTGCTACACGCCCGAATTGGCGCAGCGCTGCATGGACGAAATCTTCCTGCCGACGATTGCCGCCATGAATGCCGAGGGGCGCACCTTCACGGGCTGCCTGTATTTCGGTCTGATGATGACACCCAAAGGCCCGAAGGTGATCGAATACAACTGCCGCTTCGGCGATCCGGAGACGCAGGTGGTGCTGCCACTGCTGAAAAGCGACCTGCTGACCATTATGCGCGCGACGGTGGACGGTACGCTGGCGGATACACCCGTGGAATTTGCGTCCGGCGCGGCGTGCTGCGTCGTGCTGGCATCCGGCGGCTACCCGGTCAGCTACAAGAGCGGCTACCCGATTTCCGGTTTGGATGAAGCGGGCAAAACCGCGACCGTCTTCCACGCGGGTACGAAGCTGGTCGATGGGCAGATTGTCACCGCGGGCGGACGCGTTCTGGGCGTCACCGCGGCGGCGAATACGCTCGAAGCTGCGATTGACAAAGCGTATCAGGCGGCGGACAAAATCACCTTCACCGACATGCACATGCGCCGCGATATTGGTCAGCGCGCCTTGGCATCACGAAAGGAGAGCCATTCATGAGCGTCAAACGCATTTATGTGGAAAAGAAAGCCCCCTACGCGGTGGAGGCGAAGCAGCTCCTGTGGGAAATTCGCCATATCCTGCAAATCAAGACGATCACGGGTCTGCGCCTGCTGAACCGCTATGATGTCGAGGGTGTCGATGATGCGCTGTACCAGAAGTGCCTGCCGGTCGTGTTCTCCGAGCCGCAGGTGGATGTGACGTACACGGAACTTCCGCATGGCGCGAAGGCGGTTTTTGCGGTGGAGTACCTGCCGGGTCAGTATGACCAGCGCGCGGCGTCCTGCGAGGAGTGCATCCAGCTGGTGGGGCAGTGCGCCCGCCCGACGGTTCGCAGTGCGCGCGTGTATCTGCTGGACGGCGATTTCACGGCGGATGAGCTGGCGCGCGTGAAGAAGCACGTCATCAACCCCGTGGAGGCGCGTGAAGCCGACTTGGGCGAAAAGACGACGCTCCAGCAGCAGTACGAAACGCCCGACCATGTGGAGACGCTGACGGGCTTCACGGCGATGAATGCCGATGAGGTGGATGCGTTCGTCAAGAAGTACGGCTTGGCGATGGATGACGACGACCTTGCATTCTGCCGGGATTATTTCGCGTCCGAGCACCGTGACCCGACGCTGACCGAAATCCGCATGATTGACACCTACTGGTCGGATCACTGCCGTCACACGACGTTCCTGACGACCCTTGATGCGGTGGATGTGCGCAAAGCGGCGGTCGAGAAGGCGTTCCAGCGATATTTGGCGGCGCGCAAAACCGTCTACGGCGACCGCGAGCGCCCCATGAACCTGATGGACATCGCGACCATCGGCGGCAAGTACCTGAAGAAAATCGGGCAGACCCCCAACATTGACGTGAGCGAGGAAATCAATGCCTGCTCCATCAAGATTGATGTGGATGTGGACGGCGTGAAAGAGCCGTGGCTGCTCATGTTTAAGAATGAGACGCACAACCATCCCACGGAGATTGAGCCCTTCGGCGGCGCGGCGACCTGCATCGGCGGCGCGATTCGCGACCCGCTGTCCGGGCGCACCTACGTCTATCAGGCGATGCGCGTGACTGGCGCGGCTGACCCGCTCGTTCCGGTCAGCCAGACCATGCCGGGAAAATTGCCCCAGCGCAAGCTCGTCACCACGGCGGCGGCGGGCTATTCCTCCTATGGCAACCAGATTGGGCTGGCGACGGGGCTGGTGGATGAAATGTACCATCCGGGCTATGCCGCCAAGCGTCTGGAAATCGGCGCGGTGGTCGGCGCTGCGCCGGAGAAGAACGTCCGCCGCGAAGTGCCTGCCCCCGGCGACAAGATTGTCCTCCTTGGCGGGCGCACCGGGCGCGACGGCTGCGGCGGCGCAACGGGTTCGTCCAAGTCCCATAAGCTGGAATCCATCGAAACGTGCGGCGCGGAGGTGCAGAAGGGTAATGCCCCGACCGAACGCAAGCTCCAGCGCCTCTTCCGCAACGGCGAAGTCACCCGGCTCATCAAGCGCTGCAACGACTTCGGCGCGGGCGGCGTGTCCGTGGCAATCGGCGAACTGGCGGACGGCTTGCTGATTGACTTGGACAAAGTGCCGAAGAAGTACGACGGTCTGGACGGCACGGAGCTGGCGATTTCCGAATCGCAGGAGCGGATGGCGGTTGTGCTTGCGCCGGAGGATGTTGATGCGTTCCTTGCGGCGGCAAACCGCGAGAACCTTGAAGCGACCGTCGTGGCGGAAGTGACCGCCGAACCCCGTCTGCGCATGACGTGGAAGGGCGTGACGATTGTCGATTTGTCCCGTGAGTTCCTCAATTCCAACGGCGCGGAGAAGCACACGACTGCGTCTGTCCCGGATGATGATGTCAAGCCCTACGAGTTTGCGGGCGATACGGTGACGGAGAAGCTGGCGGACATGCTTGGCAACCTCAATATCTGCTCCAAGCAGGGCTTGAGCGAGCGGTTCGATTCTACCATCGGCGCGGCGACGGTCTTGATGCCTTTCGGCGGCAAATATCAGCTGACCCCGAACCAGACGATGGTTGCAAAGCTGCCGGTTCGTCATGGTGTGACGGATACCGTGTCCGGCATGGCGTACGGGATGCACCCGGAAATCCTGTCGCAGTCGCCGTATGAGGGGAGCTATCTGGCGGTCATCGAAAGCGTGACGAAGCTGGTCTGCGCGGGCTTTGACTACAAGCAGGCGTATTTGACCTTCCAGGAATATTTTGAGCGCATGGGCACGGATCCGACGCGCTGGGGCAAGCCGTTCGCGGCGCTGCTGGGCGCGCTGGATGCGCAGCTGGATTTGAACATCGCGGCGATTGGCGGCAAGGACTCCATGTCCGGCACGTTCGAGAAGATGGACGTTCCGCCGACGCTCTGCTCCTTCGCGATTGCCCCCGGCAAGGCGAGCGAGGTCATTTCGCCCGAATTCAAGGAAGCGGGGCACTCCATCCGCCTTGTCTCCTGCGACCCGCACGATACCGCCGCGCTGACCGCGAATTATGATGCCGTTCTGTCCGCCATTCGCGCGGGCAAGGTGGTTTCCGCGTGGGCGCTGGGTCTGGGCGGTGTGGCGGAAGGCCTGTTCAAAATGGGAATTGGCAATCAGATTGGCACGCGTATCGACGATGATTACGACGGCAATCTCTTCGCGCAGCAGATCGGCGCGATGCTGCTGGAATGCACCGAAGATATCGACCTCGGCGTGAAGGTGGGCGACACCGTGCCGGAGTGGGTGCTGGAGTACGAGGGCGAGCGCATTGATTTGACCGCCATGCAGGAAATCTACGAGGGCAAGCTGGACAAGGTGTTCTCCTACCGCGGTCACACCGGCGAAACGACGGAGAAGTTCTCCTATTCGGCGAAAACCTACCCCGTGCCCGCCGTCAAGACGGTCAAGCCGCTGGCGTTCATCCCGGTTTTCCCCGGCACGAACTGCGAGTACGACACCGCACGGGCGGTCGAGCGCGCGGGCGGCGCGGCGGAAATCCTCGTCATCAACAACCTGACGCCTGAAGCCATCACCCAGTCGATTGCCGAGGCCAGCCGCATGATTGCACGCAGCCAGATGATCGTCCTGCCCGGCGGCTTCTCCGGCGGCGACGAACCCGACGGCTCGGCGAAGTTCATCACGGCGTTCTTCCGCAATCCTGCCATGAAAGACGCGGTGCATGATCTGCTCCAGCGCCGCGACGGCCTGATGCTGGGCATTTGCAACGGCTTCCAGGCGCTGATTAAGCTGGGGCTTGTGCCGTATGGCGAAATCATCGACACGTCTGATCAGTGTCCGACGCTGACGTTCAACGAAATCGGCCGTCACCAGTCGATGCTCGTTCGCACGCGCATTGCGTCGAATAAATCCCCGTGGCTGTCCCGCTGCAAGGTGGATGACATTCACACGGTCGCCATCAGCCACGGCGAGGGTCGGTTTGTCGGCCCGGAAGCGCTGATTCGCAAGCTCGCGGCGAACGGGCAGATTGCCACGCAGTATGTGGATTTGTCCGGCGCGCCGTCGATGGATATGCGTTTCAACCCCAACGCCAGCTATTTCGCCATCGAGGGCATCACCAGCCCGGACGGCCGCGTACTGGGCAAGATGGGTCACACCGAGCGCAGCGGCGAAAATCTCTACAAGAATGTACCCGGCGACAAGTATCAGCCGCTGTTTGAGGGCGGCGTGGACTACTTCCGCTTGTGATATGCAGCCCTCCTGTTGCCTTTTGCCGCAAAATCTGCTATGATAGAGGGCAAACGGCGGCAGGAGGGAATCACCATGCTTTTGACGGATTTTGATGCGTCGCGCCAGGCAGTCATCAACCCCGATATGCTCTTTTCGCCTGTGCCGGATTTGCCGGAGACGGTCGTCAGCTGCTTTTCGCACGTCACGTTCGAGCGGATGCTGGATATGGCGGCGGATGTGCGCGTGCTTGCCGAACTCGGCGACGCGAACGCGAAGTATCCCGTCTACCGCGGCGTGTGGCAGGGGACACCGCTGACGTTTGCGCTGGCAATGGTCGGTGCGCCGTCCTGCGTGGCGATGCTGGAAGAGCTGCACGCGCTGGGTGCGAAGCGGTTCGTCGTATTCGGTAACTGCGGCGTGCTGAATCAGCAGATTCGCGACTGCGGCATCATCATCCCGACCGCCGCCGTGCGCGACGAAGGCACGAGCTTCCACTACGCGCCGCCGTCGGACGAAATTCCGGCGAATCCGAAATACCGCGGGGCGTTTGAGGCGATTCTGCGCGAAACGGGCGTGGACTTCACCGAAGGCAAAGTATGGACAACGGATGCCTTCTACCGCGAAACCCGCGCGAAGGTGGCACTGCGCAAGGCACAGGGATGCGTCTGCGTGGATATGGAGTGCTCGGCGCTGATGGCGCTGGCGCAGTTCCGTGGAATCGACGTGTTCGAGTTTTTCTACGCGGGCGATAACCTTGACCGCGAGCAGTGGGATCCGCGCAGCCTGTCCACCCATGCCAAGCTGGATGAAAAAGACCGTGCGGCGTATCTGGCGCTGGAATTGGCGCGGAAAATCACCCTTTGAAATGAAATCGGAGGAAAGCATTATGCCTCATGACAGCTATATCAGCCCATTCTCGACCCGCTATGCCAGCAAGGAGATGCAGTTCATCTTCTCTGAGGACAACAAGTTCCGCACCTGGCGGAAGCTGTGGATTGCGCTGGCGAAGGCGGAAAAGAAGCAGGGGCTGGACATTACCGACGAGCAGATTGCCGAGCTGGAAGCCCATGCGGAGGACATCAACTACGACGATGCGCAGCGCCGCGAGAAGGAGTGCCGCCACGACGTGATGAGCCACGTCTACGCGTACGGTCTGCAGTGCCCGAAGGCGGCGGGCATCATCCATCTGGGCGCGACGTCGTGCTATGTGGGTGACAACACCGATGTGATTATCATGCGCGAGGGCTTGCAGGTCGTGCGCCGCAAGCTGCTCAACGTGATGAACCTGCTGGCGAATTTCGCGGATAAGTATAAGGCAATGCCCGCGCTGGCGTACACGCATCTGCAGCCCGCCCAATTGACGACGGTCGGCAAGCGCGCGACGCTGTGGCTGAATGAATTGTACATGGACTATTGCGAGCTGGAACACCGCCTGTCCTCCCTGGCGCTGCTGGGCAGCAAGGGCACGACGGGCACACAGGCGTCCTTCATGGAGCTCTTCGGCGGCGACAGCGCGAAAATCAAGGCGGTCGAGCAGGACATTGCCGCGTCGATGGGCTTTGACAAGGTCGTGCCGGTGTCCGGGCAGACGTATTCCCGCAAGATGGACTATCAGGTGGTTTCCGTGCTGAGCGGCATTGCGCAGTCCGCGAGCAAGTTCGCCTATGACCTGCGTCTGCTGGCAAATTTCAAGGAGATGGAGGAGCCGTTCGAGAAAAGCCAAATCGGCTCGTCCGCCATGCCCTACAAGCGCAACCCCATGCGCTGTGAGCGCATCAACGCCTTGGCGCGCTACGTCTGCGTCGATACGCTGAACACGGCAATGACGTCCTCCCTGCAATTCTTCGAGCGCACGCTGGATGACTCCGCGAACAAGCGCATTGCCGTCGCGGAGGCGTTCCTCGGTGTGGATGCGATTCTGAACATCATGATGAACGTCTGTGACGGGCTGGTGGTGTACGACAAGGTGGTGCGCGCGCGCGTGATGAACGAGCTGCCGTTTATGGCGACGGAAAACATCATGATGGACGCGGTGAAGAAGGGCGGCAATCGTCAGGAGCTGCATGAGAAGCTGCGCGTGCATTCGCAGGCGGCGGCGCGCGTGGTGAAGGAAGAGGGCGGCAAGAACGACCTCATCGACCGTATCTGCGCTGACCCGGCGTTCATGATTACCCGCGAGGAAGTGGAAGCGATTCTGCGTCCGGAGCAGTTCACGGGCCGAAGCTGCGAGCAGGTGGAAGAGTACCTGCGCGACGTGATTCGTCCGCTGCTGGCGGAAAATGCAGATTTGCTGGGCGAGAAGCAGGAATTGAGCGTCTGAACATCGAATATTTCATCCGAAGCCCTGCTTGCGGGGCGGAAACGGCGATAATGCCGATATGAATGAAAGGAACTGTTATGCCTTACATAGAAACGACCTCCAACGTGTCCATCCCCGGACGAAAAGAGCAGGTCATCAAGGATCGCATGGGCGATGCCATTGAGAAAATCCCCGGCAAGACGGAAAGCTGGCTGATGCTGTCTTTCCGCGACAATGCCGCAATGTACTTCAAGGGCACGGACGCCCCCTGCGCCATCTGCCAAGTGAAGCTCTTCGGCGGATCTGCGACGGAGGAGGATTACGCCGCGCTGACCGAGGCGCTGACGGACATCCTGCGCGAAGAACTGGACATTGACAGCGACCGCATCTATGTGACGTATGAAGAAATCGGCTTCTGGGGCTGGAACGGCGGCAATCTGTAATCATTTCCGCCCTGAAGAGGGCACGGTAATTTGGGGAAAGGGGGAAGTATGCCGTCAAAACGGCTGCTTTTCCCTTTTTCATTTTTTTGCCGCCATCGGGAAGAAAGTGGCTGCTTCATTCGTTATCTGCACTGTGGGGTGTTCTGAATGTTCACGGATGCTTCACGGAAAATTTGTGAAAAGGCATTCATATTCGCGGCAATTTGTTGTATAATGGAGAAGCAGAACGCATGAAATCATTCAAGATGCTAAAGGAGGCGGAGCTGGCGTGACAACGTTCTTGCAGACGCTGGAGACCTTTTTCTGGAACGTGCTGAACCGCCCCGGTCTTTCCGATATTGCGGATATTCTCATCGTTGCCATTATTATCTATGAACTGCTGATGCTCACCCGCGACACGCGAGGCAGCGCTGTTTTGAAGGGGCTTGCCATGCTGCTGCTCATCGTCGGCATCAGCAACCTCTTCGGGCTGACGGCACTGAACTGGCTGCTGATGAGCGTGGTGAACAACGGCGCGCTGGTGCTGGTCATCCTCTTTCAGCCGGAACTGCGCAAGGCATTGGAGCAGATTGGTCGCGGCGCGCGCATTGAGACGAAGCGGCGCGACACCGATAAAGATGAAGCGACGCGCATTATCGACGAAATCATCCGCTGCCTGCAGGATTTGAGCCGCCGCCATGTGGGGGCGCTGATTGTCTTTGAGCAGAAAACAGGCCTGCAGGACATCATCGAGAACGGCATCGGCATCGACGCGCGGATCACCTCCGGCCTGCTGGAAAACATCTTCGAGCCGAACACGCCCCTGCATGACGGCGCCGTCGTCATCCGCGGCGAGCGTGTGATGAGCGCGGCGAGCATCCTCACGCTGACGGAAGCCAGCGGCATCAGCCATGACCTCGGTACGCGCCACCGCGCCGCTATCGGCGTGTCCGAAACGACGGACGCGATTGTGCTGATTGTCTCCGAGGAAACGGGCATCATTTCGATGGCGAAGGGCGGCAAGCTCACCCGCCACCTTGACGCGAAGTCGCTGCGGACGATTCTGGAGGGCATCTATGTCCGCAAGCCGCATCAGCGTCTGCTGTCCATGCTCGTGCGCCGCAAGGGAAAGGAGGGTGCCAAATGACGCAGACCCCTTCCGCAAAGCCGCAGAAGAAGCGTGACCCACGCCTGACGATGCTGCTGGACGGTCTCAAGCGGATTTTCATCCACAATTGGCCGACAAAGCTGCTTGCACTCCTGTTGGCCATCATTCTCTGGGGCGGGCTGATTACCCAAGACCCGACGCTCACGCGCGAAAAGCACTTCTCCAGTGTCAGCGTGTCTGTTTCGGGCGAAGAATCCGTCAAGCGCAACGGCTTCATTGTCACCAGCGATTTGACCAGCCTCCTTGGTGACGTCTCCCTTACCGCCGACGTGCCGCAGATGCAGTACGCCAACGCTAAGGCGACGAACTACAACGTCCGCATTGACCTCTCCCGCATTTCGGCGGCAGGGAAGCAGGAAATCCGCATTCTGTCCACCAATTCCAGCACTTACGGCACGGTTTCTTCGATTCAGCCGTCTACCGTGACGATTGACGTGGAAGAGTACATCACCCGCTTCCGCATCCCCGTGTCCGTGCAGACGGTCGGGAGCGCGCCGGAGGGCTACTACGCGGGTGCGGCGACGCTCGACCCGCCGACGGTGACCATCAGCGGCCCGAAGTCGATGGTGGACAAAATTGTCCGCGCTGAAGTCGTGCTGGAGCTGAACAACCTGCCCCAGCGCGAGGGCACGATTCGCAAGGCGCTGGCGTATACGCTGCTGGACGAGAACAACAACGCGATTGAAAGTGACCTGCTCGAAGTGACGAGCGAGTCGGTGTTGCTGGACAGCGTGATTGTGGAACAGACCATGTACGCCATGAAAACGCTCGAACTTTCCCAGACCGGGCTGATTCAAGGCACGCCGAAGGAAGGCTACGAAATCAAGAAAATCAGCATGACGCCGGAGAACATCACGGTGGCGGGCTGGTCAAGCGAGATGACGGAAATCGACGCGCTGTTTACGGATGCAACCATCGACGTGTCCGGCTTGTCTGATTCGGTCAAGCAGCGCGTCCGATTGAGCAGCGTGCCAGAACTGAAATACGTCAGCGCCACCTACGTCAACGTGACGATTGAAATCGGGCCGGTGCTGAAGTCGAAGAGTTTCACGAACCTGCCGATTCAGATTGAAGGCTTGGAAGCGGGCTACAACGCCTCCATGAGCCGCGTGAATGCCTCGGTGATGATTACCGCGCCGCAAAACTGGCTGAACGCGCTGCAAAGCCGCGATATTCGGCTGGTATGCGATGCGTCCGGGCTTGCGCCGGGGACGTACAGTCTGCCTGTGCTCTGCCGCATTGATGCGGACGAGGACGAGGAAATCTCGGTCGAGGTCGTGCCGGGAAATGTGAGCGTTACGATAACCGTAGAGTAACACTATTTCCAAATGAGAATGCGCTAAGATGCGCCGCGAATGCAGAAAATAGTGGAGGAGGATGACCATTGTGGGCAGTTTCATCAACGCGCTGTTCAATTTCCTGCTGGGGTGGATTCGCGGGACAGCGCAGTGGCTCTGGAACATGGTGACGAGCGACAGCCACGGCGGCCTGCTTGGCTGGGCGATGCGCAACTGGCTGCCGCTGGTCATCCTCCTGTGCATTTTCGGCGTCGTGATGGACTTTCTGGTCTACCTGATCCGCTGGCAGCCGTACCGTGTCTGGGGAAACTTCTGGACACGCTTTCTGCCTAAGCGCGCGCGCCGCACGCCGACGGGCCGCCACCTGATTTATGCTGACGGCACAATGATCGAAGAGGAGCAGGTGGTGCAGCACAAGCCGAAGCCCGCGCCCAAGCGGGAAAGCCACGCGGCGACGCGCCGCAAGCGGGTGATTCCTGCCCGGCGCGCACATTTCGGCACAACGCAGACGGAGCTGACCCCGCCGCCGCTGACAATTGCGCAGGACAAAAATCAATATCATGACAATATACCGGGGGGACAGGCATGACCGAGCTTCCACAGGCGTTTTTATCCCAAATGGCGGCACAGCTGAAAGGCGAAATGGCCGCCTTTTTGCGTACATATGACGAGCCGTATCAGCGCGGTCTGCGCGTGAATCCGTGGAAGCGCCCGACGCGGCTGCCGGATGACTGCGGCGAAAGAGTCCCATGGGAGGAAAACGGGCATTGCCTCGCGCTGACCTCGACCGCCGGCGCGGACGTGCTGCATGAAGCGGGCGCGTGGTACTTGCAGGAGCCGAGCGCGATGCTGCCTGCCGCCGTGCTGAACGCGCAGCCGGGGGAGCATGTGCTGGACTTGTGCGCCGCGCCGGGCGGAAAATCAACGCAGAGCGGCTTGCGTATGGGCGGACAGGGCGTGCTGGTGTGCAATGAGCCCGTTTGGGAGCGCGCGAAAATCCTCTCTCAGAATATCGAGCGCATGGGCATCCCGAACGCCCTCGTCGTCAGCGCCTATCCCGACCAATTGGCGCAGCGCTGGCCGGAGGCATTCGACGCGATTCAGGTGGATGCCCCCTGTTCTGGCGAAGGCATGTTCCGCCGTCATCCGGAAACACGCGCGGAATGGTCGCCCGAAAGCCCCGCCGGATGCGCCAAGCGGCAGGCGGAAATCCTCGACCGCGCGGCGGAAATGCTTCGTCCCGGCGGACGCATAGTCTATTCCACCTGCACAATGAACCGCACGGAAAACGAGGATACGGTGGATGCGTTCCTGTCGCGCCACGCGGATTTCTCGGCGGAAGCCTTCTCCCTGCCCGGAGCGGATGCGCCGGACGGGATGCTGACGTGCTATCCGCACCGCATGAAAGGCGAGGGGCACTTTGTCGCCCTCCTGCGCAAGCACGGCGACGCACCCTGTAATTGGCAGAAAGCGCCAGAGAAGGATGCGCCGAGCAAGGAAGCGTTGCAAGCCTTGCGCGCCTTCTGCCCGACGGCAAACGCGAATGTGATGCGCACCGGCAGCGGCAAGCCCGGACGCAGCCGCGACGAATCGGTGACGCTGAGCTGCCTGCCCGACCGTCCGGTCTGCGACGGCATTCAGGTCGTCCGCTGCGGTTTGCAATTGGGGACGGTGCAGAAGAAGCTGTTTGTGCCCGACCACGCGTGGGCGATGAGTATCTTTCCACCGGATGTGCTGCGTGTGGAACTCACGCGGGAGGATGCGCGCCGCTATCAGGCGGGTGAGACGCTCCCGGCGGATGGAAAAGGCTGGGCACTTGCGTGCTGCGACGGCATTCCGCTCGGCTGGGGCAAAATCTCCGACGGGCAGATGAAGAACCACTATCCCAAGGGATTACGCCGCCCGCTTCGATGATTGCAGCACGGCGGCGTTCCAAATCACGCGCACAAGGCTGCCTGCCAGCATCGCCAGCACCGCGCCGAAAATCCGCACGCTCGGCATCGGACAGAAGATACTCATCACCACCAGCGTCAGCGCGGAGGAAACAATGGTACCCGGCATCGCGCGCCGCTGAACGCCCAAGCCCGTCACCAGCCCGAACTGCACCTGCTGGATAGCAAACAGCATCGACAGCGGGGAGAGCGCCATCAGCACACCCGTCAGCGCCGGTTCGCCATAGAGCAGCATCGAAATCGGCTGCGCGAAGAGAAACAGCACGCACGAGGACAGGCAGCCAATCAGCCCCGCCAGCAGCAGCAACTGCCGCATGGTGCGTTTCAGGCGGACGCGGTTGCTTTCCTGCCGGGACACGGCGGGCGCGGCGACCATGCACATGGCGCTGGTGATGACGCCGGGCGCCATGATGAGCGGCATCGCCATCCCGCTCAGCAGCCCGAACTGCGCAGTCGCGGCGGACGCGGTCAGCCCGGATTGCCGCAGGCACAGCGGCAGCAGCACTGCCGTCAGCATCCGCAGGCACGTCTGGCAGAGGCGCGAAACGGCAGTTGGGGCGGATAACGCCAGCAGCTCACGGCGCAAATCGGCGGATGGCACACCCGGCGGCAGCGGCGCACGGCGGCGGAACATCATCCAAACGCAGATACCCGCCAGAATTCCGGCAAAACCCGGCAGCGCGGCACGGATGGACAGCGGCGACCGCGTGAAAATCAGCAGCAGCACAAGGCTTCCGACGAACCGGACGACCTGCTCGCTGCATTCGCACTGCGCGGGCGTGAGCATGTCGCCGCGGCCGTAGAACCACCCGCTGTACACGGCGCAGCAGCCCAGCAAAAACACGGCGGGAATGCTGATGAGAATCGCGGGCAGCGTCCGAAAGTCGCTGAGCAGCCACGCCATCCCCGGCGCAAGCAGGAACAGCAGCGGCATCATCACCAGCGCAATCCGCCGATTGAGTGAAAGCCCCGCGCGCAGGACGGCGCTTTGATCGGCGTTCGGGCGCGCGGTCATGCGGCTCATGGCGGTCGGCAGTCCGGCGGTTGCGGGTGTCAGCGCCAGCATCGCGGCGGATGCGGAAAGCTCCATTACGCCGATGGCCTCCGCGCCCATCAGCCGCGCCGTCATCAGGCGGAAGAAAAATCCAAGCCCACGCGTGAAACCGTTCGCAATGGTCAGCGTAAGCGCCTGTTTTTTGAGGGTCTGGGGCATAAAAACGCCTCCTTTGCCCGCAAACTTATGCGCCGCCGCTGAAAAACTTGACAGAACCCGCGAAAGCCGATATAATGAGGAACAAACATGCAGGAGGACACAAGTATGGACAAGTGGGACAGCCGATTTATGGAAATGGCGCACGTCATCGCCGGATGGACAAGCTGCTACCGTCCGGGGCGGAGCATCGGCTGCGTCATTGTGAAGGACAAGCGCATCATGACGACGGGCTACAACGGCGCGCCGGCGGGCCTCAAAACCTGCCGCGAGCGCGGCGAGTGTATGCGCGACCGGCTCGGCATTCAGTCTGGTACGCGCGCCGAACTCTGCTACGCCATCCACGCGGAGCAGAATGCCATCATTCAGGCGGCGAAACTTGGCGTTTCCATCGACGGCGCGACGCTTTACTGCACGCACCAGCCGTGCAGCGTGTGCGCAAAGATGATTATCAATGCAGGCATCCGCCGTGTCGTGTATCAGGAGGGCTACCCGGACTCCTTCTCGCTGGATATTTTTGAGGAAGCGAAGGTTCAATTGGAGCGCTTCGACCCGGAAACCGCGCCGGAAATCAATCCGTAACAAAAGCATCCCGTCTGGAGAAAATCAGGCGGGATGCTTTTTGTTAATGCAAAGATGCATATTAATCAGTTTTTACTTTCTGCAGCGGGTTAATCCCCTTGATATTCATTCAGGGCATCCGTGTCCATTTCTTTAATTTCAAACGTTTTTCGGGTTGATACGCAGAAATTGTGCTCAATCATCAAATTGGCAAGTTTTTCACCGTCTATCAGAATAATGTGATGTGTATTG
>OKVH01000849.1_pt1 | contig 15855 bp, 18 predicted proteins | sample 1604791 | NCBI WGS metagenome assembly OKVH01 (sample SAMN01760919, study PRJEB22395) | human gut metagenome | reverse complement strand
ACGAAAAAAATATGCAATCCTTCATCAAAAGCAAAGTCGAAAGTAAAGAAGGTGTATCCATGGATGATAAAACAGAATTTGTACGAATGGTAACAACACAATGCCTAAAGTATATGTCTGTGAATGAGGCAAACCGAATGGCTTAAAAATCTGAATGAACAAGGCTACGCTGTCGCTGTTTGCTATGGGTGCGAAGAAGCGAGCGAAAAAATATTAAAGTATTTGAAATTAGGTGAAATAAATGAATGAAGAAAAAAAGAAACGAGGTCGCAAGAAAAAACTCGACCGAATAGACAGAATGTGTCTTTACTGCGCTGATTACAATGCAAAGCACGGCACAAGTTACAGCTATGGCCAGTTTGTTGCGCAGATAGCCGCAGGAAAAATTAAAAGACTTGGGTTATACGACTACAAAGGAGGTCTTGCTGAATGAGCGAAAACGAAAAAACGGTTACAGCGGAAATGCAAGACAATCCGACACCGGCAGAAACATTGTCGGAACTCGACAAACTTGTGATAGGCTTCATCGACGGGGACCTTGATGTGGCTACGCTCAATAGCTTGGATATGTTTAATCGTTGGTTAGTGTTGTCGATGTCTGCCATATACAGCTGCACAAAGATAGGCTTACTATCCGCCAAGTCTTGTGTCAAGGCCAAATACAAGCTCCTGCAAGAGTATCGCAGGTTTAGGACTGACACTTTTTTTGCAAACAAGGAACACATCGAATGGATAAAAAGGACGAAAGAAACTTCTTGCAAATTAACGGAGTTGTCAAAGGCGATTGCCGAACACGATACTAATACATTGCAAATCGCCTTACAGATAATTGACCTACTCACAAAGCACGATGTTTATAACAAACTTTTTATCTTATCGGACACATCGGATACATACAAGGAAAAATGTTTAAAAACACTAACCGAAAATGATACAACGTTTTTGGACGAGTTCGGCAACATACCATTTGTGGATTTGCTTTTTAAATTTTACAAGTCGACGGAAGAAACGAGAGCATCAGAAATTTTCAAAGAGCTGGATGCTGATAACATTAGAAAGGTAGCTTGTCACGTGCCGGTTAAGTCGGATGATTGTCGAGGAATCGCAAAAAGCTACAAAGAATACTTCGGTATTTAAAGTAAGGCAATATTCTTGCCGTGTGCAAAATCTTAAAGAAAATTCAAATCAAGTTAAATCCTATATTCAAAAAAGTAATCAAAGCGACGACTTCCGCTTTTGATTAAGCTGTTAAAAAAGAATGCACCAAAAATCAAACACACAATTGCAGCGGCAAGGTTGCACAGAGCAGTAGTTCGGTGGTCAGACGGACTACTGCATATTTATATCATCTGACTTTTTTTAATACGATAACAGAATAATAAATAGTCACAAAAAAGGAGTTGAGATACTCCTTTGATAGCCTGCTCAAGGAATTAATTAAGTGACCGTTTTAGTTTTTATATATAATGGGAAGTTTAATATGTTTACATACAAAGCTGAAATTAAATCAGGTCCCTTGCTCGAGGTCAAATATTATAAATCATTTCGCAGACGGAATAAAAAAAATCTTGCTCGACAAATCAATCAATCCCGAACAAACGAAAAGCAAGCCAAAGCAAACCGTATCAGAGGAGAACAGCACACGCAACGACTTATCCTCTGCAACTTCTCTGAGGGCGACTGGTTCGCAAGATTCTCTGCTCCGTTTGGCGAGTTTACCGAAGATGAATTTGAGAGGGTTGTATCGAATTTTTTCAAGCGAGTAAAACGCAGGACATGTAAAGAACAAATCAAGTTTAAATACATCGGTTATTGTGAGTGTGGCAAGCTCGGAAAAAATTGGCATTTGCATATAGTGATTGAGGATTGCGTGCGTGAAATATTAACAGAATGTTGGCCGTGGAAAAACGGAATCAATTTTACTCCGCTCTACCAAGACGGAAACTATGCTGACCTTGCAAAATACATACGCAAAGATGTCAATGGTAAGAAGCGCTTGAAAACATCTCGCAATCTCAATAAGCCTGAGGTCAAAGTTGTTGAAGGAAAAAAACGAGAATACAGAAAGCTTGAACGAGGGGAAGCCTTGCCTTGCCCTGAAGGATATTATTTTTATCGTGACGAAATGTGGATAAATGACTTCACGGGTGCGTCTTTTCATTTTACTTACTTGGCCGACACTCACAAACATAAAAAAATCGGAGGTGCAAGAATTTGAGAGATTCGACAAGAGATTACACCATTGCGCAATTTAGGACTTATGCCGCTCTCGGTTATCCGAGCAAAGCACAAGTCGTTGCCGATGAGACAATGCGTCAAGCGTTACGGCTTGACTTACTTGCGGTGATAGACACACTTAATGCCTTGACCAATAGCGGTAAAGACTACATCTGTCAAGCTGTCAGCGCTGTTTATTTTGTTGCACCAACAGCGGCATTGCATAAAGGTGAGATAAATTTGAGGGTGACTAAGTTTGCAATAAACAACTACACAGATGAGCGCACGGTGTTCCGCTGGCTCAAAGAGGCACGATTGCTTTGTGCTAAGCTCCGCGGGCTTAACATTTGTACATATTGCACAAAAGAAGATGTCAGTAGAAGCGATTAAACCTGCTGTAAAATTAAATTGTAATGATAAAACGAAAAGTAACAACGGACTGGATCGTCCGCCAAATCCGTGAGGGCAAGGCATATAGATTTTATTTAACAGCTGATTGGCAAAAAGTCAGAGACGCAAAAAAAGCAAAAGAACATTACGAATGTGAACGCTGTCGTGCTGTGGGTAAGTACAGCCCTTGCGAGGCGGTACATCACAAGCTGTATCTCAAAGCAAGGCCTGACCTTGCTCTTGACATCAACAACCTCGAATGTCTATGCAAAGACTGCCATTACAAAGAACATCACAAATACGAGCCGAAAAAATTAAAAGATGAGTTTGCTGAGAGGTGGTAAGTCAAAAAAGACATACCCCCGGGTAAAAAATCGAAAAATTCCGAGGCTTACGGATAACGGAGTAAAGGCACGACAGTTTAGCTTCGCGCGCACGCAGGAGGATTTTTATTTTGCAAAACGAGTTTTTGAGTTTAAAAAATCAGCGGTATAAATTTCACATCATCGCGGAATTGCAAAAAATTGAAAACTTGAATTTGTGCTTGCCTAAAGAAAACGAGACACATTTTTACATTTCAAACGGCGGTTTTTCGTCAATCGGTTTTGTAAAATTTATTGCGGACCGAACCAAAATCAGAAAATTGCAAGTATCGAGCTTGAGAATAGGCAAAAAACACTTGCAAGTGCTTGATGTTCTGAAAGGACAAGAAAAACTTAATAAGTGTGAATTTGTTGTCGGATCAGTTATGAAAAACGACAGCAAACTCGGTAAGTCATATGGCTATTACGATGATTTGCTAAAGATTTGCGAAAAAAATAACTGGTCTGTGACAGTTGCAAATAATCACAGTAAGATTTTAAATTTTGATACCGATGACGGAAAGTTTGTGATTTGGACATCGTCAAATTTAAACGAAAATCCAAATATTGAACAGTTTGTATTTTTAAAAAGCGAAGATGTTTACGAAATGTGCGAAAAGCACTTTTTTGAAAAAATAAAAAAGGAGGGAGTACATTATGACACCGAGAAAAAATCGACCGACAAAAAGACAAGTTGAAAAATCGCTTGTTGAACAGCTTGAATCAAAAGGAGCAAAACTACCTTTTTTTGAAAGTTTGGTTGCTGATTATATGGCACTTTGGAAAATTGCCGATGATTTGAAATCAGATATTGCAAAGCGTGGTGTGGTTTATAAAGATTACTCCTCTGTCGGCGTTGAAATGATGAAAAATAATCCCTCCACGAAAGAATTAACAATGGTCAATCGTCAAATGTTGTCAATTTTGAAAGAGCTTGGTTTGAGTACCGAGAATTGTAAAATCGAGGAAGATGACGAACTGTAAAGTCATAGACGATTACATTGACCTTGTTAAAAGCGGTAAATATCGTGTTTGTCGTGAGCAAATCCAGCTGATAAAATTTGTTGAAAATGTCTTTGAAAACGAAGAAATTTATGTTGACGAAGAACAACTTGAAAAGTATTTGGCATTGCAGAAATATTTTCCTTATGAACTTTTTGAATGGGAAAAATTCTGCTTTGCATTGCATAATTGTACATATTCAGCTCCCGGTGTTTTAAGATTTCCTGACCTTGTACTTATTGTCGGAAGAGGTACAGGCAAAAACGGCTATTTAGCTTTTGAGGATTTTGCACTTATAACGCCGGTAAACGGTGTAAAAAACTACGACATTGACATTTGCGCGACTTCGGAAGAACAAGCAAAAACAAGCTTTAACGACATTTACGAAATTTTGGAAAACAATTCAGCCAAAATGCAGCGGCATTTTAAGTGGAATAAAACCGAAATTGTAAATATAAAAACAAATTCAACAATCAGATACAGAACATCGAACAGCAAAACGAAAGACGGCGGTAGACCGGGTAAGGTTGATTTCGATGAAAAGCACGCTTACGAAAACTACAACTTGATTAACGTTTTTACAACAGGCTTAGGAAAAAAGCCGATGCCAAGAACGACGACCACGACGACTATGGGAAATGTTCGAGACGGTCCGCTTGACCAAGAATTTGCACGAGGGCTTGAAGTTTTGAACGGTGATGCGCCTGACAATGGCACGCTTTATTTTATTTGCCGTTTGAACGATGACAAAGAGGTTCACAACGAGCAAAACTGGTATGAAGCAAATCCAAGTTTACAGTATTTTCCAAATTTACTCCGGGAACTTCGGAAGGAATATGAAAAATGGAAAATTGATCCGAATAGCAACACCGCTTTTATGACGAAAAGAATGAACCGCCCACAGGGAACGGAAGCAAATCCTGTAACCTCGTGGGAAAATATCAAAGCTACAAACAGGCCTCTCCCCGACCTTGAAGGTAAGCCGTGTGTTTTTGGCATTGACTACACAAAAACTACTGATTTTTTGGGTATCGGTTTAATGTTTTTGATTGACGGCTCAATCGTATGGAAACCATTTTCGTGGTACTGTTCGCAATCTGCGGATTTGGGCAGGATTAAATTTCCTTATGCTCAACAGCCGGATTTACAAAGGGTTGACGGGGCGGAAATACCTCCCGAAATTGTAGCTGATTGGTTGAGAGAGCAGAAAGAACATTACAACATTATCGGCGGAGCGTTAGATAACTACCGCTATACATTACTCAAAGAGCCGTTAATGCAGTTAGGTTTTGAATGTGACCGTAAAGGACGAAATAATCTAAAACTTGTAAGGCCTTCGGATAAAATGCTTGTAGCTCCTCTGATAGCTTCGGATTTCGCTAATCATCGTATTGCTTGGGGGGATTCGGCGTTAATGCGTTGGTACACAAACAACACTTCTGCCGTTGAGGATAAAAACGGCAATATTATCTACGGCAAAATTGAGCCGAAATCAAGAAAAACAGACGGATTTATGGCATTTGTTGCCGCATATACTCAACTCGATTTGCTGAAACAAAATCAGCCGATGTCGGTTGATGAACTTAAGAATTGCTTTAACGCAATTGTATTTTAAAGGCAGGTGAAAAAATGAAAGTAATAAACTGGGTGAAAAATCTTTTTAGAAAAGATGCCGTTGCAGCGGAATTTAACGAGGACGGCTCGACAGTTGATGAACAGAGATTTCATCTGACTGAGCTTGCTCTATTTACGGCGATTGATTTTATCGCGCGAAGCTTGGCAAAGTGCGAATTTGTGACGGTAAACAATAACCGAGAAAGTCGCAAAGCTGAATATTATCTTTGGAACTATGCACCTAACAAACATCAGACCAAAATTGAGTTTTTTACGCAGGCTGTCGCAAAGTTGATTTTTGACAATGAACTGTTAATTATCGAAACAGCCGACAATCAGCTTTTAATTGCGGACAGTTTTTCAAGAACAGAACACGCATTGATTGATGATTCTTTCAGCGGTGTTACTTGCCGAAATTTTACATATCAGCGCACTTTTTTAGAGAGCGAGGTAATTTACCTCAGATATAACAACTTTGCTCTTAACGGCTTATTGGCTGATATGTGCAATACATATGAACAGTTAATGTTGTCGGCTCAGGAAAGATATAACAAAGCTGTCGGACATAAAGGCATTTTGGAACTTGAAAATTACAGCTTTGGCGATGAAAATTTTGCCGAAACCTACAACAAAGTGCTGTCAAAGCAGTTTAAATCATTTTACTCAAACAAAAACGCTGTTATGCCGATTTTTAAGGGTATGAAATATTCAGAACCCTCAACCGATGCCGGAAAGACTACAAACAGCGAGATTAACGACATTCAAAAGTTAAAAGCTGAGGCATACACGATTGTTGGCAATGCTTTGCACATTCCGCCGGCAATTTTAAGCGGTGAAGCCTCTCAGCTCTCAGACGCTATGGATTGCGCTATCGGAAACGCAATTGATCCGATTGCAAATATGTTTGAGCAGGAAATCACCAAAAAGAGATTCGGTGCTACCGAATTTAGCAAAGGCAATTATCTCTTAATTGACACAACGACAGTCAGACACATTGATGCCGTAAGTCAGGCGAACAACCTCGACAAGTCAATTGCCAGCGGTGTGCTGACACCTGCGCAGGCTCAAAAATATTGCAACATGCTCCCTTGCTCAGAGGCTTGGGCGCATACATATTACATTACTAAAAATTACCAAACAATAGCAAATGCTTTGAAGGGTGGTGAATAAATGAAAAGTAGAAGTTACAACATTAAGCAGATTGCTGAAAATCAGAGTGTCTTGCAGATATATCTTTATGGCGAAATCGAGCCGAGTTACTTGAATATTTGGGGCGACCTTATTGAATCCAAAACAAGTGCCGAATATATCCGTAAAGCAATCGAAAAAGCCAATACAATTAACGGCATTGAACTCTACATTAACTCAATCGGCGGTTATGTTGATGAGGGCGTGTCGATTTACAATCTGCTAAAAAGGCAGAGTGTGCCGGTCACTGCATATATCGACGGTATGGCTTGCTCAATCGCCTCTGTTGTCGCAATGGCGGCTGACAAGATTGTAATGCCGTCAAACACAACGATGATGATTCATCATGCAATCGGCGGTTGTTACGGCAATGCGAAGAAACACAGAGAATTTGCAGCTCAGCTTGACAAAATCAGCGAAGCAAGCACAAACTCTTACCTTGTGCATGCAGGCGATAAGCTCACGAGGGAAACCCTTGAGCCGCTTCTTAATGCTGAAACATTTTTGACCGCTCAAGAGGCTTTTGAACTTGGCTTGTGCGATGAAATCATTGACCCTGTCGATTTGACAGAGTCGAAAGAAATCGTTGTCGATGCCGAACAGAAGAAAAATCCGAAAGCAAAACAGGCGGCGGCAGAGCTTTTAAAAATGCTCGGAACAAAGCCTGAACCACAGACACCACCTGAGCCCAAGCTGAAAAATCCTGAAGAAAAGGATAGCTTTGGCTTTATTGAAGAGTATTTCAAAAACAAAAATTATTTATAAAGGAGATTAAAAAAATGAAGAATCTTGACGCGATTAAGAACGCAAAAGCAAAGTTTGCACAGAACTTGAAAACTGCCATTGATTCAAAAGACGAAACGAAAATGACCGAGGCTCTCAATGCCTACGCTGACAGCATTCAGCAGTCAATCATTGAGGTTGCACAGGAAATTGGCGAAACAGCCGACAACACAATCCTTGCAAAGAGAGGATTCAGACAGCTTACAAGCGCAGAGCAGAAATTTTACAACAATTTCGTCACAGCGGCAAAATCTGCTGATGTTAAGCAGGCCCTCACAGGTCTTGATGTTACAATCCCACAGACAATCCTTGACACAGTGCTTGAGGACATTACAAGCAATCATCCGCTCCTTGATGCAATCGGCATTGAGAATACATACGGCTCTGTTAAGGCAATCTTTGCCACAGACACAAAACAGCTCGCCGCTTGGGGCGCATTAAATTCCAAAATCACACAGGAGCTTGCAGGCACAATTCAGGAAAAGGACTTCTCAACATCAAAGGTAAGCGCCTTCGTTCCTGTTCCAAAGGACATGCTCGACCTCGGTGCTACATACATTGACGCATATGTCCGCAGAATCCTCGCCGATGCACTTGCTTATGCATTCGAGGACGGCTTCATCAACGGCGACGGTAACGGCAAACCTATCGGTATGCTCAAGGACCCCGAAGGAGCAGTAAAAGCAAACGCTTACACCGAAAAAACAGCAACAAAGCTCACAAGCCTTGATGTGAAGTCATATATGGGTGTTGTTGCCAAGCTTGCAAAAGGCAAGGGTGGTAAGACAAACAACATCACATCGGTTGACCTCATCGTTAATCCTGTGGATTATCTCACAAAGATTATCCCTGCTACAACTGTACTTGCAACAGACGGCTCATATAAAAACAACCTCTTCCCATTCCCGACGAATGTTTATCCATCTGAAATGGTTACTGAAGGTACTGCTGTTATCGGTCAGCTTTCAAAATATAAAGCTTGTCTCTCAACAGGCAAGGAAGGTAAGCTTGATTATTCTGACCAGTATCAGTTTCTTGAAGACAACAGAGTTTATCTTATTAAAGCGTATGCAACAGGCTTTTCGCTTCACACAAACGATTTTCTTAAGCTTGATGTTTCAGCGCTTAATCCTGCTGAAATTAAGGTAACTCTTAATCAGGCAACAACAGTTTAATTTATCACGGAGGTGTTGAACAATGGGAATCATGAACGATATAGTTAATATGCTTGATTTCGACCGCGAACACATTGAAACAGATGAAGGCACAAAGTCAAAAATTGAACTGATTATAGCCAATGGAAAACAGCACCTCCGTGATTACAACCCTCTGCTTACTGATGAGGATTTTGAACGACCGACAAGAGCAAGAAGTTTGCTGTTTGACTACTGCCGTTATGCTTACTCAAATGCTGTTGAAATGTTCGACCATAATTTTGAAAACGAAATTTTGAAATTAAGGCAGGAATATGAGGTGCGAATGTATGATATTGAAGAATAACATTGATTTTTTGACATTCAACGACGGACTTGCAAAAATCTACGAAACCGACGAAAACGACGACATCATCACCGACAGCCTGAAAAAGTATCGCTTTGGCAATGAAAAAATCGGAGTAACTCGGTTTTATGGTGCGAAGCAGAATGATATTGAACTGTCGAAAGTTATCCATATCCACAAAGATGAAACTTTGAGAACGGATATGGCGGTCATCATTGACGGCACAAGGTTTAAAATCGAACAGATACAGCATGACAAAAGCAAAAATCCCCCTTGCTCAATTTTGAGCCTGTCGCAGAGGGGGCTGTATGAGGGTGGTGCAGATGTTTTTTAAAAACTACGATGAATTTGTCGAACTCATTAAGTCTTGTGGCATTAAATGCGTTGAGGCAGATTACAACAAGTCAACCCCTGCTCCCTATCTTGTTTACTTTAAAGACGAGGAAACAGGCATTTACGCAGACGGTAAATGCCTTTGGAAAACTGCAAAAATCATCATAGAACTCTACACAGCGAAAGATGACCATGCAAGTGAAACAAAGTTTGAAAAATGGATGTCTGAAAACGGTTTAGGTTGGAAAAAACCGAACCGAGCGTGGGACACAACAAATAAACTTTGTGTGAGTTATTACAATTTGGGCGTGACTTTTGATGAGTGATTACAAAAAAGTCGGCATTGACCGCCTCGGAGACACCCTATCAAAAGAGTTGTCAACCTATTCGGCTGATGTGCAAATGGGTGTCCGACTATTGGTTGACGAAAAATCAGAAGAACTCAAAAACGAAATCAAAAAAAATGCACCTGTAGGCAGAAGAAAAAAATATCGCAAATCGTTTAGAGTAAAGGTCACGAATGAAACATTTAGGTTTTATGAAAAAACGGTTTATGCCGCTAAACCTGAGTACCGGCTTACACACCTCCTCGAAAAGACTCGCAAAAAGAGGGGCAAAAAAGGCGGAACGGTACAGCCGAAGGTGCATATTGCTCCGGCAACAGAGAAAATCCACGGTGAATTTGAGGCCGGAATAAAAAAGCTCATTAAATCATCGGAAGCTATGGGCGGCGGTGATTTGAGCGGTATAAAAAGAATTTAAAAACATAAGGAGTGCTTATTAATGAACAAAACTATTAGAAAAGTTGGTTATGCTGTGCTGACAGAAAGTAGTACAGGCGAGATCACATATGGTAAGCCCGTGTGGTTTAAGTCTGATAAGGCAGGCGGCAGAAGTATCGGTGCTGAACCTATCGGCGATTCGAACACAATCTACTCTGACGGCTTGCCTATTATTGTAGCGAGTGCAAACGGCGGTTATACGATCAGTCTTGAGCTTATTTCAGCAGTCGACGACATCGAAAAAGATTGGTTCGGTAACGATGAAGCCACAGAAGGCGGTATTATTGAGAAGGGCGGTATCAAAGTGATGCCGAGATTCGCTCTTCTTGCTGCAAAGGAAACATACAAAGGTGACAAGCTCTACGAGATTGACACATATTTTGACTGCGTAGCTGCAAGAGCAAGCAGGAACGACAAAACATCAGAAGGCAACTTCGATCCACAGTTCCCGACCTTTACGGTTACAGCGAAACCTCGCCCTGACAATGACTTTGTACGCTATACATCTTATGCCGACACTCTGCCCGAAAGCGTTGTAGTGCCGACCGTTAAGGCTGTAAAGGCTGCAAAATCGGCAGTTTCTACAGATCAGGCCTCATCAGACACTACAAAGGCGGCTAAGAGCTAATGAAAGACACAGTTGTTATTAACGGCAAAGATGTTGAGGCTGAGGTTACGGCATATACAATGCTCATTTACGAGGATACATTTAAAGGCCACAGCTTTCTGCGTGATGCCGACCGTGTTCTTGTCCCGAATCTCAATGATGTAAAATTTGGCACTGCTGTAAAGCTTTTATGGGCAGCGGCAAAAACGGCAGACGATACGATTCCTAATTTTAAGGCTTGGTCAAAAGATGTGAGCATTAAGGACGCTATTTCTGCGATAGGTAAAATCGTTGATCTCATTGTTGACAGTCTTAAAAGCGACAGCCCAAAAGTGACAGCGACAGCGACCTAAACGGAACTTTCCTGACGGCAAAAGAGGTCTTATCTTATGCCGTCAGGTGCGGTCTGACTGTCGCTGACCTACAAAGATTTACAATAGGTTTTGTGCTTGACTATATTGAAACCTATTTTGCATTACGAAACAACAATAATATCCACGAAGATGAAGAAAAATACCAGAAAATGAAATCTGTATTGCCTTTCGTAACGGAAAGATTTGAAAACAAGGAAATCTCAACAGAGCAGTACAGCGAGTTTATGAACAGATATAAAGAATTGGAGGACAGATATGGCATCTACGATTAAAGGTATTACCGTTAAAATTGCCGGTGATACAATGGATTTGCAGAAATCCCTAAAAGCTGTACAGTCCTCATCCTCGAGCTTGCAAAGAGAACTGACTGCAATTAATAAGCAGTTAAAATTTGACCCTGAAAACACTGTTTTGCTTGCCCAAAAGCAAGAAGTGCTAAAAGGACAAATTGAAAACAGCAAATCTGCCCTTAAAAAGTTACTTGATGTGCAGGATCAGGTCGAAGAACAGGCCAAAAACGGCGAAATCTCAACCGAGCAGTACAGGGCCTATCAGCGTGAAGTTGAAAAAGCGAAAAGTAAACTTGAAACTTTCACTAAACAGTTTGCGGAAACCGAGGAAAAAGCAAATGCAATAAACCTCGAATCTGCCCGAAGTGAGATGTCAAAAACCGAAACAAGCGTTGGTAAAGTCGGCGACAGCTTTAAAAACCTTGAAAATAAGTCAAATAAAACTGATTTATCCAAGGTCAAAAAAGAAATGGATGATGTTAAGTCATCCGCTGATAACCTTAAATCTGCCGTCGGTGATGCCTTAAAAGAAGCAGGTGCAGCGGCAACAACGGTCGGCGGAGCGTTGACCGGAACTGTCATAAGTGCAAACAGTGAAGAAAAAGCTTTAAATTCTTTGCAGGCTCAAACCGGCTTGACCGCCGAGGAGATGACAAAGTACAAAGATGTCCTTGAAGATATTTACAAAGGGAATTTCGGCGAATCTCAGGAAGAAGTTGCAAATGTCCTTGCTTTGATTAAGCAGACAACGAACGAGACCAATCCAAGTAAGCTTAAAGATATGACCGAAAATCTCTTTACATTGAGAGATACATACGATTACGATTTTGTCGAAACTCTAAGAGCGGCGAACATGCTTATGGAACAGTTCGGTGTAACAGGCGATGAAGCGTTTAATCTTATTGCTCAGGGTAGCCAAAAAGGTCTGAATAAAAACGGCGATTTGCTTGATACAATCAATGAATACTCCGTACATTACAAGCAACTCGGCTATGACGCAAACGAGTTTTTTAATTCGCTTGAAAATGGCTCTAAAGCAGGTACTTTCAGTATCGACAAGCTTGGCGATGCCATGAAAGAGTTTGGAATCCGTTCTAAAGATACAACCTCGAGTACGCAGGAGGGATTTACTCTTCTTGGCTACGGCGCAAAAGCCTCGGCTGAGGACATTCAAAAAGCCAAAGATGAAGTCGCAAAGCTTGAAAAAAATCTTTACTATGCAAAAGAGGAGCAAAAAGGCTTTAACGATTCGACAAGCGAATTAACAAAGCAAAAGAATGCCGATAAAATTGAACAATATTCAAAGGCGCTAAAAACTGCTAAAGAAAATCTTGCAAATCTCGAATTAGCAGGCAAAGGTGCAAAAGGTAGTATTGAGGATTTGCAGGCAAGATTTGCAAAAGGCGGAGACAGCGCAAAATCAGCAACATCAGAAGTCTTAAAGGCTCTTTTTGAGATGGACGATAAGGTCAAGCAGAATCAGGCAGGCGTTGACCTCTTCGGCACGATGTGGGAAGACTTGGGGATCGACGGCGTAAAAGCCTTAATGAAAGTTAATGGCTCTGCCGACAAGACCAAAAATACCATGAAAAAGATTAAAGACATCAAATATGATGATGTCGAAGCCGATTGGGCAAGCCTTGGCAGAACGGTGCAAACTGATGTCATTAACCCTATCGGCAAATCATTATTTCCCGAAGTAAAAAAACTTTGTAAATTTGCGAGCAAGCATACAGATGATATTATTCCGACGCTAAAACAGATTGGTGTTTTAACTACTGCTATTTGGTCGGGTAAAAAGGCCACTAAAATAGTTACAGAAATCAAAAATCTGTGGGGAGCTTACAAGTCTTTGAAAGCGGCAACAGATGCCGCTAAAATCTCACAAGAGGGGCTTAACACTGCTCAAAAAGCAAATTTGTGGGGATTAGTTGCAGGTTTAGTTGTTGGTGCTATAGGCGAAATTTGGGCATTTTCAGAGGCTAACGACAGTGCAAAACAATCCCAAGAAGAACTTAACGAAGCTCAGGAAAAAGCAAAAGAAGAAATCAAAGAGCTGAAAGATGCCAATGATGAATATGTTCAGAGTAAGAAAGATGCGGCGTCAGAGGTTGAAAGTGAATTTCAATATTATGACGATTTGTGGGGCGAATTGCAAGGCATTATAGACCAAAACGGCAAAGTCAAAAAAGGCTACGAAGACAGGGCAAAATTTATCACAAATGAGCTAAGCAGAGCTACAAATGATGAAATCACTTGGAACGGTAATATTATAAAGTCTTATAAAGACCTTAAAGACTCAATTGATGATGCACTTGAGTCTAAAAAAGCGCTTGCAATGTTATCAGCACTTGAAGAGCCCTATCAAACTGCTGTATCAGGCTTAAAAAGCGCAAAAAATGATGTTACAAATGGTTATGTAGCAAAAAAAAGCGCACAAAAAGATGTAGATTTAGCTAAGACGAAAGTTACACAAATGAGTGTCACTGGGCTTTCATCAAGTCAAATGGCTTTGAAATATGCAGGCTGGGGTTTTGAAAACGGCAAAATATCTCAGCAGTATTATCAAAAAATACTCAAAGATTTTCAAAATGGCGAAAATATGTATAAACACTTTGAAGATTTATCAAAATCCGTTGGAAGAGCTTACAGCGAGGCGCAAAATGAAGCTAAAAACAATTTAAAGGCTAAACAAATAGAGTTTGACAAAGCAGATGGCAAGTATAAAGAATATCAGAAAAAGGTAGTTGATTATAACACCACAATCCAAAATTATGAGAATCTCACAGCGGCAAACGCTAAAGGTAACACCGAAGAAATTAAAGTCGCAATGTCGGATTTGTCAAATAATTTAATCACTTATACCACCGGTAACAAAGCTGCTCTTGAACAGCAGGTCAATGATTTTAGGACAAATGCCGAGAATTTAAGAACGGCATACAAGGACGGCGTTGAAGGCGTAACGAAAGACCAAGTCGAAGAAGCCGAAGAATTGCAGGAAAGAGCAGAAATCGAACTTGCTAAGTACAACGATATGTACGGCACGGTTGCCGCAATCGCTACGGGCAAAGCTGATGAGATCAACGCACAGCAGAAGAAAATCAAAGAAGGTTTTATTGATGCCGAAACAGGCTCGAAAGAGAGCCTTGAAAATCAGCTCACGAACTTTACTGCAAACTACGAACTCTTAAAAACTGCAATGGCTGAAAATCAACCGGGCGTAACCCAAAAAATGGTTGATAATGCAAAAGAGCTTGTAGATAAGGCAACCGGGGAGCTTAACAAACTCGAACCCAACGGAGAAAAAGCCGGTAAGAACGGCACTGAGAGCACCAGCAAAGGTATAGGAGATAAAGATGCCAACAAAAAAGTTGATGATTCGTGCAAGTCGCTTGTCAATAGAATCTTTGATAATTTTTCGGGAGTTTATGACAAATTCTACGAAGAAGGCAAAAACTTAGTTCAAGGCTATATGGACGGTGCCGGAAGCCTCTCTGATAAATTATTCAAGTCAGTGGAAGGACTTGCAGGATTAAGTCTTAGCACTCTTAAGAAGACTCAAGATTCACATTCACCGAGCCGAAAAACTCGAAAGTTAGGCAGATATTTTGGTGAAGGCTACCGTCTTGGCATTGAGGATGAAATTGCCGAAACGCAAAAAACAGTAAGGTCTTTAACATCAAGGGCTTTGTCAGCGGTTGAAGGTAATCCAATTGGAGCGGTGAACGATAAATTTGCAGACATTCGCACGCAAAGCCAGAATGCAGCGGTAAATAGTCAGCTGTCAAAAACTGTTACAAATTCACCTACGATTGAAATTAATTTCACAGGTGATGTCAACATCAATAATGACATGGATGTTGATGATTTTAATCGCCGTGTATCAAATGCGATCATGCAGACACTTGTCGGCGAAGTATCAAAATGGGGAGGTTAAAGATGAGGCATAGTTTTACATACAACGGCACTGATTTACGGACATTAGGCTTTTTTATAGCTACACCTCCCAAATATCAAATTGCAAAGCGTAATTTTGATTTTACCTCTGTTTATGGCAAAAATGGCGGAGTGATTTCCGACAATGGCGTTTTTGACAATGTTGAAATGCAGCTTGAAGTCAACAGCTATCCGTACATTGTACCGAACGAAAGCAATGCAGAGCTTGTAAGAGCGTTTGCAGAATGGCTTACCGTTTGGGACGGCAAATATAAAATCTTTAGGGACACATACAACCCCGGTTATTTTACAAAAGCGATTTGCACAGGGGTTGAGCCAATAGAAGAGGTTGCCCCCCTTTGTTTGTCAACAACTATAAATTTTAGTCGAGAACCGTTTTGGTATAGCGACTTAGGGCAGGAGATTATCCGACCAAAATTAACCTCAACACAAAACGCGGAAATCGAAGTCTATAAT
>OKVH01000819.1_pt1 | contig 16307 bp, 10 predicted proteins | sample 1604791 | NCBI WGS metagenome assembly OKVH01 (sample SAMN01760919, study PRJEB22395) | human gut metagenome | reverse complement strand
CTTGTGCGCGATGCCGATTCTGGGCATGCCGATCAACTGGATGCCGTTCGCCTAGAGCGGGGCGGAATCTCACACATCAGCCATCCGCACACATGGCCGTTGTGTATCCGATACGTTCGTTCCGTCACACTTTTTACAGGGAATTCACCTCAGATCAGCTCTGGGCGCAGTCCTCCTCAGGCCCGGTCATTATGATGGGGCCCAAACATTGAAGCGATTGCAAGGGGATAGCTATGTCAGATCCGAAGCGTCAGGCCAAGCGTGCCACACGCGCTGAGCGCCGAGCGGCCGAGGAGGCCGCCCAGCAGGCCGCGGCCCAGGCACAGGCCGCCGTGACCGACGCCGCGAAAAAGGCGTATGAGGACGCCACCGCCGCACTGGACGCCTATGTGCGGGAGCAGAGCCGACGCTACACAACGGCGGACCTGCACCTGACGAGCCTTGACTTCCGCTGCCCGCTGGACAGCTACGGGCGCATCACGACGCAGTTTGCCGAGCCGGACCCCTGGGGCATCCCCCACCGCGGCACCGATTTTGCCGCGCCGGGCGGCACGCCCATCTATGCGATTGCGGACGGTGTCGTCAGCGCCGCGCGGACGATGAACAGCTACGGAAACTGCGTGCAGGTCAGCCACGGCACCGCGGACGACGGCCACCGGTACGACAGCCTGTACGCCCACATGAGCAGCATTGCCGTGGCGCAGGGGGCCGCCGTGCAGAAGGGCGACCTGCTCGGGTATGTGGGCAACACCGGCAATGTCTACGGCGCGGGCGGCGGGTATCATCTGCACCTGGAGCTGCGCGTGGACGGCAGCAGAGTAGACCCGCTGGGGTTTGTGCCGAGCCGGTAAGGGGCGCATTGTAGGGGCCGCACATGTGCGGCCCACAAGTTTCCAGCAGACGAGCGCTTGCGGGAAGGCCGCGGGCCGGGCATGCCCGGCCCCTACAGGCAGTTGAAACAGGAAAGTGTGATACATTGACCTTCGGAGATTTATTATACTTCATCGGCTTCCAAGTCGAATACACCCTTGTGCGCATCGGGCGCGGTGTGCGGGCGGCGGCGTTGTGCGCGGCGCGGGCGTTGCTTACACTGCTGGCTGTGGTGCTGCGGCCCGCAGTGCGGGCGGCGGACAGCTTTAAAGCAGCGCTCACCCATCCGCGGCAGCTGGCGGGGTACGCCGTGCCGCTGCTGGCCGCCGGGGTGCTGGCATGGTTCGTGCGCACCGCGCTGGCGCGGCCCTTTGTGCTGCGGGTCGAGGTCGGCGGGCAGGTCGTGGGCTATGTCACAGACGAGCAGGCGTTCGACGCAGCCCGCGCCGACGTACAGGCCCGCCTGACCGGCGTGGTCGGCTGGGACGTCCAACCCGCGTACACCCTTGTCATGGCCGACGCCGACACCCGCCCCATGACCGAGCGCGAGACCGCAGATGCCATCCTGCGCGCCGCAGGCGGCGAGATCACCGAGGGCACCGCCGTCTATCTGGACGGCGCACTGCGGTTCGTCACCGACGAGGGCGACCACCTGCGGCAGTTTTTGTACGCCGTGCGTGCGCCGTGGCAGACCGACGGTGTGCGGACCGACTTTGTCCACGCCCTGCGGCTTGTGGACGGCATCTCCCCTGCCGCGGCCATCACACCGTACCGCGACCTGACCGCCGCACTGCGGGCGGACGACCTTTTGCAGGTCAAGGCCGTGCGGTATGAGACCGTGACCCGGGAGCTGCCGTTTGAAACCCAGACCATCGAGGACGCGGGGCTGGATTTTGGCAAAACCGAGACCGTACAGGCCGGGCAGAACGGCAGCGAGCTTGTCACCAGCGAGATCACAACTGTGGCGGGCGAGGTCGTCAGCACCCGCGTAGTGGATGTGCAGCTTGTGCAGGCCGCCGTGCCGGAGGTCATCCACCGCGGCACGCGGCTGAAAAGCGGCATGATCGGCAGGCTGGGCACAGGCAGCTTTCTCTGGCCGGTGCCGGGGTATTCGGGCATCAGCCGGTGGGCCAGTCTGCCCAATGGACACCGCGGCGTGGACATCACGGCCCCCTACGGCACGCCGATCTATGCCGCCGACACGGGCACGGTCATTGCCGCCCAATGGCACAACCACCCCACCATGAGCTGGGGCTACTATGTGGAGATCGACCACGGCAACGGGTACAAAACGCTGTACGCCCACATGTCGTCCTTTGTCGTGCAGGCCGGGCAGACCGTGGAAAAGGGGCAGCTGATCGGCTATGTGGGGGCCACCGGCGCTGCCACAGGTTCCCACTGCCATTTTGAGATGTACTATAACAATGCACTTATCAGTGCGCGGAATGTGTTCCCGGATATGTGAGGCACAAGGCAGACGGGCTGCTGCGGGGAAGGCCGCGGGCCGGGCATGGCCGGCCCCTGCCGGGTTGTCGCCTTAATTTATTTTGCAAATCGCTTTACTTTTTGCTTTCCGTATGGTAAAATTCTTTGCATAGTAAAGCTGACTAAGCTCTCGCTCAGGTGCAATGGCGCACACGAACGGGAGCTTTTTGCCTAAAATGAGGTGTTACCATGGATCACATTGACCGTAAAATCATCGACCTTCTGCAAAACAACGCCCGCGCACCGTTAAAAGAAATTGCCGACCATGTGTTTTTGTCCAGCCCCGCCGTGTCGGCCCGCATGGCCCGGCTGGAAAGCTCCGGCACCATCACCGGCTACCAGGCACAGGTCGACGCGCCGAAGCTGGGCTACATGGTCAAGGCGTTCATCAATCTGGACATGGACCCCCAGCGCAAGCCGGAGTTTTACCCCTATATCCAGAGCTGCCCCCATGTGGTGGAATGCAACTGCGTCACCGGCGATTACAGTATGCTGATAGAGGTGCTGTTCGGTACGACGCAGGAGCTGGATCAGTTCATCAACCACCTGCAGCAGTTTGGCCGCACCCGGACGCAGATCGTCTTTTCGACGCCCGTGGAGCACCGCGGCGTGCCCGTAGCCGAGCCGGAGGAGAAGCAATAAAAAACAAAAAGCCTTCCCCATCGGGGGAAGGTGGCCGAGTGAAGCGAGGTCGGATGAGGGCGAAGCTTGCGCTGTTTCCCGTAAACGGGATATTGCCGGCAACGCGGCCCTCATCAGTCCGCTTCCCCGATGGAGGAAGCCTTTTTCCGTTATAAGTATCCCCCGCTCCGCAGAACAAAGATCCAGCCTGTCAGCGTCAGGGCGGAGAGAAGGGTCGTCAGGGCAATGCAGCTCGAGGTCAGCACACCCTCATGGCCCATGTTCCTGCTCATGACATAGGCGCTCGGCGTCGTGGGACTGCCCAGCATGATGAGCAGTGCGACGAGTTCCTCATTCCGAAAGCCCAGCGCTACCGCGCAGGGCAGGAACACCGCCGCAAGGCCCACGGTCTTGATGAACGCCGCCGCCAGCGTGGGGCCGAGCTTTTTGATGGCCTTTGTCCCCTCAAACGACGCGCCGATGGACAGGAGCGACAGCGGCGTGGTCAGCGACGCAATGCTGCTGATGGTTTTGGTCGCGATCTGCGGCAGCGTGAACGGCAGCAGCGCATAGACCGTGCCGAACACAATGCCCAGCAGGATCGGGTTTGTGGCCACGCCGCGCAAGAGCTGCTTCGGGTCAGGCACGCCGCGCTGCTCGGGCGATTCCAGCATCAAGATCAGCACCGCAAAGATGTTGAAAAGCGGCACACTGCCCAAAATCATGAGCGGGGCCATGCCGGCGCTGCCGTAAATGTTCTGGATGAACGCCACGCCCAGCACGGCGGCGCTGCTGCGGTAGCCCGCCTGCACGAACTCGCCCACCAGCGCCTTGTCTTTCAAAAAACGTTTAGCCCCCACCCAGACGGTCAGAATGCCGACGAGTGTAGCGGCAAAGCAGAACAGCACAAACCTGGGCTGAAAGTCGTGCAGGATGTCCACGCTGCCCATGTCCAGAAACAGCATGAGCGGCAAGGTCACCTTAAAGGTCAGCCTGTCCGACGCCTTGCAGAACGCGGGCGGCAGAAAGCCGAACTGCCCCAGCGCGTACCCCACCACCATGACAAGGAACACCGGCAGGGTCGCGTTCAGGCTGAAAATTAAATTTTGCATGGCAGTTCTCCCTTTTTTTTGCTGCCTTTATTCTACCATTCCCAACAAGTCTTTACAAGGCAGGGATTTTGCAAAATCTTTTTTCGGCAAAAGCCTTGACTTTTCCGGGGTGTTTGTGCTAGAATATCTCTTGCAGTCAATGCAACAAGCGGAAGTGCTGGAATCGGCAGACAGGCACGTTTGAGGTGCGTGTGTCTATGACGTGTGGGTTCAAGTCCCATCTTCCGCACCAAAAGAGAACCCCCATGGCGTATCCCGCCATGGGGGTTCTCTTTTTCCCTGCCACGCAGACCAAACAAAGCCCCCCGGCATCATTACGATGCCGGGGGACTTTGCGTTTATGGAAGGACAAAGAGAATCGCAGGGTTAAAGCTTAGGCGCGGTACTCCGCGGGCAGCTGGTCGACGGTCTGCCACTTTTCCATGGCATCTTCCAGCTTCATGCCGTTCGCAACCGCGTCGCGGCGGCAGGCGTTGACGGCCTGGATCTCCTTCATCTTCTCGCCGGTCAGGCTGTAGCCCTTCATAGCGATGAGAGTGGCCGCCCAGGCGACCATCGGGATGGCGCAGAACAGGACGATAACGACCACATTCATGCCCGGAGTGTACGGGTCATACTGGGTGGGCAGGTTGTTCAGACCGATAAAGGTCACGGCAATGCCGACGACGGTGGCGGACAGGCTGGAAACGAGCTTATCCACCAGGCTGAACAGCGTACCCATGATGCCCGGAATATACTTACCGGAGCGGTAGGTCTCGTAGTCGGAGCAGTCGGCAACCATCGGAATGGGCATGTCGGCAGTAGCGTAGTATGCGCCGTAGCCGATGCCGAAGAACAGGATGAACAGAATCGTGTACAGGTTGATGGACAGACCATTCTCGCCCAGCAGGCTCAGATGGAATGCATCACCGTGACCCCACAGCAGCAGCAGGACCAGCACGCCGACATAGCAGGCCAGCGCGACGCTGACATACTTCGTCAGGCTGGCCTTCTGGCCCTTCTTCTGGCTGGTGCGCACAGAGAGAATGAAGAACGGCACACTGCAGGCGTAGCCCAGCACCATCATGGGCAGGTACAGCCCATCGTAAGCACCCATCATGCAGCCGTAGAGCATGCACAGGACCGTGGTGTTGTTGGCGATGGAGAGCGCCAGCTTCGTGCCCGCGCCCGCGATCATCAGACGCTGCATGGGTTTGTTTTCCCGGATGATCTGCAGATACTCGCTGACCTTGACCTTCTCGGTCTTTTCGCCGCCGATGCCGAAGTACTTGGGCTGATCCTTCTCCCAGATGCCAATGATGGCCAGGATGGTCAGCGCAATGGACATCACAATGCCCACGGGGGCTAGCGTGCGGAAGAAGCCCGCGGAGGAATAGCCACCCTCATAGTTTTTGGCAAGGATGGGAGCCAGGAACTGCATAACGCCCATGCCCAGCAGACTGCCGACGGTGTTGAAGATCGTGAACAGCGGGCGCTGCTTGGGGTCGTTGGTCAGAACCGTCTGACCGGAACGGGTGCAGCTGGTCTGGAAGGTGTAGCCGATGACCCAAACAAAGTACAGGCCCACAAACGCGGCATAGCGTGCCCACATCATCGTATCGGGGATCATCGGGGTGATGCCGTACAGCACCAGAATGCTGGCGGCCATGATAAGGTTGCCGATGGCCATGAACGGGCGGAATTTGCCGAACTTACCGTTCGTGCGGTCCATCAGCGCACCGATGATCGGGTCGGTGATGGCGTCGCACAGGCGCATGGCCGTGACCATGACCGAGGCAAACAGAGTGCCCAGCGCCAGTACATTGCTGCCGAAGGTGGCAATGTAGGAAAGCACAAGGACGTAATAAACATTCGTGGCACCGTTGTTCAGCGGAAACAGTACCAGCTGGTAAAGTTTGGCGCGATTGACGCTGGACGCTTTTGCATTTTCGCTCATGGGCTGCTCCTTGTTGTGGAAAAAGAAATCTTACTCAAAAGTCCCCGCCGGGGCCGGCGGGGAGCTTACGGAAATTCTGTAGAAATCAGGCTTTCTTAGCGGCTTTCAGGGATTTTTTGAAATCCTTGTAGGCCTTGTATTCTTCGGTCTTGCGGAACTTGATGCCGCCAATGATCCACATCACGATGCCCAGCAGGCAGAAGAAGGTGGAGGCACAGGCAATGATGATGCTCATTGTGACAACCGTCGGGCGGGTGACCTTGATGGTGGTGTCGGCACCCACGCCGTTCATGCCGCAGGAGTTGGCGATGGCATACAGGTTGTGGTGGCAGGCCTCGCGCATGGCGGTGACGATGACGGGGTCGTTCTTGTACTTGGGCAGGGTGTCGGTGACGAAGGACATCATGGCGTCGTAGATGGACACACCGGCCAGAACGCCGTCGGGACCGTTGACATACTGGGTCAGAACGTTATCGGTGATGACCATACCCTCGCAGCCCCACTCGTTGCGCAGGATGCCGGTGACCAGGCCGTAGTTGCCGCCGGACCAGACAGCGCCCCAGCGGGTGTAGGCGATCATAACGCCGTTGGCGTTGCCGACCTCGACGGGAGCCTGGAAGGCTTTCAGGTAGACTTCACGGGCAGCCTGCTCGTTCAGCCAGACGCCCAGACCGATACGGTCCTGCTCGCAGTCGTTCAGGGCAAAGTGCTTCATAACAACGTGGACGCCCTTGTCCTGAATTGCCTTGACTTCGTAAGCGGACATCATGCCGGAGAGGAAGCCGTCCTCGGAGTAATACTCGAAGTTACGGCCGCCGTAGGGGGTGCGGTGAATGTTGTTGCCGGGGCCGTACAGGCAGGCGATGTCGGCTTCCAGGCAATTGTTGCCGATGACCTTGCCGATCTCGGTCATGATCTCGGTGTTGAAGGTGGCAGCCATAACGTCCTCAGAGGTGAAGGCGGTGGCGGTCAGCTGGCTCTTGTCGTTGCCCAGCAGGCTGGCGGTCAGACCCTGGGGGCCGTTCTCGTCACGGGTACCGGGGGCTTCCACGCTCTTGACGGGCATGGTCCAGTGGAAGGCGTCGCCGATCAGGGAGTTCATCTCGTCGAAGGTCATCTGATCCAGCAGCTCGTCCCACTTGGGATCGTTGTAGTCCAGACCGATCATGTCGTACAGCTTGACGCCGTTCTTGGCGCCGAGGGTGGGCATATCAACGCTCTCGTAGTCGGCAGGATCGTAGCGGATGTCCTTCAGGTCCTTCTTGAGCAGCTCGGTCAGGGCCAGCTTGACGGTTTCGGTGGGCAGGGTGCCGTTCCAGTCAGAGCGGCTCAGCCAGGTCACGGTCTCCTCAATGCCCTCGTACAGGTTGGGGTCGGCGCTGGACAGCTGGTTGGTGATGGCGGTGCCGTTTTCGCTGGTGGCATAGGTAGTGGTGTCGAGGGCGTCCTCGGTCCAGGTGTAGGTCAGGTCGGCGTTGCCGTCGGCGGTCATCTTGCCGTTGGTGGACTCCACGGTGTAGCCCTTGGCAGCCAGAATGTTGTTGACAGCGTTGTGGGCATCGGTGGCGGCGGTGAAGTAGTAGTCACCGGCGTCGAGGATGTAGGTGCCGGCGCCGTAGGTGTCGTAGGAAGCAATGTCGCGCTTGTTGACGGTCATGGACAGCGTCTCGGAAGCGCCCGGCTCGATCATGCCGGTCTTGCCGAAGCCGACCAGAGAAACGGCAGACTTCTCGACGCCGTTTTCCTTGTCGTAGTCGGTGTAGGGGCTCTGGACATAGACCTGCACGGTCTTTTTGCCGGCCATGTCGCCGGTGTTGGTGACCTTGACGGTGACGGTGTAGGTGTCATCGGCGGCATTGTAGCTGACGTTCATGTCGCTCATGTCGAAGTTGGTGTAGCTCATGCCGTAGCCGAAGGGGTAAGCCACGATGTCGCCGTAGGCGTAGTCGCCTGCGTTGCCGTTGCCGGTGACGAAGTCCTCGTAGCGGGTCTCGTAGTACTTGTAGCCCACATAGATGCCTTCCTGGTAGATCATGTAGGACTTAGCCTTGGCGGACACATCGCCGCCCTCAACATAGCCTTCGTAGGTGGTGGGGGTGAAGTTCCACATGGCGGGGGCGCTGAAGTTGTCGTAGCAGTAGGTATCGACCAGGCTGCCGGAGGGGTTGACCTTGCCGGTCAGGATCTCGGCCACGGCATTGATGCCGGAGATGCCCACGTCACCGATCCACAGTGCGGCGTCGATGTCGTACTCGTTGTTCTTGAGGAAATCGACCTGCAGGGCGTTGGCGGAGTTGATCAGCAAGATGGTCTTTTTGACGGTGCCGTTTTTCTTCATCTCGGCAACGTTCTGCAGCATAGCCTTCTCGTTCTCGTCGAGCGCCAGATAGTTGACCTCGCCGTAGGAAAGGTCAGCACCCTCGCCGCCGACGCGGGACAGGGTCACGATAGCGGCATCGCCGTACTGGGCAACGCTGTCCTTGACCTCGTCGGTGTAGACATCCCAAGGCACCTCGGCGGTGACCTCACTGGATTTGGCGACGGTGCCGCTCTTGGAGCGGGCGTAGTCCTTGCCGGCGCCGACGGTGTAGAAGTCCCACAGGGTGGGGTTGACGGTGACACCGACCTTTTCGAGGGCGGTGCGCAGGGTGTCGGCGGTGGAGGCATCAATATTGCCGGAGCCGGTGCCGCCGTACACGAGGTTGACGCTGCTGCTGGAGAAGGTGCTGACCTTCGCGTCGGCAGCCAGAGGCAGCGCATTGTTGTTGTTCATCAGCAGGGCAGCGCCCTCGGCCTCGACCTGCTGGGTCAAAGCCAGACCGTAGTTGACCATCTCCTCGGCGGAGTTGAAGTCACTGGTGTAATACTGGGCGTTGGCGTCCTCGTTCTGCAGCTTCCAGAAGCTGCCGCCGAAACGGGCTGCCATGGTGTTGTCGAACTTTTGCAGAAGGATGCTAAGCGGGATCGAAACGATCATCACCACGGCGCAGATGATTGCCAGAATCTTCCACGGCGTAATGTGCTTACGCTTGGTCTTTTTGTAGGCCTTTTTCAAGGTCTGCTTTTGCATTTTCAGATCATCCATTACGTTTTTCTCCTTGTTTTATATAAACCAGCCGCACGGTGCGGCGTGTTTCAAAATGATATGATGCAGTTTTCAGCAGCATTGTAGGGGCCGGGCATGCCCGGCCCGCGGCTTTCCCGCAAATGCTCGTCTGCCATTCGGCTGCGGGCCGCACATGTGCGGCCCCTACAGCTTGGCGAAATTCACACCCAGTTTGCGCTGGTGGACTTTTTCTTAGTCAGCTTGTAGTCCGGGTTCGGGGCATCGACCTTGCGGAAAATGGCATCGTCGATGCTGTCCCCTGCCACGGCCTGGACCTTCGTCTCGCCGTTCAGCTTGACACGGAACTTGAAGATGTGCTCGCCCTCCTGCTCACTCAGCTTTTCGCCGTTGACATAAAGGCTTACCTGCTTCTGGTTGGAGTAGACCTTGACCTCGATCTCATTCTCGGTGCGATCCGCATAGCGCTTCGAGCAGATATGCACGAACGGCTCGTCGCTCCACCACGCTTTATAGATGTAGAAGCTGTCCTTCTTGGTCTTGCGGTCAAACGTGACCAGGCCCTTATGGTTCATACCCGGCTCGCCGCCCTGGTCGCGGGCGTCGGCGGCAAAGTCGTACATGTTCCAGACGTGGGTCGCCCACAGCCATTTGTGGCGGTCAAAGCAGCGGAGCATGTACTCATGGTAGATGGCCTGGTATTCCTCGGTGTGGTCACCGCGGCGGGGATGGCTGCTGTGCAGGTTCGGCATACCCTCGGCGCCGTACTCGCTGAAACCGAGCGCGCGGTTCGGGTAGCAGAGGTGGAAGAAGTCCATCCAGAGGTCGTTTAAAAAGAGGCCCGGCACGTACCAGCCCAGATACAGGTTCCAGCTGACCAAATCGGTGATATGCGCTACCGGGTTGAAGGGGCCGCACATCGCGTAGCAGGCCAGCGTCGTCAGGCGGGTCTTGTCCATCTCATGGCAGAGATCGTTCAGCACATGATGGTTGTCGCGCATGTCGCGGTTGTCCTTCGTCGAGATCGTGATCTCGTTCGAGACGCCCCAGCAGACGATGCAGGCGTGGTTGTAGTTCTGGACGATCAGCTCCTTCATCTGGCTGATCGTGTTTTCACGGCCATTGGGCATGTGCTCGGAAATGTAGGGGATCTCAGCCCAGACGACCATGCCGGCCTCATCGCAGAGGTCGTAGAAGTACTGGTCGTGCTGGTAGTGCGCCAGACGGATCGTGTTCGCGCCCAGCTCCTTAATGAGCTGCATATCCTCGTCGTGCATCTCGCGCGTGATGGCATTGCCCAGACCCTTGCGGTCCTGATGGCGGGAGACGCCGTGCAGCGGATACGGGCGGCCATTGAGGAAGAAGCCCCGCTTGGGGTCAACCGAGAAGCTGCGCACGCCGAAACGCTGGCGTACCTCGTCCTGTACCTCGCCGTTCAGCACGAGACGCACCGCGCAGGTGTAGAGATACGGGTCGCGGACGCCGTCCCACAGGTGCGGGTGCTCCAGCGTGACCGTCGTGTCCCGGCCCTTGCCGGTCAGCACCTCGGCACCGGCGGCGTCGCAAATCGAGAACTCGACCTCGCCGTCGCCCTCCATCCAGGTCTTGACCTCGATGTCAGCGTTTGCGCCGTTGACAGTGGGCGTGATCTGCACGCCCGGGCCGCCGAGGTAATCCAGCGCGATGTGGTTCCGGTTGACGACCAGCAGGCTGACGTCGCGGTAGATGCCGCCGTAGAAGGTGAAGTCAGCCTTCTGGGGGTAGACGCGGTCATTTTTGCTGTTGTCCGCCTCCACGATCAGCTCATTGCTGTCGGCCAGCAACGCCGTGACATCCGCGCGGAAGGTGGAGTAGCCGCCGTCGTGGCGGGCGACCTCCACCCCGTTCAGCGTGACCTTGGCGCTGGCATTCACGCCCTCAAACTGCAGCCAGACCTGTTGGGTATTTTTGTCAAAAGTGGGCGCCGTGAACTGCGTCTTGTAGATGCAGGTGCCGCGCCAGTAGTCGTTGCCGCCGTCCTGGCCGTCGATGTTGTTCCAGGTGTGCGGCAGGTCCACGGCAGTGGTCTTACCGTCAGGGCCGGTGAACTGCCAGTTCTTCATCAGCTTGGTCGTGCTTCGCATTGCGCCCTCCTGTGTTGTTTTTTACTGTACCTGTATTGTACAGAACTGTTAAATTTCTGGCAATAGGTTTGCGAAAAGTGGTATTTCTGGCGGGATATTCGGTTTTTGGGGTACAAAAAAGGCCGCCCGTTCTTTGTACATCTTGCACAAAAAACAGGCGGTATTTTTTCTTTCATCCCCTGGTGAGCGGCATCACGATCTTGACGGCAAACAGCTCTCCGCGGGGCTCTGTCGCCATGGTGCCGCTGTATTTCTGCACGACACGGCGGGCAACCTTCAGCTCATAGCTGTGGCGGCGTCCGTGGTCGGACTGGCTGCCGGACAGCGCCGGGCCGATGACGTTGATGACCGCGAAGCCCTGCCGCCTGCATACAAGCAGGTCGATCATGCGGCGGTCATTCTGCTGCTGGGCTGCAGCGTCGATGGCCTGGTCGAGCAGGTTCGAGAACAGCGCGTACAGGTCACCCGGCTCGATGGCCGCAAGGCAGGTGCCATCGGCCACGCAGTTCAGGCGGATGCGCTGGGCCTCACACAGCAGGCTCTTTTCGGTCAGGACGACGTCCAGCACCTCATTACCGGTGGCAGCGTTGGCGTCGTACATCCGGGCCGCCTGCTCGGCCTCGTCAAGGCTCTGCGTTGTGGCCTCGTCGGGCTGCAGGCGGCGCAGGTCGGCGATTTGAACCTTGAGCTCATGGCACTTGCGGTTGATGATCTGCACGTTCTGCCGTGCGATCTGGTACTGCTTGCGCTGGCGGTCATACAGAAGGTTCAGTGCGTCCATCTCCTTCTGCATGGCCGCTTTTTTGAAAAGCTCGGTCTGTAAATAGAGCAGCGTCACGCAGTAAAACTGGGTCAGCATCGACGGTGCGACTACCGCCGATGGCTGCAGCCCGACGCGCAGACTGGTTTGCAGTGCAAAAAACTGAAAGACGAATATCGCGCCCAGAAGTCCGGCACTGCCCAACTGGCGAGGGCCGATGTGGTAGATGCCGTCCTCCGGCATCGTGCGCGCCATGGTATACCGGACCGTCACACAGCAGGCAATGGTAAAGCCCAGCTGCCCCAGCAGTATCGGCGTGCTGTGCAGCGGCAGATGGCGCATTCCAAGCGTCTGCGCCGTCCAGATCAGAACGCGCCACAGCTCATAGGCCGACTCCGTCGTCAGGACGATCCAAATGCTGCAATATGCGCTGGCCGACCAGTCCAGCAACGTGCAGAGATGGGTTGACACCGCAGCCCAGATGAAATAACCGCCGTAAATCACCAGCAGCATCGCCGGCTTGGCGTGGCCGCTGTTGGCCCAGATGATGACCTGCGCAAACAGCACTGCCGCGATAAAATTCAGGGCGGTGCGCATGGGAAAATTCCTGCGTTTTTTCAGCGGCAGCCAGTAGGCCAGCTCCGCACCGCACAGGCCGACAGCACAAACCACCCATGTCAGAAGTGTATCCACCTACAGCGCACCCCCGACATAGGCCGCCAGCGCGGCCAGAAAGGCCGTGCGCTGGCGGCGGCTGATCTCCAGCCGCTCCTCCCCCACCTGCACCAGATCATCCTGCACGCCCCTGACGTGGCGCAGGTTGACCAGATAGCACTGGTTGCAGCGCGCAAAGTGGTAGGCAGCCAGATCCTTTTCGGCCTTCAGCAGACTGCCGCGCACCGACCAGGTATCCGTGGCCGTGTGGTAGTGCAAAAGGCGGTCCCGCGTTTCCAGATAAAGGATGTCGTCGGTATCCAGCAGCTGCACCCCGCCGCTGACCTGCAAGGCCACCTGCCCGCCGCGGCGGCGCTGGATGCGCTGCAAGGCGCGCTCCAGCTTGGTGCTGAACTGGTAGTAGCTGACGGGCTTGAGCACAAAGTCGAGCGCGTCGACCTCATACCCGCGGATGGCATACTGTGCCATGTTGGTGACGAACACGAGCACCACATCCGGGTCCTGCCTGCGGATGCGCTCCGCCGTCGGCATACCGCCGAGCTTTGGCATCTCAATATCCAGAAAGATGATGTCAAACCCGGGGCGGTACGGCTCCACAAGCTGTGCTCCGTCCGAGAAGGCGGTCACGTCCAGCTGGTGTCCGCTCTCCTGCGCATACTGCGCAATGAACCCGCAGAGCTGCGCCCGCATGGTGTCGTTGTCCTCGACCACGGCGATTTTCGCCATCTGCTGTGCCTCCTTTCCTGCATAAGCCTGCCTATTGCATATATATTTATTATGGCAAAAGACAGCAAAAAAAGCAACACCTTTGCAGGAAAAGGTGCTGCCGTTATGATAAATTTTATACCAGCATGACGAGTGTGCCCGCGACAAGCACGGCCAGACCTGTCAGAGCCTTTCTGCTCAGGCGCTCATGGAACACGATGTAGGAGAACAGCACCGTGACCAGAATGCTCAGCTTATCAATGGGCGCAACGAGGCTGGCCGGACCGAGCTGCAGCGCTTTGTAATAGCACAGCCAGCTGGCCCCCGTCGCCAGGCCCGACAGACAGATGAAGCCAAGCTCATTTTTGGGCACCGCCTTCACCTGGCCCTGCTTGCCCTGCACAAACACCATGACCCATGCCATGATGAGCACCACGCCGGTGCGCAGCGCCGTACCGAGATTGGACTCGACCCCGGTGATGCCGACCTTGCCCAGGATCGAGGTCAGCGCCGCAAAAATGGCCGAGCCGAACGCCGCCAACATCCAGCCGCTTTCCTCTTTCTGGACACCGCCCTTTTTCTCGATCATCAGGAACGTGCCGACGGCGATCAGCACAACGCCGATGCCCCTGGTCAAGGTCACACTCTCGCCCAGCAGCAGTGCAGCCAGCAAGATCGTCATGACCGTGCTGCTCTTGTCGATGGGCACGACCTTATCAATCGGCCCGCGCTGCAAGGCATAAAAATAGCACAGCCAGCTGACACCCGTAGCCAGACCCGACAGCCCCAGGAATGCCAGACTTCTGGCCGGGATGCTGGCAATCGTCCCCTGCGAGCCGACCACAAACACCATGACCCACGCAAAAATCAGCACAATGATCGTGCGGATGGCCGTGGCCACGGTGGAATCCGTTTTGCGAATGCCGCATTTTGCCAGAATGGATGTCAGACCCGCGAACAGCGCAGAGCCGACTGCGTACAGTAACCACATACAAATCGCCTCATTCAGCACTATTGTACGCTCTTTGCCCGTCTTGTGCAACCTGCTTTTGTACAAATCACGTTTTTACGCAAAAGCCGCACCCCGGTCTCTGCGCGGGGTGCCCTGCTCACCTGCCGACGGAAAAGCTCCCACTGTCTGTCGGCCTCCCTGTTGGCCCGGCTCACAATGTCGTCGGCCTCGCGCCGGGCATCCGCCAGCAGCTTATCAGCAGCAGGTGTTCATCAGTCGTCAGCGGTCCGGCTCACAGTCGAGGATCGACGGGATGTCCGTCCAGCGGTCTGCCTCGGCGGTGTAACGCTCATGCAGCCAGGCGACGGCCTTATCCAAGCCCGCCTGGTCGCCGTCAAACAGCTGTGTCTCGATCTTTTCCTCGGCGGTATGCTCGATGCTCCACGGGCCGGGCCAGACCTCGGCGCAGAGGGCCTCGCGCTTTTTCTTGCCGCTCTCGTCGCTCGGATCGGGCACCTTGATGGGGGTGATGACATAGCGCATACCGCCCTCTGCCCCGGAATACGGGTTGCCGTTGTGGAACCAGTGATAGATCGGGAATGCGTCAAGCATGGTCGGCACCTCTTTTTGCACAAATAAAAATACCCCGAAGCGAAACGCCTCGGGGTATCTTGGAGCGGGATACGAGTCTCGAACTCGCCACCTACTGCTTGGGAAGCAGTCACTCTACCGGATGAGCTAATCCCGCATCAGTGACTGCTATTATAGCGCAAATCAGGTAGGTTGTCAAGGGGGCAAGTTGGCGGCAACGGCAAAGCGGCAGAGTCCCTCACCTTTATATCATACTGAACAAATCCACCTGGCTCGTTTCGGGCAGACTGCCCAAAGAGCCGACGGCGCGGAGCTTGTCAAAAACAGACTGCGCCACACCGCTGGCCTGCTGCAATTCCTCCACCGAGATATACTCCTGCCCGTGCATCGTGGCCTGTTCCAGCGCAACGGCGGCGGCATCACCCAGACCGCGGATGGCCGTGAACGGCAGACGCACCTTGCCGTCCTCAACCACGTACTTGCTGGCGTAGCTCCTACCCAGCTCGATGGGCAAAAACTCGCAGCCGCGCTGCAGCATTTCGTTTTCCAGCTGCAGGCTGACCAGCGCGTCATCGTCCTTGGCGGTGCGCTCGTCCTTGGGGATCTTTTCGTTGTCGCGCAGGTGCTGCTTCGCCACACGGACGCCGCCCACGGCGGCCTCGTAGTCAATATCCGCGCCGCGCACCGTGAAGTACACCGCGTAGAAGATGGCCGGGTGGTAGACCTTGAACCACATCAGGCGGATGGCCGCCATCAGGTAGGCCACGGCGTGGGCCTTGGGGAACATATACTTGATCTTGCGGCAGGATTCAATATACCAGTCGGGCACATCGTGCTCGCGCATGGCTTCCTCCCACCCGGGCTTGAAGCCGCCCTTGGCGACCTTGCCCTTACGCACGGCCTCCATGATGTCGAACGACATCTTCGGCTCCAGTCCCTTGCGCAGCAGGTACAGCATGATGCTGTCACGGCAGCCAATGACCTCCGCAATGGTGCAGGTGCCGCTGCGGATCAGCTCGTCCGCGTTGCCGGTCCACACATCCGTGCCGTGGGACAGGCCGGAGATTTGGATCAGCTCCGAGAAGTTTTTCGGCTTTGCATCCAGCAGCATGCCGCGCACAAAGTTGGTGCCCATTTCCGGGATGCCGAAGGTACCGGTCTGGCTGCCGATTTGCTCCGGGGTAACGCCCAGTGCTTCGGTGGAGGTCAGCAGGCTGTAGACCTTGGGATCGTTCATCGGCACGCTGTCAATGGGGATGCCGGAATACTCTTCAAAGAACTTATAGAAAGTCGGAACATCATGACCCAACTCGTCCAGCTTGAGCAGCGTATCATGCAGGTACTTAAATTCAAAGTGGGTGGTCAGCAGGCCGCCCTTCACATCGTCCGCCGGGTGCTGAATGGCACAGAAAT
>OKVH01000812.1_pt1 | contig 16348 bp, 16 predicted proteins | sample 1604791 | NCBI WGS metagenome assembly OKVH01 (sample SAMN01760919, study PRJEB22395) | human gut metagenome | reverse complement strand
CTCCTCTGCATTGTCAATCGTGTGAATCTGTATCGTGTGCACGAGGTTCAGAAAAACCTGTGCCATAACGGGCAGACATGGTGGGCGCTACCTTGTGGGGGCCAGTGTAACGGCTGTCAATGCCGTGATTTTCGTAAACAAGAGGTTGGTGTCCATGCTCCTGTGCTCGGAGGGTTCCGGACACGTTTTCGCTGCATTCCATCACGCTGCCGCCCTGGTCATTAAGGCATAAAACAGACGGCATACAGTTCCCGCCGGGGCTGCCCTTGAGGGTTGGAGCAACCGATTCGTTGTATCCAATGCCGCCTGCGCTGGCACCTGCTCCGGCGGAAAAACCGGCTACAAAGGTCTGCTGCTTCATCCCCGGCTGTGCGCCCAGCGCGCCAGCTACATCGTGCAGGTCACGCACCTCGTCCCGCTGGTTGGCGGCAAAGGCCATGACGCCGTTATAGCCGTCAAAGCCCTCCGCGGCTCCATTTGGCTGTGTTACAAAGGTCTGCATCTGCATATTGGTGGTTGCCATCAACGCGCCTGACACGCCGTTCAGGTCAATGCCCTCGTTGCGCTGGTTCACATGAAATGCCTTTAGGTCAGTGGGTTGGCTGTCCGGCTTTATGAGCCCCGCTTGGATCTTCAGCGCACGCGCCAGCATCTTCGGCAACTCCTTGCCGCGCTCAAAGGCGCGGCGCAGGATGCCCAGACAGGCTGTTTTCGATAGATAATATTTTAGGGCTGGGTACGCCTCCAGTATGCCGGACAGTGAGACGCGGATCGGGCGGCGGGGCGCGGCCCCGGTATTGAGGGGCCGCTTGCCTTCCCGCCATGGAGATCGGAACTCCCAATGACGCTGTCCGAAGAGATCCACGGGAGAGGACAGCAGATCCAAGTGGAAATACGGGATCGAAACCAGTTCGGGGTCCGGCTTGCCCGATCTGCGCTTGGGCGGAGCTCCGCCCCTTTCAGCCGTGTCTAAATCAAGCATCGTCATCTGCCCGGTCGTATCGAATCGGTACATCTATGAGACCTCCTTCTCACTGTTTTCCGTTTCGTCAAATACATCAAATAAAAGCTGGGGCGCGAGCGGCCCGGCAAAGTCAGCAAGGAGAAAGATGCGCTTGCGACGCTGCGCGACGCCACACAATTGCGCGTCCAGACAGCGCCACGCAATAGAAAACATATCGCCTGCCGTGAGATCACCGACATCGGGCCATCCGTAAGGATAGGGGCCTGGGATAAGCTCGTTGGGAAAGCAGACCCGCACGATCTCCTCCAGCACGATCCGAAAGTCCTCATACTTCGGTTTTCCGCTTGAAAAGGCCCCCGGCACGTTCTCCCAACACATCCAGCGCGGCCGTATGTTGACGCTCTCCCGGCCACGGGCTTTCTCTGCCAACCGCATTTCACGCACAATGCGCATCTGCTCCATAAAGAGGCCAGAACGCGCGCCGACAAGACCTGCCCTTGCGCCAGCAACGGAGAGATCTTGACACGGGCTGCCCCCGCAGATGATGTCCACAGGCGGCAGCTCCGCGCCACGCAGCTTAGTGATGTCACCTACATGGATCATGCCGGGAAAGCGTAGCTTTGTCACCTCAATGGGAAATGCTTCGATCTCCGACGCCCATACCGGCGTGATGCCGTTGCGGACCGCAGCCAAAGGGAATCCGCCGATACCGTCGAACAGGCTGCCCATGGTGATTTGTGTTAACCAGGTCATATCATCACCCTTTCATTTGATCGCCGCGGCGATGGTTCGGGTGGTGTTGACGGCAGCCTGCGCCGTATACACGGCGCTCGTAATATTGGCCTTTGTTGTGGTGTCCAAGCCGAAGCTGCCGGCGATGCGCGGCACTTCGCCAGCGGAGAGCATGAGCCCCACGCCCATCAGCGCGTGGTCCTTGAACACCATGAGTCCCGCAATGAGGATGGTGGACTGGATGAAGGCGGTCAGGCACAAACCGATGACCTGCCGCACCCAGCCCATAAAGCCGTCCAGATAGCCGCGCGGGACGCTGAACATATAAAGGCTGCCCACGGCAATTTGAATCAGCAAAATGCCCCCGCGTTTGAGGTTGGCGAAAAACACCTTGATGACCGCGTAGCCCATGAGGATCACGCAAAAAAGGAGCATAATGGGGCTGGTGATGATGCCGAGACCGAAGTGAGAGCTGTTTATCACGTCCGAGAGCGTCTGAATCTCGCTGAGCTCCGTTATGATGTCCTGTCCCACCTCACCGATGCTTCGTCCGTAGCCGGTAAGTCCCGCGGAAAAGGTTCCCTGCAGCGACACCGATAAGGCATAGAGCCGGACGGGGACGACGGTGAACAGGCTCACCGCCAGAAAGCCCTTGATGATGTTCATCCCGCACTGCTGCAAATTACCCCTGCCGGTGGAGTATTCGATACCGCATTCAAAGGCGCAGACCACCACGCTGACGGTAAACAGCGCCCACGCAAGGCGGGAGAAAAAGAGAATGATGGCGCTGACCCATTCCAGCTCGAACAGCTCCACGCCCATATTGCCCATGAGGGCAAAGAAGTTGCCGAGAAAGCCTATGGCCTGCCCATAGACCCAGTCCATGAGCTGATCCAGGACTGTCGCGGCGACAAAATCCCAAATAAATATTGTTCATTCACCTCCGGAGACGCGACAAGGCCGCCGCCCTTTCGGGCGACGGCCTTGACTGCTGTCTTTACTTATTTCATTGTCTGTCCAAAGCTTTGGGTATCTTTGCTTTCCGGTTCATATCCAAGTTTCTGGCAAACAAAGTCTTGAACGAGCCTGCATTCCTTTAATGCGCAGACGGCGTCGGATTCATCCAGTTCTAAATTGGACGGATAGCGAACTTGAACGCCGTATGGCGTCAGTTCAATACAGGAGTCTGCCAGTTGCTCAAATCGCGTGTCTACTTCACAGCACAGCTTACAAAGCTGGATAAGGTCATGCGTTTTGGGCGGCTCTCTGTCGAATTGAACAAGCGTGGCTTTTAGAAATTTTTCGGCAGCCTGTTCACAGTGATAGCAAATAATTTCCACAGGCAGCGGACGCATCGTCAGCAGATGTTCCGCGGCGCTGAGATCCATATAGGCAAAGTCAAGCCATTCGCTGCTCCAGCCGGTGCTCATACAGCAAGACCCCCTCTCTTGCGATTTTCCGCTCCAGAGAAGCGTGTTCCGCTCTCTGATGGAATGCATTAGAGCGATAAACAATTACATCCAAGGGGACGGACTGCGCTGAAAAGAGCGCACGGCGGATCGCCTTGATCGCGTCTGCCGGACGCATGGAATTTTCCGGGATAATGACGCACAAATCGTAGTCACTATCATCGGTTGGTGTACCATAGGCGTATGAGCCGAAAAGATAGATCTTCTCTGTATCCACAGTTGCGTCAATGATCCGGCAGATATCAGAAAGCTCATTTTTCACAGATTCTGTCATTCGCGCCGCCTCCTTTCCTAATTTCCATTATACCCAGCACACAGAAAATAAGCAACTGATTTTTACCCTTGCACCACTTAGATGCCAATAATGCTCCAAATGTATTTCGGAGCCGTCAGGGTGAAGATGAGGCAGGCAAAGAGGATGGCGGGACCGGTCCATTCAAATTGACCTCTCTGGCGAAAATCAAAATACGCGCCGCCAAGCTTTACAAAGAACGCGATGGCGAGGATCATATCCAGCGCCGGGAACACCACCTTCTCCACCACAGCCTTGATCTGTTTAGCTGCCTCCGTCCACGTCTGTTCCACAGCGCCTGCCACATCGCCGCCCGCGGCGAGGGCGGAGGTGCAGCAGAGCGTGGTCAGGAGCAGGAGCGCCAACGCCAAAATCATGATTTTTTTGTGTTTCAAGATATTAACCTCCTTGATATGGGGATGCCGCCCCTTGTGGAGCGGCATCCGTTGTTGTTAGCCCTTAATAACCGGTGCGGGGCAGGGGCTTGCTGGGGGCGTAGACACTGGTGACCCAGCGGGAGGTGGCCATGATCCACTGCCCGTTGTAGACGCCGCCCGCGTCCGACGTGTTGACGAACTGCGTACCGCCGGTGAGCTTGGCAAGGGCCTTGCAGTCCACGCGAGGGGCCTCCACCTGCCGGAAGTTGGCGGGGACAATGCCGAACGCAGCCATAAACTCCGTCACATACTCGTTGGCGGCAAGCCCCAGCGCCGCGGGGGAAGCATCCAGCACATAATTTTTGGATGTGCTCAGGTTATCCGCCAGTGTGCGCCAGGTATCTCTGCTGAGATTGGTTTTGTACACGATCTTATAGTTTCCAGGGGTATTCCACGTGCCAGTATAGATGGTCTGGAGCCGAACCGCCTTGACAGGCAAAGTGTCTCTCCAATAAAAAGATTCCAGCGCCGTGGTGGAGTTGTTGGCAATACCGGTGAAGTTGTAGCGGACGAGCTGCCCCGGCATGACCTCCACATAGCCGGTTTTCTTGATGGAAACGTTGGTAGACAGGCTCTTGTTGGTCATGCTTGCCTTGACGATCTGACCGGCGTACTCGATCTCCACCTCAATGGGCGTCTTATCCAGCCCGTAAAACTCCGCCGCCTTGGATTCCACAATCTTATACCGCGCCAGCGGCAGGGGTTTGCTCACCGCCAAGCCGTTTTTGTCCGTCTTGATCGTATCCACCAGACGGTTGGTGCGGGCGTTGTAGATCTCAAAGACGGTGTTGGGAATGGGCGTCCCGGCAGGCCAGCCGTTCATGGCGTTGTAGTCCGCACTGACCTTTGTCACTTGGATCTGGCCGGTGATGGGAGTGTTCTTCCATTCGATTTCCGTGGTTTTACCAGACTTTACATACACGGTCTTTTTCTGCGTGTCGGGAATATATCCCTCATTTTCCAATTCACGCAGATAAAAACGGCCAGCGGTCAGGTTTTCAAACCGGACATAACCGCGGTCATCGCTTGTTTCCTGTGCAATGGGATTATTTCCACTGTCGTAGAGAATGAAGGATACACCGTAGATGCCCTCGCCGGTGGCCGAATCGACCTTGTGAATCAGGATACCGGAGATGGCTTTGTTGGTGATCTCCAGCGTGGCGGTCTTCCCATCCCTGACCTCGACCCGATGGGGCGTGTCATCCAGACGGTAGCCATCGGCAGCCTTCAATTCCGTCACGGCGTACCAGCCGTTTTCCGCTTCGGGGAGATGGATCACGCCGTTTTCATCGGTGGTGAAGGTGCCGACGATCTCACCATCCATTTTCCGGATCTCAAACTGGACGCCGGGGATGCGTGCTCCGGTTTTTTCGTCCTTTTTAATGACGGTAAGCCCGCCCGCGCGGACATTATAAAAGCGAAGGGTCTGCACCTCACCCGCCTTGATGAGAATGGATTTCGGCGTGCCGTCCAGCACAAAGCCATCCACGGTCTTGACCTCCCGCGCCGTAACGGTGGTGCCAGGTTCCAGATCATGGATAACGACGCGGCCATTTTCATCGGTGATGAACTCTCCGTTGCTTCTGCCCACAACAGCGCCGCTGCTGTCGGTCACAAGGAAGGTCACGCCCTTCAGCGGCGTCGTGGTGCCCTCGATATACTTTTCGATCACAAGGGTGGTGCTGGGCGTGTTGGTGAAGTGCAGCGTCTGGGTGTCATTGGGATTGACTACCACCGTCTGGGTGCGGCTGGCCTCGTCGATGGTGTAGCCGGGAATGGTGGCCGTTTCCGTCACCACCAGAGTCCCCACCACACCATGGATGGTGATTTTGCCGTCCTTGTCGGTGAAGTACAGACCGTTGCTGCTGATCTGTCCGTTTTCAGCGGGTACGAACGCGCCGGTAGAGGTCGTCACCTTGAAGGTCACACCCTGCAAGGGCTTCCCGGTGAGGGAATCCCGCTTGTCGATCACCAGAGTTCCGGCCTTGGAGTTTTTCACGATGACCGTCTGCGTATCGCCGTTTTTGCCGATGACCACGTTGGTGCTGGGACTGTCCATGACGTACCCTGTCGGGGCCTTGATCTCAGTCAGCACATAAGCGCCGGGGGCCAGATTGGTGATCGTGATCTCGCCCTGCCCATCCGTGGTAAAGATACCGTTCTGCGTCAGGGTCGCGGTGCCGATCACGCCGTCCAGCCCCACCTCACAGCCAGCGGCAGTGGTCACCCGGAACTCCGCACCGGGAAGGGGCTGACCGGTGGCACTGTCCCGCTTCTGGATGATGAGCTTGCCCTTGGGCTGGTTCTTGAAGGTGAGGGACACCGTGCGGCCCTCCTTGATCTGAACGGTCTGGCTCTGGGTATCAATGATATAGCCGTCCGGAGCCTTCGTTTCCGTCACAATGACGCTCTTGCCGGGTTTCAGGCCGGGGACGCGGATCTCGCCGTGTTCATCCGTCCGGAAGATGCCGTTGCTGTCGCCGATCAGCGTACCGTCCGCGTAGGTGATCTTAAATTCCGCGTTGGCGAGGGTCACGCTGGGGTTCACGGAACAGACCTTGCGGATCAGCAGGATGCCGTCCGGGGCGTTGTCAAAGCGGACGGTGACAACACTCTGCTCACCGCTGTCCGCCAGATAGATCGTCTCCGAGGCGTTGATGATGGAGTACCCATCGGCGGGGTCAACCTCCTCCACGATATAGGTGCCGGCGGTCAGGCCCGTCCAGATGGCGGTGCCGTTCTTGCCGGTGACCTTCTGCCCGATGGTCGTGCCGCCCGTGCCGGAGGTGCCGCCCAAAAACCGCAGCTGGAAGGTGCAGCCGGGGAGCGCCTCATGGGTCACGCTGTCATACTTCTCAACAACAATGGCGTTCAGCGGGGTATTCTGGAAGGTCAGGGTCTTGCTCTCACTGCCGTGGAGGATGATCTTCTGGGTGGAGGGTTCCTTCATCTGGAAACCGGGAGCTGGTTCCACTTCCGTCACGGTGTACGCGCCGGGATAGAGCCGCTTGCCCTGCTCATGGAGCCGGATCTCGCCCTTGGCGTCTGTGAGGATATTTCCATAATCAACCGTGGCAGGGGCCTCGGCGGATTCGCCGCTGCTGGTGTAAGTGATGTGGAACTTGGCTCCCTCCACAGGCGCGCCAGCCACACTGTCCTCCTTGTAGATGGTGAGCTGGGGCATTTTCTGATTTTTGAAAGTGACATTCACCTCGTCACCGGCGTTCAGGCTGATGGCCTGCTCCCTGTCGGCGTTTTTGCTGGGCAGGTAGTACGGAGCGGGAACAGATTTTTCTGTAATTTTGTAGCTGCCGGGGGCGACGCGGTCCGTCACGGTACCGTCCGCGCCGGTGGTCCAATCGGCGGAGAAATCACTGTCGATGCCCTCCACGGTGAACACGGTGCCGGGGATGGGCTTGGAATCCTCCGCGTCGATTTTGGTGACGGTCAGCCGAGGCATTTTCAGGTTTTCAAATACGAGGTTTTGATCGTCACCGGGGCCGAGGTAGATGGTCTGGATCATCTCGCCGCCCACCACATAGGGGGCAGGGACGGATGTTTCCTTTACTTCATAGCTGTCAACAGGGATCGCGGTGAGAACCGCCTTGCCGTCCGGCCCGGTGGTGGCGTCCTGATGATAGCCGTAATGGATGCCCTTGATCTCAAAGACCGTGCCGGGGATGGGCTGCTTGGTCTGCTTATCCAGCTTCTGGATGGTCAGATTGGGGAGCTTCTGGTCCTTCGCCGTTACGGTCACGGTGCCGCCGCCATTGACAGTGGCCTGATCCACATGGGCGCAGACGGGGGCGGTCAGCTTGGCGTAGGGGGTAGGGGCGCTGACCTCCACAAAGGCGTACATCCCCTCCGTCACGTTGGGGACGGTGATCTTGCCGGATGCGTCTGTGGCCTCCGTGCCGATCAGCTGCCCGTCCCGGAGGACGTGGAATACCGCGCCGGGGAGGGGCGCATTGGCGTCGGTCAGCTTAATGAGCCGCACCTTTACCTTCGCGTCATTCTCAAAAACGAGAGATACGTCCGTTTTGCCGTCCCAATAGAATTCCTGACGGACTTTGCCGGCGTCCTTGCTCAGAGAGTAGCCGTTGGGCGGCGTCACTTCTTCCGCCACATAGCTGCCGATGGGCATGGTATCCCAAGGCACATCCGTGAGCGCGCCGCCTGTGCCGGTGGTATAGGTGCCGGTGAAATTATTATCCACGCCGGTGATCTTGATGACCGCCCCGGCGAGACCTCTGGTGGGATCGTCCGCGTCCACCTTGCGGATCTTACCGGTGGCGGTGACGGTGGGGGTATCCGTAAAGGTGATCGTCACGGTGCTGCTGCCGTTGTTCGGCAAGACAACATATTCAGGCCCCGCGTTGTCGATCTCGTAGCCGTTCGGAGCCGCCGTTTCCGTTACGGCGTAGGTTCCGGCGTCCAAGGGAGAGAGGGTATAGGTGCCGTCCGTGCCGGTGACGATGTCCCTGGAGAAGGAGCCGTTGGTGGATTCCACATGGAACCGCGCTCCGGCAAGGCCCTTGGTGGGGTTGGTGGCGTCTACCTTCTTGACCACCAGCGTGTACCGCTCGTTTGTGACGGTAAGACTGCCGATCATAACGCTCTGGACGGTGCTGGCGGGGTGGGCGGCAGAGCCAGCGCCGGTGAAGGAATATTCTTTTACGTCGCAATCGCCCCAAACATCCTGCTTGCCCAGATCCAGGATATATTTCGCCCGATCCCGGAATGTGGTGCCGTCGCAGGTCTGGTCGATGCTGGTATAACTCGCGCCCTTCAGCGAGTTCCAGACGTACATCAATTCCTCCGCGCATGCGGTGGCGGGATCACCCAGGGAGCCGTCCTTATACCGCCACACGATGGCCTGTACCCAGGCGTTCATGTACCAGCTATAACCGGAATCCCAGATGTCATCCACGCCCAGGGCGTGGGCTTTGTCCGTGAAGATGCCGAGGGAGTGGGCGTAGTAATAGGCCATCATCATTTTGACGGTGGGATCGGTGACGGGCTTCGGATCGCCCCAGGTCTGGCCGATCAGAGAGGTGCCCATGCCGCCGCCCTTCGTCCCGCAGAAGCCCACGGAGGTCTTTCCGGCCACGCCGTAATACATCTGGTGCATTGTGCATCTGCCAAGGCTGGCGGACTGATAGGAAACACCGCTCATGCCGAACCGCTCCAGCTTGATGGTGTCGGCTCCCGCCGCCAGCGCGGCAGTGGGGAGCAGACCGAGAACGCAGATCAGGGCCAGCAGCATCGCGGTCACGCGATTTTTCAATGAATGCCATGTCTTTTTCATCGTTATTTGACCTTTCTTTTTAGATTTGCTCATAAGAAATGGCCTTCCGGCAATGATGCTGGAAGGCCATGTGAGCATATTGAGTTGCGGATAGGTTATGCGTAGGGATTGTGCGCGTTGGGATCACCGACGAACAGGAAGCAGATCGTTCCGCCCTCATCAGTTGAGATCCCGACGCCGATGGTGTCGCAATCAGGGTTTATCATCGTCTGGAAGTGGCCGGGAGAATTCCGCCAATTTTCCACTGCCCGCTCTGCGGTTTCAGAGGCGGGCACATTTGCGAACGCGGTGATGTTCGATCCAAATCCATGGGGATACCCAGAGGCCGCTACCGCCTCGCACTCCACCTTGTTCTGGTGGTATGCGACACGCAGGGACGCGCAATGCTGCGCCGCGTCCATCAGAGCCGCGTTGACCGTCAGCTCCGGCACACCGTTTTCCCGGCGTACCTGATTGACCAGCCGGACGATCTCCTGCCGTGCCGCGTCTGTCTGACTGGCGCCGGATTCCGGAATGCTCGCGCCTTGCTTGCCGTCAGCCACTGTCAGCGTCAAAGCGGCGGTCTGGCCATGCTGATCGGTCACGACCACGTCGGATGTGCCGCTGCTGACCGCGATAGCGGTCCAGAAGCCGGAGGCATTCTCGACGCGGATGACATTGGGCTGCGTGGAGACCACACTTTTTATATCCGCGCTGGGACTGATATCCAAGCCGCTGCGGTCTCCGGGGCGGAGGGTGCTGCCCTTGTAGCTGCTGACGCGGATACCGGATGCGGCAGGGGCGATCCCCGTGTATGGATGCCCGGTGTCAATTTGGACTCCGGCACTCCAATAAACATTGAAACCGACCTGCTTGCCCATGTCCCGCAGCTTCACATAGTTGTGTCCAGCAATGTTGTAGGCTTCCATTTCCACCTGTTGACCATCCACAAAGATGGGCTGCCAGGTCGGTTCCGCCGCGATCCCGGCTGCGACCGCGATAGAGCCGCCGGTCAGCGCCGCGCCGATCACCATGCCGGTGAGCATCATACTGACATTCTTTCTCACATTTTTGCTCTCGTTCATCTTTCTGCCTCCATTCTAACTGTGTATGTGTGAAAATCTTCTTCGCAGCTTCACCATATCACAAGTGAGGGGCAGAAGTCGAACAGAACCGATTCGGCAAAATGGAGAAAGATTCAGACCTCCGCTGCGGTGACGCACCAGCGCTGGTCCCGCTGGTTGCGGACGCAGGTGTAGAGCGTCAGCATATTTTCGCTGGAGTCCGCAAGGCCGCCGCGATCCGTTTCGCTGACCTTGAATACATCCGTCACCTTGTAGGTACGGGTGCCCAGCTTGGTGGTCAGGGTGATGGTATCCCCGATGTCCAGCGTGTGGATCTGGCCGAAGTAGCTGTTGGCACCCCGGTTATGGGCGGCGAGGCAGACGTTGCCGTTCCAGATGGAGGTGTCCTCAAAGTGCCCGATCCCCTTGGCAAGCGACTTGCTGTCCGTCCCCTGATAAATGCGGACGCTCAGATCCAAAGTAGGGATCTCCAGCCTGCCGAGGGAGCCGTTTTTGTAGTAGAGGTCGCCCGTCACCTCTGTGAACAGCACGGCGGGCTGATAGCCGCTGCCGCCATTCACCGTGTTGCCTGGGGTGATGACGCCGGAGGCACTGCCGGGTGTGACAACAGTGGCGGCGCTGCCGCCAATGACCGCGCCGGACGCGGGAATACCGCCGGGGGCAAGGTTGGGCGTGAGGTATTCACCGGTGTGGAGGGCGTTCATGCTCTCCGAGCCGAAAGCAGGCGGAATAAGAGCGGCGTTTTTGCTCATGTCGGTGTTTTTCATAGCGCCGCCATCCGCCGTGTGGATGACCTCAATAGATGTATCCCTGCCAAAGTCAAAGTCCTTCGGAGGGGCAATGCTGTATTCCAGCGCCGAGGCACTGGCCGCAAGGGATGCCATCATACTGACGGCAAGCGCGAAAGTCAAAATCTTTTTCATTCTGCGTCCTCCTCATCCGCGTTTTCTTTTCTGTGCTTCACCAGCAGCGCGCCGCCGACACCCGCACCTGCCGCAGCCACGATCCCAATGGGGATGAGCACATAGGACCAACGGAACGCGGATGCCGTGGCGGGTGTCTCCGCAGGCTCCGTGGACTGGATGGGCGTTCCCTCAAAAATGGCGACATAGCGGACACGGTTCAGGGCGATCCGGCTGACCGTGCCCACATAATCCGCCGTGACGGTATAGCCTTTCACATAGCTGCTGGTGGCGCTTCCGGAATAGGTGGCAACAGCCGTGTAGCGATCCGCCACGGCGTAGCCGTCCAGATTGGCGGTGTTGTCAGTCTGCCACTGGATGTCCGTGAGTGTCAGGGTCTTGCCGTTTTCCGTAATGGTTTTGGGAAGATACTGCGTATCCTGTTCGGCAAGGTTAGGATAGCTGCGCTTGGTGGAGATTTCCTTGGTGGCGCTGCCGTAGCCGGACGGCTCCACCTGCACGGTATCAAGTCGGAGCGTCAGGGTTCCCATGAGGCCGTCATCTGTGATGAATTCCCGCTCCTGCGGCAGCAGCGCCAACACAGATTCCATATCTTTCTTGGCGCTTTCAACGGAAATGTGCTCCGTGTGTTGGCGGCTCTCGTTTTCCGGAAGCTCCTGCTTCAGAAGGTCCGTCAGGGTGTAGTGAAAGCCGTCCTGCCGGAAGTCCGAGCGGGGAATACCGGCAGGATCGTCTTCGGGGCTCAGATCATAGATTTTTTTCAGTTCCGTGCCATCGTCACTGCGGACGATGGTGGTGGGGTAGCAGACCTTGGCGTTCGGTACCGCAGGCTCAAAGTCCGCCGCCAGCGCAGTGGGTGTCAGTGCCAGGGTCAGGCACAGCGCCGCGGCGCAGAGAGATAACATTCGTTTCATTTTGTGTTCCTCTTTTCTTTATTTTTATAGTGAACTTTCGTCTGCTCCAGCAGGAGGTCATATTCCCAAGGCTCCACTTCTAAGGAGAGGTAGGCCCCATCCTTCGTCATGCCGTCCACCCGATAGCGCAGCACCAGAGGAAGCTGCCTCTGCTTTTTCACATCCTGGGGCGAGAGCCAGCCAGCGCCTTCTACAAAAACAGCGCGAATGGCGGAATCATAGTTTTTTTCATAGCCCTGCCAGAGAAGGGCCTCCCGCAGTTCTTTCCGCGGCTTCTTGCGCTGGGGAATGGGGATCAGACGCTCCGGCTCCAGCAGAAAGCGGGGACGCAGGCTTTCCAAGCAAATATCCAGCGCGTCTTTCAGGGCAGCGTTCTTTTTCGTCAAGCCGTCGCGCCAGTGATCTGCCGCCAGAACATCCTCGCCCTGGGCATCGCCGGGGAAAAGACGCACACAGCGGATGAGCTCATAGGCGTGGGTGTCATCCGCCATGCCAAGGACGCGGGCCCCTTCCATAGGGAGCGACCGATAATGTTCGATGGCCGCCGCCAACGCGGAGAACTGTCTCACATTCCAGCCGGGTCTTCCGGGGCGGAGATCGTCCACGGTGTAATAGGTCATGCTCATGCAAATATCCTCCTCACTTCATTTTCATGCCGCCCAGAGTGGGGGCGTCCGTCTGTTCCTGTGTCAACATCTCCTCCAGCTTTTCCCTCGCCCAGTCCGGCAGGTATTTTTCGTCCAGTACGCCGATGAAATCCTCCCGATTCCATCTGGCTGTTTCGCCGTCCGAGAGGCAGGTGGCAAAGACTGCTCGACCACTGGAATGAGGCTCGCAGCCAAAACCGCTCCGAGCATACAGAAGTTGGTAATCCTGCCCCCAATACTGCTCCCGCAGCGCCTCTGGCGACAGCACCAGCACCTTGCCGGTGAAGTCCTGCTCGGTGCGGTCACCAACGCAGTGCTCCGCGCCGAACAGATCCAGCGCCTGCACTGCCTTGCGGTAGAAAGTGACGAAGCCATCCAGCACAGCCGGATGGCTTCGGACAACAAAATCGCTGTTGTGGTTGATGTCTTTGGGAATGCAGGCGCGCTCCGCCCACTGCTTGTTGGCATGACCGAAGCGCCCGTCCCACTTGAGTTCGTGCAAGGTGTTGGCAAGCACCCACGCAGTGCGCTTATAGCCGTATTCGTCCAGCACCGGCGTGATGCAGTCCTTGTTCAGATGCATCCCGTCGAAATTCTGGCGGATGGCGTCCTCGATAGCGTTACGACAGGCGATGTTCGCCTTGTGGCTCTCCCGCCAAAGAGGAAGCTCGTCCCGATCTCTCGCCTCGGCGGAGGAATAGGGGTAGAGATAGGTGTCATTCATTCTGAGATTTCCTCCTTTTCCAACAGACGGCATACGCCCTCCAGCTGCACACCGGAATCCTCCAGCATGGTGCGAACATCATCGTCCAGCTCGTCGATGAGCACATCCGCGGCGGTTTTCTCCGCTGCCTGCACGATGACTCTGCCCTCCTCTACAAAGGACTCCAGCGCGGCAGTGGGCGAGATCCCCGCCTCCGCCAGCTGACAGGGTGGAATTTCAAGGCCGGAGCATTGGGGTTTGCGTTCACAGGCACCGCATGCCGTTTCCATCATTCCGGCCTCCATTGCCATCTGGCTTCGTTCCGCCAGACGGGAGATCAGCTGCGGCGTTACGGTGGAAAGCAGAGAAATGGTTTTCAGCAGCTCTGCCACGGTGGGATCTCCCGGCAGCAGCAGAACACAGCCGCTGTCGGTATGGAGGATCAGGTCGCTGACATCTGCAAGGCCGGAGAGCTGCAGCGCGGCGCGGGGAATGGCAAGGGTCTTGTTCGCGGGGTCATGGTTCAAATGGAATTTCATGATGTTTGCCTCCTATTTTTTGATTTGTTTAACATTTCAATGGGCACTTTGGCTCGTGGATCATCTCATAGCGGGTATCGCCGTCACCGCCCAGCAGGTTTTCCAAGGAGAGCTGCCAGCAAGCCTTACGGGGATCATAGTTCGTGATGATGATTTCCTCATATTCACTTCCTGCCCTTTGCGACATACTATTTGGGCGCGAGGTCCGGAAAATAAAGCAGCCATCTTGATAGAGATCGCAAATGTATTCCTGATAGTTATACGAAACAATAAAGTACCCCTCACTCCCGATGAGCACATCGTGAAGCCGCCGGTGATCCTCCGGCGGGAACTCTACCGGATAGCAGCCCTCTGCCATATAGTAGGGCGGATCGCAGTAAAGTACGGCATTCTTCCTGTCATATTGGCGAATCAGCTCCTCAAAGTCCTTATTCTCAATGACAACATTGGCCAGTCTGCGGGAGCTCTCCCAAATCAGATGGAAAAAGCGGCGGATATCACAGGGCTTACCGCCGAAGGACTTGGCGCCGCCGCTGAAGCTGTATCGCACCAGCTTGAAGTAATCTGCGGCGCGGCGAATATCTCCGCGTGGCGCGCGTTCCAACATGAGGGCACGGATGGCTTCCGCGTCAGGCGGCTTGAGGTAGACCTCCGTCAGATCCATTTCCTCCTGCATGTAATCATCCGTGATCTCATCTTTTGAGAAAAATTTATAGAGGACGTTGAAGTCATCCCGTGTGTTCAGCGGCAGGAACCCCAATTCCGCTAAGAGCGCCATAGTACGGTTTTTCACGCAGCAGAAGAGGTTTGTCAGATTTCCGTTGTAGTCATTGTAGACTTCCATACAGCCCCGCTGGATAGGACGGCTTATCGTCACCGTGCCGCTGCCGCCGAACACATCGATGAAGCGCTTATAGTGATCCGGCATCAGCTTGTTGATGATCCACAGCAGCTTGCCCTTGCCGCCTACCCAGGGGATAAAGCTGTTCAAGATGCACCTTCTTTCAAAGGAAAAGCATCCAGTGACCGCTCTAATCCGCGTCTTGCTGCCGCAAGTCCATTTTCCATGTTTTGAAGCTGCTGAATCGTGGAGTAGACTTCACCGGCAGTCGCCGCGTAGAAGTATCCGCATCGATCGCTCCCAATAGGAACACCCTTGCGTCTCATACGATTTACAAGTTTTCGAAGATCTGTTCCGCTAATCCCTATAGCCGCTTCCAGCGCAGCGCTGCTCGCACTGTACCTTCGCCCGGTACATGCTCCTTTCAGATAACTCAATAATTTTTCTTCTCGCATTTTTGCTCCTTTCCGGGGTTGTACTCCCGGAGGAAGGGACAATGCGCAAAAAAGAAGGGGCCGCTTTCCCCCTCCGGGAATACGGCCCCTAAGTGTGATTGTTTTTCTGAATGTTCCGTTCTTACGGAACGGTAATCGCCCCGTGTGCTCCTGTGAAACAAACGCCATCTCCCATATAATTTAAGAACGGATACCGTTCAAAAGGAGATTGCGTATGGATCAGGTCGCATTGGGTAAACGGATCAAGGCCGCTCGTGAGCGAGTCGGCATGACGCAGGAAGATCTTGCTGCCGCTGTGGATTATAGCGTGGATCATGTGAGCGTTGTAGAGCGGGGCGTGAAGCCGCCAAAGCTGGAAAAGCTGGTTGCCATTGCCAACGTGCTCAATGTTGGGACAGACGAGCTTCTTCAGGACAGTTTGAACGCGGCGACGATGCTCCGAGCCACGGAACTCTCCGAGCGTTTGAAGACGCTCTCCCCGGACGGGCAGCGTAAGGTGATGAATGTGCTGGACGCATTGATCACTGAATTCCAGTAACAGTATGACAGAGGTTTGCTTTTTGCAGACCTCTGTTTTTTTCGACTGCGTTCGACATATTTCCCGTAGACTCCTGTAGTATTGTAGTTCCACGAGAACGATAACCGTTCTAAAAAGGAAGGAGTGAACGATATGAAACAAATGAATATTCGTGCCGAAGCAGCTCTGCTGGAAGTAGCCCGCAGACACCATACCACCGTGGAAGAGGTGCGCAGGGAGATCCGTCTGGCTATGGCGATGGCAATGTGTAACCCTGCCCCTGCCGCGCGGAAAATCTGGGGTGAGATCCCCTGTGATGGAAACGTCCTCACGCCGGAGGATCTCATCACCTATGCCGCGATGCGATGCCGGGAAGGGGAGTTCTGAAAGTTTCTTGCCCGTTTTACGGGTCAAGGCGGTGTTATTTCATTTTCATCTCCATTTTCTGTGTTTCCTGCATTGGTGACAGCATGGGCTGATAGTCCGCACGGTGCAGCAGACCGTAGGGCGAGAGCACTGCGTTGTCCTCTCTGATGAGGTCGC
>OKVH01000805.1_pt1 | contig 16435 bp, 10 predicted proteins | sample 1604791 | NCBI WGS metagenome assembly OKVH01 (sample SAMN01760919, study PRJEB22395) | human gut metagenome | reverse complement strand
TGGACTCCGCAAGGGACTTCGTCCCTTGACCCTTTCGCGCGATTGAGTTGACTACTCTTTCATACTACGCCCGCGTGTTTATGCGGGATTTCGCGTCTGCGGACGCGATTCCCCCTGCTTCACAACAATGATGAAGCTATTTTACTGCCCCATGCAGTTAAAATTCTTCATCATCCACCAATCTCGACAAGATATCCCCATTGAGCTGCACCAGCCGCCGCACAACCTCCTGCACATACAGCCTATCCAGCCCTTCCAGCGCCGGGTCAACCTCCACCGCTTCCCGCAGCGCCGACCAGTCGCCCGTCGCCGCCAAGGCAGCTAAGCGGTTCGTCTCGTCGATGTCCATCATGATTTCCGCCAGCGGCGCAGGCACGCGAATCCCCTGCGGCTGCACCAAGCCGTCCGCCAAATGCAGTTCACTTTCGATAATCGCGTTCGGCGGCAGCTGCGGCAGTTCTCCGCGATTTTGATGCGCCACTGCCGGAATCACCGCCGTTTCCTTCCGCAGAATCGCCAGCGCAAGGCGAACAGGGCGCGTCGGCGGCGTATCCTTCAATAGCATCAGCTGCGCCGTCATGCCGTCGGGCGTTTCGGCCCCCTCGTGACCAATCGTGTTCATGTGGGCAATGCGCTCTTTGCGCTTCTCGATGCTTTCGCCGAACGCCGGGTTCTCTTCGGGGATGTAGTCCTCCTCCGCCGCCAGGAACTCCGCGTGGCGCACCACGTCACCCACGGCAATCGCGTCGTACCAGCCCAGCCAGCGATGCGTCAGGCGGCCGAGCTTGTCCTCCTCCGCCATCTGCCGAAGCGCAGGAATCAAATCAACATTCTTGCCCTTTTCGCGCAGGGACACGAGGAACGAGAAGCCCGGCAGCCCCGCCGTGACCGCCTCGACCGCATCCTCCTTGCGGAAAAGCGCCTTTGCCAGCCGCGGCACGGTGTTTCCGCGATAGGCGGCATCATCCAACCCATACGCCTGAAAACCCGCGCCGAGGAACAGCTGCGTCGTGCGGGCGACAGGCTGCCCCAGCGTCACGACAATCGCTTTCGGGCAGGCGGAGCGCATATTGCGGCACAAATCCAGCACCACTTCGCCCTGACGGAGCGTATGCAGCAGCCCCTCAATGCCGCCGTGGACGCGCGCCTGATCGCTCAGACCGGGGTCATCCTCCTTCACGCCGCCAAGGGCATCCTGATCCTGCCGGAAGCGCGTCGCCGCCATGCAGTCGCCCGCGTAAACGACGCAGTCCGCGCCCATGAGGACTTCCTGCCGATTACCGGAAACGATGATCTGCGCCTTGCGGCCGCTGGCGTAGACGATGGCCTCGGCATAGTGCTGGAGGACATCGCGCATGGCGGCGTTTTTCTCCTCCACCGCGAGAATGCCATCCTCTTTGCCGGCGTAGAGGAAATCGACGAGCAGGAACGGCAGGTGCATCGGAATATCCTGCCCGATGAAGGCGAACTTAAAAGGCATGGTACAGCCCCGCTTTCTGGATACTTTGACAGTCTATCTTACCATGAAACACGCCAAAAGTAAAGCCCGGAACGATGGTGTTGCGCATCGTTCCGGGGGAAAGAAAGTTTGTTTCGGTTCTTTGGGTGAATTGCTTTTGGATTCTAACTAACAGGACTTGTCCGCAGCAACCAGAGGGCTTTCCGGTCGCCCTCTGGACTCCTTCGGCGCCGCCACTCTTGGGGTTTCATGTTTCTTGACTGATGCCGGAAGTTTATTCCAGAGCATCTAATCCGAACCGCAGGTTCGCCGGATAAACACGCGGGCATAGCCTGAAAGTGTCACCAACCCAATCGCGCGGAAGGGTCAAGGGAGGAACTCCCTTGTGGGGTCAAGGGGCAACGCCCCTTGCGGAGTCCAGAGGCAGAGCCTCTGGCGCCTCCCTTTACTTGTGCACCCGCACGCCCAGCTTGCAGTCCTGACCGTTGATCGACCAGTCGCGGACAATGAACGTGTCGTCCATCGGGGCGCGCTCGACGACTTCTGCCAGCGTGCCGCGCTTGAGCATATCGACGCCGCTCTCGATGGCGCTCGCCAGCACGTCGCCGCACTCATAGCGCACATCCACGCGGTCGGTCACGTCGAAATCGGACTCCTTGCGCATCGTCTGCACCTTGCTGACGACCTCGCGGACATAGCCCTCCGCAATCAGCTCCGGCGTCAAGTTCGTGTCCAGCACAACCGTCACGCCCTTATCTTCCTGCGCGACGAAGCCCGATTTCTGCATCGGCGAAGTCAGCACATCATCCTTGCTCAGCGTGACCAAAGTGCCGTCAATGTCAAACGACACGGTTTCGCCGCGCTCGAACGCATCGACGACATCGTTGCCGTCCATCGTCTGCAGGTGCTGGCCAATCTTGCCCAGCAGCTTGCCGTACTTCGGGCCAAGCGTGCGCATCTGGGGTTTCAGCTGATAGGTGGTGAACTCGCGCGCGGACTCGGTGAACACAACTTCCTTCACGTTCAGTTCATCCTCGCACAGCGCCTGATAGCTTTCGGAGAAGGACGCGCCCTTGACGTAGAGCTTCGCGGCGGTTTGACGGGTCTTGATGTTCGCCAGATTGCGGCACGCGCGGCCCAGCTGCACCACTTCCACCAGCGCGTCCATCTGCGCTTCCATATCCGCGTCGATGGCGCTTTCATCCGCCGTCGGGAAGTCGCACAGATGCACGGATTCCGGCGCGCCCGGCACGTTGTTGACCACCAGATTCTGATAGATTTCCTCGCTCAGGAACGGAATGAACGGCGCGCAGACCTTACTCAGCGTCACCAGCACATGGTACAGCGTGGTGAACGCGGCGTCCTTGTCCTTCACATCGCCCTTGCCCCAGAAGCGTTCGCGGCCGCGGCGGACGTACCAGTTGCTCAGCTCGTCCACAAAGTCCTGAATCGCCAGGGCGGGCTCGGTCACGCGGTAGTTCCACAAATCGTCATCGACGCGCTTGATGAGCGTGTTCAGCTTGGAGAGAATCCACTTGTCCATCAGGCTGAGCTGCTCGTTCTTGAGGTCATGCGCGGTCGGGTCGAAGTTGTCGATATCCGCATACATGGCGAAGAAGGCATACACGTTCTGCAAGGTGGCAAGGAACTTGTTCTGCCCCTCGCGAACCGCCTTTTCGGAGTAGCGGCTGGGCAGCCACGGCGCAGAGGTGGTGTAGAAATACCAGCGGAGCGCATCAGCGCCGAACTTGTTCAGCTCATCAAACGGGCTGACGACGTTGCCCAGATGCTTGGACATCTTGCGCCCCTGCTCGTCCTGCACATGGCCCAGCACAATGCAGTTTTCAAACGGCGCACGGTCGAACAGCAGCGTCGAAATTGCTTCGAGGGTGTAGAACCAGCCGCGCGTCTGGTCGATGGCTTCGGAGATGAAATTCGCCGGGAAGTTCTGCTGAAACTCCTCCTGATGTTCAAAGGGATAGTGCCACTGCGCAAAGGGCATCGAGCCGGAATCGTACCAGCAGTCGATAACCGCCTTGTCGCGCACCATTTCGCCGCCGCACTTTTCGCAGCGGAGCTTCACAGCGTCGATGAAGGGGCGGTGGAGTTCGAGGTCTGTGCCGGGATCTTCAATCGCCATTTCGCGCAGTTCCGCGCGGGAGCCGACGACGTGCATATTGCCGCAGGAGCACTTCCACACCGGCAGGGGCGTGCCCCAGTAGCGCTCGCGGGACAGACCCCAGTCGTGGACGTTCTCCAGCCAAGTGCCCATGCGCCCTTCCTTGATGTTTTCCGGCATCCAGTTGATGGTGCGGTTGTTGCGCACAAGGTTGTCCTTCAGCGCCGTCATGCGGATGAACCACGTCGGGCGGGCGTAGTACAGCAGGGGCGTATCGCAGCGCCAGCAGAAGGGATAATCATGCGTGAACTGCGGCGCGCTGAACAGCAGCCCGCGCTCCTGCAAATCCGCCAGCACCAGCGGGTCGGCCTTCTTGACGAACACGCCCGGCCACTTCGTTTCCGCCGTCATGCAGCCCTGTGGATCAACAAAGTTGACGAACGGCACGTCGTTTTCGCGGCAGACACGGTTGTCGTCCTCACCGAACGCCGGGGCAATGTGGACGATGCCCGTGCCGTCGGTCATGGTGACGTAGTTGTCGCAGATGACGAACCACGCCTTCTTGTCCAGCTTACCGACGGCGAAGTCGAACAGCGGCACATACTCCATGCCTTTGAGCGCCGTGCCGGGCATTTCCGCCAGCACCTCAAACTTCTGCTCCGGGAACACCGACTCCATCAGCGCCTTCGCCATGATGTACACGCGGCCGTCCTCCGCCTTAAAGCGGCAGTAGATGTCGGTCGGGTTCACGCACAGCGCCATGTTCGACGGCAGCGTCCACGGGGTGGTCGTCCACGCCAGCAGGTAGGTGTTTTCCTCGCCCTTGACCGGGAAGCGGACGTATGCGGACGTTTCCTTAACCGTCTTGTAGCCCTGCGCGACCTCGTGGGAGGACAGCGCCGTGCCGCAGCGCGGGCAGTACGGGACAATCTTATGTCCCTGATACAGCAGCCCCTTCTTCCAGATTTCCTTCAGGCTCCACCATTCAGACTCGATGTAGTCATTCTCATAGGTGATATACGGATGCTCCATGTCCACCCAGTAGCCGACCTGATCGCTCATGACCTCCCAGTCATGCAGGTACTTCCAGACGGACTTCTTGCATTCCTTGATGAACGGCTCGATGCCGTACTGTTCAATCTGCGGCTTGCCGTCCAGCCCCAGCGTCTTTTCGACTTCCAGCTCAACGGGCAGGCCGTGGGTATCCCAGCCTGCCTTGCGCAGGACGCTGTACCCCTTCATCGTCCAGTAGCGCGGAATCAGGTCTTTGATGACGCGCGTTTCGATATGGCCGATATGCGGGCGGCCGTTGGCGGTCGGCGGGCCGTCGAAGAACGTCAGCCGCTTTGCGCCGTCGCGGAAATGGAACGAACGGCGGACGATGTCCTTGTCTTTCCACAGCTGGGCGATTTCTTTCTCGCGCGCCGGGAAGTTCAAATCCTTGGCAACCTTGTTGTACATACCATGCACCTCATTCTTGTTGTCTCTGCTGCGGCGCAAACAAAAAAGTCCGCCCCAGCATGAAAATGCACTGGGACGGACGAAAATGCTTTTTGCGATTCATCCGCGGTACCACCCAACTTGACAGGCACGATGCCTATCCGCTCTGTGCAGGCGCACGCACCTGCTTTCTCGATAACGGGAGAACCCGTCTTTCCCTACCCGCTCCGCCGGACTTGCGTCCATTCCGCCCGCATCGCTTCGGAAAAGCGCGCTCCGGGGTGATTTGCCATCAGGCAGTCTTGACCGGGCTCACACCCTCCCCGGCTCGCTTTCCAAGGCTTGTCCTGCGCCGTCCCCATCCTTGCGCATTCCCATTCATTATAGCCGCATTTTCCCCTTTTTGCAAGGGGGATTTGCAAATTTTCAAGGGGCGTTGCCCCTTGACCCTTTCGCGCGATTGAGTTGAGCTTTCTTCCATAATATATGCGCGTGTTGCGCGGGGATTTCGCGCCTGCGGGCGCATCCCCCTGCAGCAAGCAAAATCCATCCGCAAAGAAACGAAAAACCCCCGCGGCACACACCGCAGGGGGACACATTTCACTTGCTGGAAGCTGCCGCCTTCTCTGGATACAACCGCTTCTGCAGCTTGCGGATGCAGGTAAAATAGCACGGGATCAGGAACAAATCCGCCAGTATCCACGCAACAGGGTTTGCAAAGCACGCGGCATCGTACCCCAGCGACGGGACGAGCAGCATCGCCACCACCGCGCGGCCGACAAGCTCCATCAGGCCTGCAATCATTGCAATCATGGTGTAGCCCAAGCCTTGAATGGAGAAGCGCACAATGTTCACAAACAAAAGCGGAATATACAGCACACTGTTGATAATCAGGAACTGCTGCGCCATGTCGATGACCAGCTGGCGGTCGGCGCTGTCCTGACTGATGAACAGACCCACCAGCGGCTTGCCGAAGAAGTAAATCGCCACAAACGCGAGGACGCAGTAGACACAGCCGATGATGGAGGATGCTTTCAAGCCCTGATTGATGCGGTCGAGTCTCTTCGCGCCGACGTTCTGCCCGGCGAAAGTCGCCATCGTCGAGGCGAGCGCATCAAACACACAGCAGAAGAACATGCTCAGCTTGCCGCCCGCCGTGACCGCCGCAACCGCAATCGTGCCGATGCCGTTAACGGCATATGTCACCGTCAGAGAGCCAATCGCCGTGATGGAATACTGCAGACCGAACGGGATGCCTATTGTCAGCAGGCGGCGGACAAACGGCGCACGGATGCGCTTGTCCTCCGGCTGCATTTTGAGGATGGTGAATCGCTTGCGGATGACCAGCAGACACCAGAGGCCGCTGATGAGCTGGCTGATGACGGTCGCCCATGCCGCACCCTCCACGCCCATGTGGAACGCAAGGATGAACGTGTAGTCCAGCACGATGTTGAGCAGCGCGGCAATCGTGATGGCGATAACAGGCGTTTTGCTGTCGCCCAGCGAGCGCATCACGCCGCCGCACATGTTGTACAGCACCGTAACCGGAATCGCGAAGAAAACCGGCTGGATATATGCGACCGACAACGGCAGAATATCCTCCGGCGTGTTCAGCATCCGCAGGAGCTGCGGCGCGAAGAAGCCGGTCAGCAGCCCCATCAGCACGGAAATCACCGCGCACAGGTACACGGAGTGCATCACATAGCGGCGCATTTCCGTCTCGTCCTTCGCGCCGAACGCCTGCGCAATCGGAATCGCGAAGCCGGAGCAGATGCCCATGCAGAAGCCGTTGATGAGGAAGTTCAGCGATCCGGTATCGCCCACCGCCGCCAGCGCCTCCGTGCCCAGCACGCCGCCGACAACCATGGTATCCATGAAGCTGTACAGCTGCTGGAACAGGAAGCCGCCCAGCAGCGGCAGGGAGAATGTCAGAATCAGTTTCAGAGGCGAGCCCTGCGTCATGTCACGGGTCACGTTTTTCTGCGCCATGTGAATGTCCTTTCGTTGATGCAGGATGGGGGGAAAAATCACGTTTCATTGTCTCCTATGGGGAACGCCTATTTATAGCACGTTTTTCGTCGGTTTTCAAGGGGTTTTGACAGGAATTTTTACGTCTTTTTTCCCCGTGTTTTTCGGACGAAAAGACGCCATTTTTCACGGCTGAAAGCGGTCTTGTAACTGCTATGGTGTAACCTATGTGACGGAATCTGAAAATTCAATCGTATGCTATTGACACCATGCGATTGATTTGCTATAATCACCCCTGTTTCCAATGAAAACATCAGCAAGGAGGTGTCCTATGGACAAGGAATTGGCAGGATTCGGCTGGTACATCAAGCGCATTGACAACGCCCTCGCCCGCGAAGCCTGTCGGAATGTCCAATCCCACAACCTGACGATGCAGCAAAGTCATCTGCTTTTCGTGCTGTCCGACGCAGAGAATCACACACGGACACTCAAGGAGTTAGAGAGCATTTTCGGCTGCGCGCAGTCCACGCTGGCGGGGCTGGTGACGCGGCTGGAGAAGAAAGGGCTGGTGGAAGGCTTCACCGACCCGCGCGACCGGCGCATCAAGCATGTTCGCCTGACAGAAAGCGGCGCGGAAATGCGGCAGACGTGCCACAAGGACATTCTGCAATCCGAAAAGCGAATGTCCGCCGGGATGACAGAGGAAGAAAAGCAGCTGTTCCTGCAATGTCTGCAAAAGGTCTATGAAAATCTGAAGGACGACATGAACGAAACAGAGCATTGCCACAACAATTACAATAATAATGAAGGAAAGGAATGATTTCATGCTGAAAACACTATCTGCGCAAATTAAGCAGTACAAGAAATCAACGATTCTCACGCCGATTTTTGCCGCGCTGGAAGTCGTCATGGAAGTGCTGATTCCCATGGCGATGGCGCGCTTGGTGAAGTATGGCATTGAGGGCGGCGACACCGGCGCGATTTACCGCTATGGCTTCCTGATGATGGCGATGGCAATGCTGTCGCTGCTTTTCGGCTCCGTCTGCGCGCACACGGCGTCCCACGCCTCCACCGGCTTTGCCGCGAACCTGCGCGATGGCATGTACCGCAACATCCAGCGCTTCTCGTTCGCCAACATCGACAAATATTCCACCGCCGGTCTGGTCACGCGCATGACCACCGACGTGACCAACGTTCAAAATGCCTTCCAAATGATTACGCGCATTGCGGTTCGTTCGCCGCTGACGCTGATTTTCTCAATGATTGCGGCATTCGTCATCAACCCGGGGCTGGCGGGCGTGTTTCTGATTCCGCTGGTGCTGCTGGGCGTTGTGCTGGGGCTGATTATCAAGCGCGCGACGCACCTGTTCGATCAGGTGTTCAAGAAGTACGACGACCTGAACGCCTCCGTGCAGGAGAACGTCTCCGGCATCCGCGTCGTCAAAGCGTTTGTGCGCGAGGACTTCGAGGACAAGAAGTTCGGCAAAGCGGCGACGAACGTCTACAACCTGTTCGTCAAGGCGGAACGCATCATCGCTTTCAACAGCCCCGTCATGATGCTGACCATCTACGGCTCGGTGATGGCGCTGAGCTGGCTGGGCGCGTCGCTGGTCACGGGCGGTTCGCTTGATGTGGGCGACCTGACCGCCATGTTCACCTACGTCATGAACATGCTGATGAACCTGATGATGCTGTCGATGATTTTCGTCATGCTGACCATGTCCGCAGCGTCTGCCCGGCGTATCGTGGAAGTGCTGAACGAGGAGCCTTCGCTGTCGAACCCTGAACAGCCGCTGGAAACGGTCAAGGACGGTTCTATCGACTTCAACCACGTCATGTTCAAGTACCATGCTGACGGCAATGGCGACCCCATCCTGAACGATGTTGATTTGCACATCAAGTCCGGCGAGACGGTGGGCATCATCGGCGGCACGGGCTGCGGCAAATCGACGCTCGTCAGCCTGATTTCCCGCCTATACGACGCAACCGAAGGCTCGGTGGAAGTCGGCGGCGTGGACGTGCGCAAGTACGACATGGAAGCCCTGCGCAATCAGGTTGCTGTGGTGCTGCAGAAGAACGTGCTGTTCTCCGGCTCGATTCTGGAAAACCTGCGCTGGGGCAATGAAAACGCCACGCTGGAGGAATGCAAAGAGGTCTGCGCACAGGCTTGCGCGGACGAGTTCATCGACCGGATGCCCGACGGCTACGACACGCACATCGAGCAGGGCGGCACGAACGTCTCCGGCGGACAGAAGCAGCGCCTGTGCATCGCCCGCGCATTGCTCAAAAAGCCGCGTGTGCTGATTCTGGACGACTCCACCTCCGCCGTTGACACCGCGACGGACGCCAAAATCCGCCGCGCGTTTGCCCAGCGCATCCCCGGCACGACGAAAATCATCATTGCGCAGCGCATTTCCTCCGTGCAGGACGCTGACCGCATTATCGTGATGGACAACGGCCGCGTGGAAGCGTTTGACACGCATGAAAACCTGCTGAAGAAGTCCGACCTGTACCGCGAGATTTATGAGACGCAGACGTCCGGCGGCGGCGACTTCGACAGCCCCGATCAGATGAAGGGTGGTGACGCGCAATGATGGGAGGCCCTCGCCGCAGAGGCGCTCCGATGCCCCGCATGTCCATCAAGGGGCAGGGACACATCCTCAAGCGCCTGATGAAAATCGTTTTTGAAAACTATCTGTGGCAGTTCATTGCCGTCATCGTCTGCATTGTGGTGACGGCGTATGCCACCATTCAGTCCAGCACGTTCACGCGGGATTTGGTGGATGTGTACATCGCCGGCATTCAAAAAGGCACCAAGACGATGGGCGATTTGGCGAATGCCATGATTCCGCTGGGCTGCGTCCTCGCGCTGGGCGTTGCCGCCAGCTACATCCGCCAGCGCCTGATGGTCAGCGTCGGCCAGGGCACGATGCTCAAAATCCGCACGGACTTGTTCACGCACATGGAGTCCCTGCCGATCCGCTACTTTGACACGCACTCGCACGGCGACATCATGTCCATCTACACCAACGACGTGGACACCCTGCGCCAGCTCATCAGCCAGAGCATCCCGGAGATCATCAACAGCGCGATTTCCGTCGTCATGGTGTTCTTCGCCATGCTGAACAATTCGTGGATTATGACGATTCTCTCGCTCATCCTGCTGACGTTCCAGATGCTGGCGTCCGCCAAACTCGCGAAACTGTCCGGCAAGCACTTTGTCGCGCAGCAGGCGAATTTGGGCCGCGTCAACGGCTTCATTGAGGAAATGATGACCGGGCAGAAAGTCGTCAAGGTGTTCTGCCACGAGGAAAAGGCGATTGAGCAGTTTGGCGACCTGAACGAGCAGCTGCGCACATCAGCCCACGAGGCGAACCGCTGGGCGAACACCCTTGGCCCTATCAACAACAACTTGGGACACATCTCCTACGTTATCTGCGCGATGGTGGGTTCGGCGCTGTCCATCGCAACGAATGGCGCGCTGATGTCCACGGGGCGTCTGGTGGCATTTCTGACGCTGAACCGCAGCTTCTCCCAGCCGATTTCACAGATTACCCAGCAGCTCAACTCCATCATCATGGCGCTGGCGGGCGCTGAGCGCGTGTTCAACCTGCTGGATGAAGCGCCGGAAGCCGACAATGGCTATGTGGAGCTGGTGAACGCGAAGGAAGCGCCCGACGGCACGATTACCGAGACGACCGAGCGCACCGGGCTGTGGGCATGGAAGCATCCGCACACGGCGGACGGCAGCGTCAGCTATCGCAAGCTGTCCGGCGGCGTGACGTTTGACCACGTTGATTTCGGCTACACGCCCGAAAAGACGGTGCTGCACGACATCACCATGTACGCCATGCCGGGACAGAAGATTGCCTTCGTCGGCGGCACGGGCGCGGGCAAAACCACCATCACGAACCTGATTAACCGCTTCTACGACATTCAGGACGGCAAAATCCGCTACGACGACATCAACATCAACAAGATTCGCAAGGCGGATTTGCGCCGCAGCCTCGGCATGGTGCTGCAAGACACGCACCTGTTCACCGGCACGGTGCTGGACAACATCCGCTACGGCCGCTTGGACGCGACGGACGCGGCGTGCATTGAAGCCGCAAAGCTCGCCAATGCGGACGAGTTCATCCGCAAGCTGCCCGACGGCTACAATACGATGCTGACGGGCGACGGCGCAAACCTCTCGCAGGGGCAGCGGCAATTGCTGTCGATTGCCCGCGCCGCGGTTGCCGACCCGCCCGCGCTGATTCTGGACGAAGCGACCTCCTCCATCGACACGCGCACCGAAACGCTGGTGCAGCGCGGCATGGACGCTCTGATGAAGGGGCGCACGACGTTCGTGATTGCGCACCGCCTGTCCACGGTCAAGAACAGCGACTGCATCATGGTCTTGGAGCAGGGCCGCATCATCGAGCGCGGCACGCATGACCAGCTGATTGCGCAGAAGGGCCGGTACTACACGCTGTACACCGGGAACGCGATTGGGGAATAATTGAGGATATAGAAAGCGCGCCTGCTTCCGAATGAAAGGGAGCAGGCGCGTAATTTATATAGGGATGTTATTCAACGCCGCCGTAGAGGTACGCTCTCGCCGTCTCGTCGCCCGTGTGGCAGAGGTACAGCCCGTCGTGCGTCTGGATGAGGTAGAAGCCGCGCCAGTAGAAGCCGCACATGGTGTCCTCGGCGAAGAAAGGCAGCTTGTCAATGCCGCGCGGTTCGCTGAACTGGCTGTTTTCCTCGTCGTACTCCATGACCCACACCGTATTGTCATGCACGAAGTACATCGCCGTGTTGTCCTTGTTGGGGGCATAGGCATAGTAGGCATCGTGCGTCACATAATCGCCCAGCGCGACGTCATAATCCTGAATCGGCTGAAGGGTCAGCGTGTTGACCAAGTTATGCACAACGCTCGTCGCTTCGCCGTTTGGCAGGTTCACCATCGTCAGCACCTTGCCGTCGTACAGCGTGCGCTCATACTTCGAGCTTTCAGCGCTCCATCGGAAGAAGCCGGGCATATCAGGCATGAGGTGGCTGTCTTCTTCGTCCTCCAGCGCAAATTCCATCATTTCGCCCTTGCCCGTATCCACGTCGAACCGGACAATCTGGTATTCGTCCGTCTTGTCCTTCGCGATGACGTACAGCCCGTTTTCCGCGTCGTACACTGCCTGTTCGGCCGTCACGTCGTACAAGTCCTTTGCAATCGGAAACTTCTTCCACCCCATCTGCGGCACGGTGCTGTAATCGAGTTCCGTGACCATCTGCATCCGCACCATCGTGTCATCCGTCGGGGGAACAAAGCTGTACAGCCGCCCTTCGTTCGCGCTGAACAGCACCAGTTCCGCGCCGCCGTTCAGAAGCATCACCTGCCCGTAATAGCCGCTCTGTTTCAGCGCTTCCGACCAGATGATGTCTTCCAGATTGCAGACGACTTCCGGCTCATATTCGGGGTCATCGACGCGCAGCAGCTGACTGCCGCTGATGAAGAAGAGTTCGTCTTCAAACGGCAGCGCGCTGGTCACGTCCGTGCGGTAGCGGCTGCCGATGCCGTGCGTCCAGTCCATGGCATGGTCGGCAGATTCGGCGAACACGGGCATCACGCCCAGCGTCAGCACCAGCAGGAGGGACAGGAATGCCATTCGGAGGTTGTGCTTCATGGGGAGGCTCCTTTCTTTGGTTGAGCGGTTATTGTGCGGATTGAGGCACACGCGACATATCACAGACGTACACGTCCCAATCATACTCTTTGAAATAGTAATATCCTTTCCAGAAAAGCCCATACTCCACATAATCCACGCTATCTGGAATTTCGTCAAATCCACGCGCGGGCATCATGCCGTCTGTATACCATGCAATGTTATCATGCAGGAAGAAGAACCTCTGGCTTTCAGAATCCCATGCGAATCCGGAGCAGGAAGAATTATAATAGTATGCGCCAAAGTCTAAATCATATTTTGCCTGATTTTCCAAGCACAGATTTTCAATATCTATCAGCTTATAGCTTGACACGTTTTCTTCCGTATTATAGACGGAGACAGAACGATTTCCAACGTGGTATATCGTGCCGTCAGAATCCGTTTTCCGGTCTCGCTCCTGATATACAAGCAGCGTAGATGTCCATTCCGGGTTTTCCTGCCACGAAATAACTGCGTCAATCTCATCATCACGGTATGCCAAGATTTCGCCTTTTCCCGTTTTCAGTGAAAAGCAGATTAAGCAGCCATTCAGTTGATAGTCCGTGCGCTGCCACTGCGAACCCCGCATATAGATTTTATCGCCGATTTTGACGATTTGTCCATGTACGTCCGATACATAGGTTTCGTCATCCTGCAAATCCCATGCCAATTCCGGCACAGAGGAATAATCCAGCGTCGAACGCAGCTTCGGCTTCACCGTACCATCTTCAAAATCCAGCCGATAAATCCGCGCCATAAACTTCACGAAGATATACAGCGCATCTCCATCGGTAAACAGCAGATAGTCTTTATAAGAAGCATACGGACTATTCTCGCCATCGTATTCCGGCAGCAGATTTTTCAATTCAAAAACCTTTTCCGGAATAGCATCCGGCTCATGACATTTGAGCAGTAATCCCCCGTAAACGAAATACAGTTCATCTTGGAAAACCTGCAAAGACGTCACCCGTGCCGGTATTCCATTGGCGTTTGTCTCCTCGTACACATCCCCCCACTTCCAAAACTCCTCCGCCGCGAGCGCGCTTCCGGCGTTCAGCAGCGTCAGCAGAATCAGCATCAGGGCGGTCAGTCGCTTCCAACGGGTCGTCATCGTGTTTCGCTCCTTCCGTGTCTCGTCGGGCGCGTCCGAACCAGCTTTCGGGCGCTTTCACCTATTAAGACGCTGCAAAGGGGCAAAACGGGACATCATTCCGCAAAAATTTTTTTCACGCTCTGCGCCACCAGCACCGCTTCGTCCGCCGGCAGCCCGATGCTCGTCACGCGCAGCATCCGCTTCCCCTCCGCCCAGATGATGCTCACCTCGTGCGTATCCTCGGTCTGGCGGTCAATCAGGTAGCCCGGCACGCTGTGCAGATAAATCGTCAGCACCCGCGCATCCGCCGCGCGGACGTTCCAGCCGTCGAGGTTGTCCTGCTCCTCAAAGCGCAGGGAGCGCGTCTCGTCGGCATAGTAGGCTTCGCTGTGCACCTGGTCGCCGCGTGTCGTTTCGCAGCGCACCAGCGGCAGGCTGTCCGGCAGGAACGTCGGGAAGAACAGCCCCTCCCAGCCGTCCGGCACGTCCATGCGCGGCACGTTCGCGGTCTGCTCCTCCTTCGCGGGTTTCATGCCGACGTGCGCCATGCCCGTTTCGGGGTTGATGGACAGCACCAATTGGAGGATTTGCTCGCGGAACGCCTCAGAATTCGCCAGCGCAATCGGGAACGCAATCCCGACCGCCACAATCAGGCACGCCGCGGCGCGCACCACGCAGTCAAGCATATGCAGGACAGTCCGGCGCTTCTGCTGCTTCGCCTTGCGGTCGATTTTCGCCATTGCCCGCGCAAACGCCGCGTCCGCCAGCTTCTCTTCGTCCGCCGTCAGCGGCTGTTCGTCCTGCCAAAGTCCACTGCGGATGAGGGTGTCAATCTGCTCATCCGACACCTGCTGATTCTTTTCGTTCATGCTGCTTCCTCCTCTCAAAACAGTTTCTCGCGCAGTCTGCCCCGCGCGCGGTGGAGATACTGCCGGATGCTGCCCGGCGACAAGCCCGTTTCGGCGGCGATTTCCGCGTCCGTGCGGTTTTCCAGTACCTTCAGACGCAGCACCTGCTGCTCCTTCTCCGGCAATTCCGCGATTGCCCTGCGTACTGCCGCCATCGTCTCCCGCATCAGCACCTTCTCTTCCAGCGCCGCCGGGTCGGGATAAAGCGCGAGCGCCTCGTCCCCGTCGCGCAGGAACCGCCCGCGCTGCCGCTGCTTGCGCCGCAGTTCGTCCATCGCGGTGTTTCGCACAACTGCCAGCACATACGCGCGTTCCTGCTCCTCCGTCAGCGTGCGCAGCAGGTCGATTTTCTCCATCAGCGCCACGAGGCTGTCCGACACAATGTCCTCCACCGCCGCGCTGTCAGCGGCATAGCACTTCGCCAAGCGAATCATGCTGATGCGGTGGCGCTGATAGCACGCCGCGAGGAACTGCCGCTCGTCATCCGCCTGAGCCACCCGCATCCCGCCTTTCGGATGTTGTTTCTCTTGCATCTGCTTCCAGTATAGCATACGCATATCGGATTCCGCAAGATTCAGGCAAATTTTTTCCGAAAAAAAGGCAGATTTGTACTTGACGAAACCTATAGGAATAGCGTATAATGCCGTCATTCTTCCTCCTGACTTTATCGGGAGGAAAGACACGAAAAGGAGGCGCTGGTTATGCGCATTGCCAAGTCCGTCGCTGAACTGATCGGCCGCACGCCGATGCTTGAACTCACTCACTTTGAGCAGACGCACTGTCTGAACGCGCATCTGCTGGCGAAGGTCGAATTCTTCAATCCCGGCGGCAGTGTGAAAGACCGCATTGCGCTGGGCATGGTGGAGGCCGCGGAAAAGGCGGGCAAGCTGCTCCCCGGCGGCACGATTATTGAGCCTACCAGCGGCAACACCGGCATCGGGCTGGCGATGGTCGCCGCCGCGCGCGGATATACCGCCATCATCGTCATGCCGGACAGCATGAGCGTCGAGCGCCGTCAGCTGATGCTGGCGTATGGCGCGAAGCTCGTCCTCACCCCCGGCAAGCTCGGCATGAAGGGCGCGGTTGACAAGGCGAATGAACTCGCCGCCGAAACCCCGAACGCGATTGTCGTCGGGCAGTTCGTCAACCCGGCGAACCCCGCCACCCACCGCGCCACGACCGGCCCGGAAATCTGGGTGGACACGGACGGTCAGGTGGATGTGCTCGTCGCGGGCGTCGGCACGGGCGGCACGCTGACCGGCATCGGCAGCTACCTGCGTGAAAAGAACCCGGATGTGCGCATCGTCGCGGTAGAGCCGTTCTCCTCGCCCCTGCTGTCGAAGGGGATTGCCGGACCGCACGGCTTGATGGGCATCGGCGCGAATTTCGTGCCGGATGTGCTGAGCCGCGATTTGATTGACGAGATTATCACCGTCAAGGAAGACGACGCTTATCGCACGGGGCGCGAGCTGGCGGCGCACGAGGGTGTGCTGGCGGGCATCACGTCCGGCGCGGCGGTCTGGGCGGCATCGCAGGTGTCGGCGCGTCCGGAATTCGCGGGCAAGAACATCGTCGTCATCCTGCCCGACACAGGCGAGCGGTATCTGTCCACGAAGATGTTCGCCGTCAACGAGTGAATCTCCTGCCTTCCCGAAAAATTGCTTTCGGGAAGGCAGTTTTTTTGGTTCTTCACGGAATCTTGGGGAGAAGAACAGCTTGGGGGCGCGTCTGCGGACGCGCAAAGTTACTGGCAGGGACGCTTCGCTG
>OKVH01000803.1_pt1 | contig 16484 bp, 16 predicted proteins | sample 1604791 | NCBI WGS metagenome assembly OKVH01 (sample SAMN01760919, study PRJEB22395) | human gut metagenome | reverse complement strand
GTGTTAAGCCTGTCGCTAGCGTTCATCCTGAGCCAGGATCAAACTCTTCGTTGTTGTTATCTTGTTTTCTTTATTTCTAAAGTTGGTCGGAAATTCAGGCGGCTGACCGCCGCTGCTCCCTTCCTCCATCAAGAGTCCAACCGCGCTTTGAGATCGATTTCGTCCCGGCCCGGCTTTCGCCATGATAAAGTATTGTGTCGTAGATTTGGAATTTGACAGAGCTTTTGTTCGTCCTCAGGCGTCAGCCTTGCGGCCGGGCCCTTCGGACAGCTCTTGTACTACTTATATCGTTGATGCAAATCTTTCAATGTGCTCTATTCTTCAGGCCGCCGGAGCGCTTGCTCCGGAACAGCTCCGCAAAGTTACGGACAATTTTGAAACCACCAAATTTTTCGGCGAGTTTTTAACAAAATTTTGCTTCCTTGCGGCGAACCAGCTGCCGGGCTTCATTGTTCTAACCTTTCTGCAGGCCCCTCCGGGCCGGTTGGTTTCCTAAAGCGGGTGCAAAGGTACGCACTGCCTAAATCCCCTCCAAATTTTTCGACAACTTTTTTTTCAAAAAAATTTCGCAGCGCCAGAAAATCTTCAGAAAATCCGCCAGAAAATCGACACCCGAAAACCGGCAATAAAACAAGAGAGCCGCAGCGCTTCCCGGCCATGACACAAGACAAGACCAGAGCTGAAGCCCGGAGCACAGACAAATTTGCAGGTGCCGACGGGGATTGCCGGACTTCACCATTATGGAAGGGATTGCCGGATTTCATTGTTGCAACAGGGATTGCCGGATTTCATTGTTGCAACAGGGATTGCCGGACTTCACCATTACGGAAAGGATTGCCGGATTTCACCATTACAAAGGAGAAAACGGACAACCCGGAAGGCGAAAAGGGACAATATCGCGGCGTATCGGATAAAAGCCGTGTGATGTTTTCTTGCGAAATTTGCCAATGAAAAAGTCAGACAGCAGAAAAGGTTGTTCAAGCCATTCCTAAAAAAGGATTCATTAAACATCTAAATCACAAAGCGCCATGGGAACTTCTCAGCGACCATATAATCCGGACGGCCGGATAAAAACCATCTCCATAAAGGATATAGAGGGGAAAGCATATATGGCAGACTATGTCGACGAGTACGTGATGTGCGGCAACAGTCTGGCCGACGTAATGGGAGGCGAGGAATGCATCCGTGTGGCGTTCTGCCTGATAGTGTTCTGCACAGAAGGGCGGCTGGAGATAACGGTCAACAACGTTGTCTACAGGCTGCAGCGCGGCGACATGCTGACGTGCCTGCCAACTTCGATAATAAGCGACGCTATGCTCAGCAATACCCACCGTGTAAAAGTGTTCGGATTCTCGCCGGCCTTCATGGAGGGCCTCCTTTTGGGAGAAGGAAAGGTTGAAAGCATTGTGGAATATGTGCGTGAATCGCCACTGCGATCGGTATCGGCCACCCAGCTTGACTCAGACGTGCTGATGCTCTACGGCAACATAATCTCGCGCAAGGCCGCCGACTCCGCCCGATGCTTCAAAAGAAAGATCATGCAGGGGATATTCGCCGCCTTTTTCTGCGAGATAATGACCGAGATGGCCGGACGTCTTACCGAGAGCCACAGCAATTCCGGAGAAATGCGGCGCGCCACTATTGTATGCAAGAACTTCATCAAAGCCGTAGCCACCGACGACGGAACGCACCGCTCGGTCGGCTACTACGCCGACCGGCTGTGCTACTCATCGAAATATCTATCACATGTAGTGAAAAGTGTGAGCGGCCGCACCGCGACATCGTGGATCAACGACCACACGATAGAAATCGTAAAGCATCATCTGCGTCACTCGGACAAATCTGTGAAGGAGATTGCCGACGCGATGGGATTTCCCAACCTGTCGTTTTTCGGCAAATACGTAAAGCGCCATACAGGACTGTCGCCCGTGGCCTACCGCAACCATAAGCCCGAATAAAGGCAGCCTACAGCTACCCCCAACATCCCCAGCCACTTCCGACGAATATCCGAAGAATCGTCTGTTGTGTCCTTCCGGCAACCGCAGCATTGCTGCTGTTCCCGGCATGCGACATGCTTGTCAGCCATCCATACGACGTACACGTGACCGGAGAAAAGAACCTCACGGAGAAGAATATAGCTCTGATTACCGAAGCCATGCGCGGGCACACGTCGATGCGCTTCGCCGTGATTTCCGACACCCAGAAATGCTACGACGAGACCGCCGATGCCGTAGAAGCAATCAATGCGCGCGGCGACATAGATTTCCTGCTCCACGGAGGCGACCTCACCGACTACGGCGCCACCAAGGAATTTTTCTGGCAACGCGACATTCTAAACGGGCTGGCGATGCCCTACGTGGCCGTAATCGGCAATCACGACTGCCTGGCCACAGGGGTGGAGGCCTACCGGGCGGTGTTCGGCGAGCTGAACTTCGCGTTCACAGCCGGCAACACCCGCTTTCTATGCCTGAATACCAACGCGCTGGAGTTCGACTCCTCTGAGCCGGTGCCAGACTTCGGGTTCATACGCCGCGAAGTGGCAAACGCCAGGGGCGCCGGAATAGAAAAGACCGTTGTGCTGATGCACGCGTGCCCCGGCCGTAGAGGAAGCCGGACTCTACCAGAGCTTCAAAAACGGCGAGGCAATTTTCGAGAAACCGTTCATGACCAACGCCTGGGGAGTGCGCTCCGGCCCGCTTCTTCGCCGGCGACGAACTCCCGCGCTATCCCTATCAGACGATATGGCCCTATACCGACATGGTGCAGAACAAACTCCACATGGCCAACGACATCCGCACCGGGTGGTGCCGCACTACTCCGCTCTGGGGCCGCGGACTGCATCAGAAGGTAACCGGCGCCTAAACGGCCGACCGCCTGCACGACTGCCGCGCACGCACCACCATGGAGGCCATAATGTGGCACGGCTATTCGCCGCAATGCGACGCCCGCTACAGCATCGAGCGCTTCCGCCAACTCAAGAAAGCCGACCGCGACGCCATAGTCACTTTCCTGGATGCAATCTGATTGCCCACGCGACGCCCCTACACAATAATATATAATATAAATAAACAGCATCTCCAGCGGACTTTCCGTAGATGAACTCCACCACCCGACTTTTCCGCAATCTCGCTTTCGGACTCACAGCCCTCATTACCGCATCATTGATTGTCGCTACTGCGGTCGAGGGCGTGGCCGGAAGCGGGAAAGCACCTTCCGGCGTCTACGATGCCGCCTGGCTTTCGGCGTTCCGACGCCCCCGCACCCTGCTACTCTATCTCTCCATCGCCTTCATATCCGTCATCATTACGTATTTCGGCGTGAACTATCTCCTCCCCGGCCTCCACTCCTACGCCTGAGTCCTACCCTCCTAAGCCTCGCGTTCCATAGGCCCTCCGGGCCTCCGCTGCAGCCATCCTCAGTACCGTGCTGAGGGCGGAAAGCCCGAATGGTGCAATAAGGTGGCACTGTGGGCGCGCTTCGGCTCGCCGTTTCCACCCGGATGGCGGGCGCGGAAGGAAGATTATTTTGGGCAGGCGGAGGTTTTTTGCTAACTTAGTGCCGAAGAAATCTCTCCGCAATCCAACCCACATTCTCCGAGATGACTCCCAGCGATTTACGCCCGAACAAGCCGGAAGCCCCCAGGCCATTGTTCTCGATTATCACCGTGACATACAACGCCGAGCAGACCATAGCTCCGACAATCGACAGCGTGGCGGCGCAGACGTGCGATCTGTATGAACACCTGATTATCGACGGCAATTCCTCCGATTCGACCATTGATATAATCCGTCGGCGGATGCATCCGCGCCTTTCGTTCCGGTCGGCTCCCGACAGAGGCATATACGACGCCATGAACAAGGGTCTGGCCAACGCCACAGGCGACTATGTGCTGTTTCTCAACGCGGGAGATACGCTCCACTCGCCGGATACGCTCCAGCATGTGGCCGACGCAATAATGGAAAACGACTATCCGGGGGTGGTATACGGTCAGACAGATATCGTGGACTCGCAGCGCCGCCGACTTGGCGCCCGACACCTGACAGCGCCCGACACGCTTACCCTCCGGAGCTTCGCCGACGGGATGGTGGTCTGCCACCAGGCGTTTGTGGCTCTCAGAAGAATAGCGGAACCCTACGACCTGCGCTGGCGTTTCTCCGCCGACTACGAATGGTGTATACGCGTGCTCCAGCATTCGCGCCGCAACGTGCTGCTGCCGGAAGTCATTGCCGATTACCTCAATGAAGGAACCACCACGCGCAACTGGCGACGCTCCCTGGCCGAGCGCTTCCGCATAATGTGTTATTATTATGGCTTCTGGCCCACAGCCCTACGCCATATAAAATTCCTCGGCCGCTATCTGCGCCGCAAAACCTCCGACAAATGAATCCCGCATCAGCCATCAACTGCACCGTGGCTCTGAATACCACTTTTGTGGTACCCACGGCCGTCAAACCGGAATTTCTTGAATGGGTAGACCGCGTCTGCATCCCCTCGGCTATGGATTCAGGATGCTTCGGAGGATATCAGATAATGCTCATCAAGACTACCGTAGAGCCCGGATGCGAGAACATCGCCGTGCAGCTGCTTGCCCGCACGCAGGCCGATGCCGAGCGCTACCTCGAGGATATGGGGCGCGTGCTTGCCGACGACCTGGCAGCCCGCTGGGGCGGCCGCGTGCTGTTCTTCACCACCTGCATGGACATTCTGAAATCTTTTATCACCCTGAGCCTTGATGAATAAGCCCGCATCGCCCGACCGCATTATCATAGGGATAGACCCCGGCACCAACGTGATGGGCTACGGCATCCTTGCCGTGGAATCGCGAAAGCCCCGGGTTGTGGCCATGGGAGTGCTGAAACTCAACAAAATGGAAACGCACTACATGCGGCTGCACCGCATCCACGAGCGGGTACTTTCGCTCATCGGCCAGTATCTGCCCGACGAACTGGCCATCGAGGCCCCGTTTTACGGGAAAAACGTCCAGTCGATGCTCAAACTGGGACGTGCCCAGGGCGTGGCCATGGCGGCGGCTTTGAGCCGCGACATTCCGATTACCGAATACGAGCCGCGCAAAATAAAAATGGCAATCACAGGCAACGGCGCCGCCTCGAAAGAGCAGGTGCAGGAAATGCTGGTGCGCATCCTCGCAATCCCCCGCGAGAACCTGCTGCCCGAACTCGACGCCACCGATGCCCTGGCCGTGGCTCTATGCCATTTCTACGAATCACAACGCCCGCAGGCAGCCGCCGGCCCGCGCAGCTGGAAGGAATTCATCAGCCGCAACCCGGAGCGCGTCAGCAAGTAGTGGCGACTGCCCTCTTCCCGTGGCGCTTCCCCGGTGGCGATTTTAAGGCAGCGGGGGTGAAAATTGCGTAAATGCTTTGTCGGCAAAGGGAAAATGCTTATCTTTGTGCGCTAAAAGCGTCCCTGAGGCTTTTTGAAACGGCCTTACTGCATGCGGACCAACGTCCGACCTCACGCAGGAGTCCGTTCCCACCATTCCGGAAAAGTAAAAAAATAAATAAACCACTTGCATTAAATGTCAACACTTGAACAAATCCGTCAGCGCCCCGTCCTGATCATCTCGATTCTGGGTGTGGCTCTGCTTCTCTTCATCCTCACGGCAGTTGACCGCCCGGGTGAACTCTTCACCGACAGCCACACCGTGGCAAAAGTAGACGGTGAGAAAATCGACTACCTTGAATTTCAGAAACGCGTAGAGCAGCAGCAGGAGCAGATGCAGCAGCGCGGCTATACCAACGTCGATGTAGCCCAGGTGCAGGAGTACGTGCTCCAGCAGATGGTGAATGAATCGCTTCTCAAGAAGGAATTCGAGCGTCTCGGCCTCACCGTGACCGACACCGAGCTCTCGCAGGCAATGCTGGGTGCCACCCCGTCGCCCTACGTGCAGCAGATGGTACAGAGCATGGGCATCCCCTCGGCGCAGCTCCTCTACGAGGCAGCTTTCAATCCCACCAAGAGCGGTGTTACCCCCGAGCAGGCTCCCCAGTTCCAGTCGGCCTGGGCCGAACTCGAGAAGAATACCGAGGAAATGATGCTCCAGCAGAAATTCATGGCACTCTTCGCCGGTACCCTTACAGCCAACAAGCTCGATGCCAAGGCTCTCTACGAAGACAACGCCACCACCTCGACCATCGTATACGCCAAGAAGGACCTCTCCACCCTCAAGGATGCTGACTTCACTCCTACCGACGCTGAAATCAACGACCTCTACAATCAGGAGAAGAACCGCTACCGCATCAACGAAAAGCAGGTTGTGATCAGCTACATCGCCGTTGATGTAGTTCCCTCGACCGACGACCTCGCCGCAGCCCAGCGCGAAGTGGAAGACGCAATCGTTGGCCTCCGCATGAACGAAGGCACCGACGCCGTGGCCTCCAACGGCAAATTCTACGTGAACCGCGTTTCGGCAACCGAAGCATCTCTCGCTCCGGCCCTGAAGAAGGCCGTCCCCTCGATGGCAAAGGATTCGGTGGCAATGATTTCGTTCATCGACAACCAGTATACCATCGCCAAGCTTCTTGATGTCACCACTTCGATCGACTCCGTGCTTGTCGACGTGGCATTCATCAACGAGACCGCCGACGCCGACTCGGTAATCGCCCGTCTCAACACAGGTGCAAGCAAAATCGACATGGGCGACGCCATCGCCCAGAGCCAGGATTCGATGTGGGTATCCCTTCTCGACCCGGGTATCGCCCAGTTCAAGGACCAGATCGCTACAGCCGAAACCGGCAGCTACTTCAAGCCCGAGGGCGGTCAGAACGGCATGACTATGCGCGTTCGCTCGCGTAAGGCTCCCGTGGCCGTCTACGACGTGGCCGAGATAACCTACGATGTCGTACCCTCCAACGCCACCATCCAGAAGCTCAACGGCGACCTCCGCAAATATCTCGCCGACAATTCCACCGCCGCCAAATTCACAAGCGAGGCTACCAAGGCCGGTTACTCGGCCCTGAGCGCTGTTGTAACCCCCTCTACCCTGAGCATCAACGGTCTTCAGGAGAGCCGCGGAGCCGCAAAATGGGCCCTCGACGCCAAGAAAGACCAGGTAAGCGGCGTATTCAACAACGACCGCGACTCACGCCTGCTGGCCGTAGCCGTCAACGACGTCTACGACGGCAAGTTTGTGCCCGCAACCAACGAGACCGTGCGCAACTACCTCACCAACAAAGTGATGAACCGCAAGAAAGCCGAGAAACTGATTGCCGACTACAACGGCAAGGGCAAATCGGTAGCAGAATACGCAGCCGCCATGCAGGTGAAGGCCGATACAACGCAGGTGACCTTCGGTCAGCCCTATGTCCGCAACTTCCCCATGTATGAAAGCGCCCTGCAGGCCAACGTAGCCGTTGCCAAGAAAGGCGAACTCGTAGGCCCGGTAGCCCTCAACCAGAGCGTAGTGGTATTCACAGTGACCGACGTCACCGCACCCTCGCGCGAATTCGACTACAAGAACGACGCCATGGTGTTCAACCAGCGCGAAGGCGTGGCCTCGTTCCAGCGCACGCTTCCCGCCGTGCTCCTCGGCAACAAGAAAGTCGAGAACAAAATCCAGAAATTCTACAGCGACGCCCGCTAACCCACGCTTAGCGCACAGCTAAAAGAATACCCCAAACCAACCGCAGGGCGGTGCCACCAGACTCCCATCCGGCCGCACCGCCCTGCCGGCGTAATATATTTACGCGAATAAATATGGAGAATTACCGGTTTTTCTCTACATTTGCACAGACACAGAAATCCTTATCAATCATATGAAGTTGTTTAAACTTCTTCTTAAAATAGCTTCATATGAGGTATACATTTCGAAGACAAAGTTTATATAACTTCTTTAGCAACAATTATGTTCCGACCAATTATCACAGCCATATGCCTTTTCACGGCAATTATGGCTTCGGCAATAAGCATCAACTTTGAAAAGACATGGCTCGACCTCGATACCAAAACAAAAAAGGGAGTTCCAGCTATTGCAGCGCATGCCAAACTGCATATCAGCGGAATCAAGGGGCAGGACTTCGACCTGGTCGCAATAGTGCAGGATGATAATGGGGAATGGCACAAGAACCGCCAGGGAGATATAGTAAAAACACATTACAAGGTCAATGCCACATATGATGATTCCACATGGGAAAACATAATGGTATATATACGTCACAATCGCCTTGCCCCAAAGCCCGGCAAACACGAATACAAAGTATACCTTTACATATATTACGACGGCAAATGGCTTGACGGCAAACTTGCGGGAACGTACAGCCTTACCGGAAGCTCAAGCTCTTCAAAACGCAGCAGTTCATCAACATCTTCGTCGTCGACAAGGCGTTCAAGCTCATCGACGCAGCGGCACTCCTCAACACACCGGCACTCTTCGACCCAGACCGGTACCTGCGGCGTATGTCAGGGCTCCGGCATAATGACATGCCTGCTGTGCAACGGCGCGGGAGGGTCACAGCAGTGGAGATGCCTTACCTACCCACCCTACTCCCAATATTATGAATGGGTTACATGCATGGCTTGCGGAGGGAACGGACATGTGGCGTGCACATGGTGTAAAGGGACTGGAGAAGTGCAGATTGCACAACCTTCAACCAACTACAATACAGGAACATACAACAACTCCAACAATTATTATAACAATTATGGGTCCTCCGTCGGCTCGTCGTCGAGCAGTTCGTCGAGCACATACTCCACTTGCCCCATCTGCCATGGCTCAGGGGTATGCACATCATGCGGTGGCCGAGGCGGAGAATGGCGCGATACCGGCTATTATACCGGAAGCGGATCTAAAAGTTGGATAGATTGCCCTTCATGCAACGGCAAAAAAACTTGTTTCAACTGCTTCGGCACAGGCCGAATCTGACAGAACCGGGATAAAAAGAGGATAATAAATTAAACAGCAGTCCCCGCCGCACATCGGTAAGTGGCGGCGGGGACCTCTGGGAAGGGAAGATAGTTTCAGCCTTACTTCTCGGGAGTATTCGAGAGATAGAGGGTATGATATTCATCGAAAATCTTGCGCAGCGCCGTACCGATCTTAAGATAGGCCGGCTCGTCGAGGTTAGCCAGCGAAGCGCGTACCGACCACTTCGGGCCGTCGAATCCATCGCCGTTGAGGAGCACCACAGCGGTCTCGTCGGCCAGACGGATTACCAGGTCGAGCGGTTCGTAGTTGTCGTTGAGCCATTTGGCGAAGTCGTCGCCATAGATTTTCGAGGCCCATACCATAAGGTCGATTTCGCTATAGTAGCCTGCGCGATAGGGATCGGGCTGCAGGGTGAATCCGGTTGTCTTCCAGAAAGCTTCCAGACGGCGCTGAACCATGTCGATAAGCTTGGGCTGCAACTCCTTGGCGTGGAGCAGACCGAAGCCGGCGAAGAGGCTCATCTGAATCTGCTGAGGCGTCGACAGGCCGGCGGTGTGGTTGAGGGCCACCAGACGGCTGTCGGCCACCAGACGGTCGATAAACTTCATTTTGTCGGGGTCGAGCACAACCGATGAGTAGCGGCGGTGGAGGTCGGCCTTCTCGGCTTCGGGAAGCCGCTGGATCTTATCGTCGAAAATATTTTTCTCGGGCAGTGCCATGGCGGCGAGACGCCAGCCCGTGGCGCCGAAATATTTCGAGAACGAATACAGGCAGATGGTGTTGTAGGGAAGCACATACATCAGCGAGCGGAAGCCCTTGATGAAAGTGCCGTAGACATCGTCGGTAATCACCATCATCTCGGGATTGTCTTTTTTCACGACGTCGACAAGCTGGTCGAGCACCGACGGAGCGAGCTCGTAGCTGGGGGGATTCGAGGGGTTGATAACGCATACGGCTTTCACCGAGGGGTCGCGCAGTTTGTCGATTTCCTCCTTCGGATACTGCCAGTCGTGGTAGCCGTCCTTCTCAACCTTGTTGGCCGATACGTAAACCACGTCGAAGCTGAACCGGTCGAGATTGGGGATTTCGATGTAGGGGGAGAATGCCGGGGTGAGGATTGCGAGTTTATCGCCCTTGTTGAGCAGATGGTTGGCCTGCATGGAATCGAACACGTAGCACATTCCTGCCGTGGAACCCTCGGTGGCGAAAAGGTCGTAGACGGTCTTGTCGTCGCCTCCGCCCATAGCCCAGCGCATGTAGTCGCGCACAATCATCTCGGTGTATTTGAGGATTCGGGGCGGTGTGGGGTAATGGTCGCCCAGAATGCCGTCGACCCATTCAAACACCAGTTCGTCGGGATTCGCATCGTAGGTAGTCACCATGTAGTTGTAGACATGGTTCAGTACGTGAGCGCCCGCACTGCCCTTGTTGTCGGCAAGGAAGGCCTTGAAACGGTCGGCCACACCCTCCTGGGTCGGACTCTGGGTAATGCCGAGCGACGCGTCGTATTTCACGCGGTTGGTCTCGCTGACCGCAAACTGCCCCAGAAGGAAGAATGCCTCGCGCGGGAAGGTCAGCATCCAGTTGGGATTGCCACGGCCGGCGTTGAGGAATGTTGCCGTCGAGCAGCGTGCGTCGAGTTCGGCGAGATTAATCAGAGTGTTCTTGATTTCAAACGGGCTCATGGCCGACAAAGCTTTTTCAAACGCCTTGTTTTCGTTTTTACGGAGGTCATCGCATTCGTCCGTTGTCTTTTTGGTTGTAGTGTTCATTGTGAGTTGCTGGTAATTTCCGGCCGGTAGCCCGGTGGACACCGGCCGGAGGGTGTGTTGATAATAGTATTTTATATAAGCGGGAAAGAGTCGGAGACCACGGTGGCGTCAGACGAACATCAGCACCATGGCCACGCCCATGAGGATAAGCAGCGTGTTGCCGATGGCATACGTCACGGTATAGCCCATGGCAGGCAGCGAGCTCTGCAGGGAGTCCTGAATCGCGCCGAGCGATGCCGTGGTGGTTCGCGAACCGGCGCAGCATCCGAGATTTATGGCGGGGTGGAATTTGAATACTTTCGCCCCGAGGAACATGGCTATGAGCAAGGGCACCGTAGTGGCGGCAATACCCATCAGGAAGAGGTCGAAACCCACCTCCTTGATGCCCGAGATAAACGACGGGCCGCACTGGATACCGATTACGGCGATAAACATGTTGAGGCCGAGGTTGTTCATCAGCCACAGCGACGAACTCGGAATGATTCCCGCCGAGGGATGTTTCGTGCGCAGCCAACCGAAGAACAGACCGGCGATAAGCGCACCGCCCGACGTGGAGAGGCTGATGGGCACATCCTTTACCGTCAGCGTAATGGCGCCGATAAGCGCGCCGATTGCGATGCAGAGGCCAACGAAGACCATATCGGTTACGTTGGTGGGTTTCTCTACAATACCAATCGACGGCCCGGCGAGCTCCACCTCCTGGGGAAGGCCCACGATTTCAAGCATATCGCCGGCCTCAAGCTTCTGCTGGGCATAGACAGCCATCGGCACTTCCGCACGGCTGAACGACTTGATGGCAACGCCATACATGAACGGTTTGGCGCGCAACTGATCGATGGTGAGGCCGGCAGTTTTTTTCGTAACGAGCACCTTTACGTGTTCGGCATTGAAAGTGAGCAGCTGCGGGTCGTCGACCTCCGGGCCGATCCAGCTTTCGTCCTGGATGATAAATTCATGACGTCCGGAAAGCACGATTTCGTCGCCCTGACGAATTTCCATCGAAGGAGTGGGGGAAAGAATCTGATCGCCCTGACGCACGCGCTCCACGAAGAGCCGGTGGCCGAGGCTGCTGAAATGCTCCTCAATCTGCGCTACAGTCTGCGGGGTGGCGAAATGGTCGGCCGCTACCTTATAGGCACGGAAAGAAATGGGGCGGTTGCCGTTGATGTATGCCGGGTCGGAGGAAAGCGTGGAATGATTGAGCTGAGCCTCAAGGTCGCGCGTCTGCTGGCGTACCTTCTTCAGGCCGCCGAGCATGGCCGGACCGAGATTGCCCAGAACCCATGCCGAACCGATAGTACCGAATACGTATGTTACCGCATAGCATACCGGAATCATATCTATCATGGCCTTCTTCTGGTCGTCGGGAATATGCAGCCCGCTGATGGTGTCGGTACCGATACCGATTACAGCTGAAATAGTCTGCGCTCCGGCAAACAGACCGGCGGCTATGCCGGCGTTATAATTCATCAGCTTCGCGCAGGCCCATGTGCATCCCAGACAAAGGAAACATACCACTACGGCGAAAATCACCTGTTTTATGCCACTGCCACGGATTGCGGCCACAAACTGGGGGCCACACTTATAGCCTATGGCAAAGAGGAAAAGCAGGAAGAATACCTGCTTCATGGGAGCGCCAATCGGAATGTTGAGCTGCCCGACCAGCACACCTACCAGAAGCACCGATGTCACGGTGCCGAGCGAAAAACTCTTCCACTTGAACTTACCTATCCAGAATCCCAGACCTATAGTAATAAAGATGGGAATCGACGGGTATTCACGGAGTGTGTCGACTAACCAAGTCATCATAGTAGGAAACGTTGAGAGATTAAAATAAACAGTGAATAAGGATAAAAACATCGCGGCCGGCACGCCGGACACCCGCAACGGCGCCGCACGTATCTCCGCACGGCAGTAAATGTATAACAGCGGCCGCCGCCGCAAAGTTTCCGGGAAGTGTCGGATGAAGATGCCGCGTTAAGTTTCACGCGGCGTTGCCCGGCATTCTTTTTTCAGAAAAACGCTTCCGGAATGCTTGATATATCAAAAAGTTTTGTAACTTTGCACCCGTAAATGCGCCCAAGCGGCACTCTGCGGTCCGCCCGCGCGCAATTTTTCACCGACCCCAAGGAAAGATGCCGGAGTGGTCGATCGGGACGGTCTCGAAAACCGTTGTACCCTTACGGGTACCCAGGGTTCGAATCCCTGTCTTTCCGCAAAAATAGGCTGCAAGTCAACAACTTGCAGCCTATTTTCATAAAGGAAGCAGGATGAGAGCCCCGAGGGGTCGCTAACGCGCATCGCTTTGGTAGCGAAGCCGACAAATTTCGCCAACATTATAGGAATCTGGCAACTCCCTGATGAACGTATTCTGTCAACTATAGACGGTAAGGACGATGGAGCGCGAACCGCCATAATCGCGGAATTCGCAAAGATAGATACCCTGCCATGTTCCGAGATTCAAACGGCCGTTGGTGATGGGAACCGTCAGCGAAACGCCCATTAATGAAGATTTCGCATGAGCCGGCATATCGTCGGCGCCCTCCATCGTATGGGTGTAATACGGCTCGTTCTCCGGCACGATATGGTCGAGAATCCTATCCATATCGGTGCGTACATCCGGATCGGCATTCTCGTTGATTGTCAGACCACAGGAAGTATGCTTCACGAAAATGTTCAGCAATCCGGATTGGGGAAGCTGACCGGAAAGCCGGCGGAGGATTTCGCCCGTTATAAGATGGCAGCCGCGCCTCATTGGCGGCATCCTGAATTCTATCTGCTGTATCATCTCGGTTGATTACAATTATTTCTGAGTAATACTGAGGCCTGTATTTATGTTGCGCCCACATTGTCGGTCTACAGGCTGAAAATATTCTGAGTTTGAAAATCGCGGCAAAGCTACTTATTATTTCTCACATAACCGGGATTCACGTAATAAAAATATCAGTCTGAAAGCGGCTACCTATCAGAGAAAGAACTGCAAAATGTGGCCGGAAGACCGCATTTTGTGTATTGACTTCATTTCCACTTATCTGTAATTTTGTAAATAAAAATCGAGATGAAAAAATACCTGTTCTCTCTGGGAGTAATTCTGGCATCCATATTCCAGGCTTCCGCCTCCGACGCCAATCCGTATGTCGGCACTGCCAACGTTCCTAACGTTCAGCTCAACAACGGCATCCTTATGCCCCGGTTCGGACTGGGGACTTTTCTGCAGCCCAACGACTCGGTATGCTACAACTCTGTCAGCACGGCTTTGAAAGCCGGCTACCGGCATATCGACACAGCCCACGCTTATGGCGACGAGCGCGGCGTAGGCCGGGCTGTAAAAGAAAGCGGCATTCCGCGTAATGAAATCTGGATGACCAGCAAACTCTGGCCTTCGGAATATGGCGAGGGAAAAACTCTCGCTGCTATCGACAGAATGCTTGAGCGGCTCAATACGGATTATATCGACCTGCTATATGTCCATCAGCCCGTGGGAGATTTCATGGGTGCATGGAAAGACATGGAAAAGGCTGTGGCTATGGGAAAGGTCCGCGCGCTCGGCATCAGCAATTTCGATGCCAACGACGAGGTGTTTCAGAGAATCATGCGGGAATCGACGGTAAAGCCTGCCGTGCTGCAAATCGAATGCCATCCCTACGCCCAGCGCGTGGAAATGCGGGAGAAGGTCAGACCATACGGCATACATGTTACGTCCTGGTTCCCCCTCGGAGGAGCCATGAGCCAGGGAGCATTGCTCCGCGACCCCGAAATCATGAAAATAGCTGAAGCGCATGGCAAGACTCCCGCACAGATTATCCTGCGATGGCATATCCAGGAAGGCCTGTCGGCCATTCCGGGAGCTACAAATCCCGACTACATCAACGAGAACATCGGTATTTTCGACTTCGAGCTTACCGACGGAGAAATGCAGACCATGCGCTCCCTCAACAAGGAGACGCGTTTCTTCAATATGACCCTCCCTCAGGTGGAGGAAATGGTGAGGAACTATCCCCTCGCCGACTGAAAGCAGGGAACGAATCCGATAACCGCGTGTAATCCGCAGAGCCGGCACCGTACAAACAGTTATATTCCGAACAGAAACCTGAGCGGCCCGGAAGGCTGCATGCTGGCGGCCGCATCGCCGGCATATATCTCCCCGTCGGTCAAGTTGAGTTTCCTGACAGCCCCGCCGGGGCTGAAGTCAAGCTTCTTGAGATCTATCCAGAAAATGTCGGGGCTCAGAGTCGACTCAAAATAATATACCAGATTCTTCTGGTCGGCCACCGTGCGCCATCGCGTGGATGCGATATTCGGCTGTGAAGGTATTGAAATCCCGAGCGGCACCGACACATTGCGCATCACGCTGAAAACCCCTGCCACAGCCTGCCGGTAGTCGGCCGTCTGAGGAAGCGCATTGATGTAGAACGAGGCGCGGACAAAACGGTCGGACGCACGGTTGGTTCCCGGAAGCATCACAAGCCCACCGATCTGATTCCAGTAGTCGTCGAGGGTCTGCTGACGGTCGTACGAAGGTGAATTCGTCATCACCTGGCAGTCGCGCCCATGATGAATCACGAGGCTGCCGTCGATGTATTCGAAAATCGCACTGTTGCCGGTCGAGTCGGAAATGGACAGATGAAGCGTCGATTTAGCCCCATTGGGGAGATCGGGATTATCGATGCGAAAGGTCTCCTTGCCCAGTTCGGCCACTGCCTCGTCGACGGTAGCGAAATTGTCGAGTACATATTGCGTCCAGATGCTCAGTCCCATAACCGGCCGCGTATCGCCGGGACGGTGATAATCCGATTCCGCCAGAAACAGCAGATTTGCCACCAGCCCGCGCTCATTAATCCCGTCGCAGACGCCTATATCATACCCCGCTGTCACCACGCTGCCATACAATGACTTCCATTTCACGGAATTGTCTGTCAATCCACCGCGGCGTTCAATCCCCCTCGGAAAAAAATATATGTTGGACTGAGGATCTTCTTTCCAGTCCATCGTACGTCCGGTTACGACCATATCGTCCGGTCCGAGATACACCGCACGCGTACAGCCGTCGGCCGTGAACCACACGCCGCCACACGCGGCAATACAACAAGCGATTGCAATTCTTCTACTCCATGCTGCCATATTCATAATATCGGATTAAAATAACATCAGCTATTCCAAATAAAATAAGGTGACGATATACATGTTGGCTATCCCCCACAGCCTGATGGCCAATCATTGAGTTAAAATAATAGTCAACAAGTTTATCATAACCAAAGATAATTACACAGTAAGGCTGACCAGTTCATGCTCCCGGCCTTAACAACATCAACGTTTCAACAGCGCGGATGTTCAGTTTTCCTTAATTCAACCCTACTCCCGGGCTGCTCCTTAATATCGACCGTCGGTGCCGGGAATAAACTGAAGTTTAATAAATTTAGAGAACGGCTTATTCCCATCAGTCCTGATGAACGGGAGTCTTTATACACCGGCAACTTGAAGAATTGGAATACCCAGAACATTCTCGATTGATGAAATTGTCTCAATTGTGAAGTTGTGGGTTCCTCTCATCCATTTGCTGATTTCAGATTCTTTCTTGCCAAGCATATTGGCGAGGTCTTTTTGTTTAAGCCCCTTCTCCTCCAATATGCTGTGAATCCTGTCAACTATAAGGAAAGACAGATCAACACGCCGACGGACTTCGGGAGAAACTTTAGCCCGACGAGCCTCTATGATACTACTTCTTTTCATCGCGGGTAAAATTTAGATTTCCTATAATTTCTTTATCTACAATTACTACTGGTGCGATAAAATCGCGTTAGTTTAGAAATCATCAAATAACGAGAGTT
>OKVH01000796.1_pt1 | contig 16546 bp, 17 predicted proteins | sample 1604791 | NCBI WGS metagenome assembly OKVH01 (sample SAMN01760919, study PRJEB22395) | human gut metagenome | reverse complement strand
CAAGTGTAGGTGCAGCAGCAACAACTGCAGAAGTTACCAAAGACATTCTTGAGAAAATGATTGAAAAGGGTGAACGTACTGTAGAACATGGAAAAGTGTTAAATCAGGAATTAAAGCACAATGCAAAACAGAAAGTCAAAGAACATGTATCTATCCAAGTGACTAAGAAATATGATAAAGCATTTGAATGTGTTGATGAAATGTCCCCAGAAGATCTTGCACTTTTAAAAGAAAGAATTGCAAAAGCTGAGGCACTTCAGAAAGAAAAACAGGAAGCTGAAGAAGATGTTGAAGTGGAAGAAAGTGAAGCAACAACAGATTCAGAGACATCACAAGTACAAGAGGATGAAACTGAACAATAAGAGGTACTTATGAAACAGGAAACAGGAAGACTGAAAGAGATCTTGCATGTATTAAATCAGCATAATGTCACACATGGGATCAATCCAGAGAAGTTATGCAGTATTTTAGAAGATCTTGGTCCAACTTATGTAAAGCTTGGGCAGATCATGTCAATGCGTTCGGATATATTGCCAGAGAAGTATTGTCATGAGTTAGCGAGACTTCGCACGGATGTAAAACCGATGAGTTTTAATGAGATATGGAAGATCTTGAATAAAGAACTTCATAATGACCCTAGTCAACTCATCAATAACTTTTCTAAAATCAATCAATTCACCGGTTCCTGTCTTGTCAAAAGTTATGGTATTTAATTCTCCTAAATTTTCCAGAGCTTCACCTGATTTAATTAGTATTCCATGTTTTGTAGCCTGACCAATAGCTGCCATAACTGCAGTTGGTGTAGCTAATATTAAAGCACATGGACAAAATACTACTAAAACTGTAACTCCTCTTTCAATATTTCCTGTAGCAACCCATGCTGCAGCAGCTATTATTAAAGCAACCGGAACCAGCCATGTTGCCCATTTATCAGCTATTCTTTGAGTTGGTGCCTGTTTTTCATCAGCCTGTTTTACTAAATCAATTAATTTTTGAAGTGATGAATTTTCACTTAAACTTGTTGTTTTAATATCAAGTACCCCATACATATTTAAAGTACCACAGAAAACTTCATCACCATCTGATTTATCAACAGGCAGAGATTCACCAGTTATTACAGACTGGTCAATAGAACTGTCTCCATCAATTACTATCCCATCAACTGGAATTTTTTCACCAGGAAGTACTCTTAAAACATCATCAATTTTAATTTCATCAACTGAAATTATTTTTTCCTGTTTTTTTTCCATTTTCATTGCAAATTAATCTACCTGTTTGAGGAGTAAGTTCTATTAAGTTTTTTAAACCTTTTTTAGCTCGCTCAACAGTCCAGTCTTCAAGAAGTGCTCCCAGCGCCATTATCCATGCTACTTCTGCAGCTGCAAATATTTCTCCAATAACCAGTGAAGCTACCATAGCTATTGTAATTAATAATGCTGATGAAACCCATTTTTCAAATATTAACCTATATAAAGCCAAATAAAATAAAGGGATTCCACTAATTATTACAGCTCCCCATGCCGGATCTATAGGACTTTCAATTCCAGATACCATACACATAACAGCACATAAAAGAAAAATACCTGAAACTATTGTCATTTTAAGTCCTGCAAGGATATCCATTATTTTTATTAACATGTTTTCTCACCTGAAGTATTACTTTTTTTAGTTTTATTTATATATTGAGTATTACTAACCTCCAATGAAAAATTACTTTTCATGAAAAAATAATTTAAAAAAATAGAAAAGTATTACTTTTTTAGATTTTATTTATATACTCAGTATTACTTATTAGTTATGGACAACAATATTAATAAAAGTTTTCAAAATTATTTCAGCAACCGATCTGATATAGCTCAAAACCTGCTTTTCTAATTTTAGGTGAATAAATATTCCTGCCGTCAAAAATAATCTTCTGATTTAATCTTTTAGACAGCTCATCCAAATCAAGAGCTCTGAATTCTTTCCACTCAGTAATTAAAACAAGAGCATCCGCACCATCCAAAACATCATATTTTGAGTTTTTATAAGCAATATTTTCAGAATCTAAGCTCTGTTTGAAATTATCAATAGCTTTTGGATCATATGCCCTTATTTTTCCGCCCCTTTTAATAATTTCAGAAGCTATTATTAAAGAAGGTGCACACCTTACATCATCAGTTTGAGGTTTAAAAGAAAGTCCCCAAATACCAAAAGTAAGACCTGATAAATCTTCACCAAATCTATCAACAATCTTGTTTACTAAAACAAGCTTTTGATTTTCATTGACCTCATCAACATTAGCCAAAATCTTAGGTTCATAACCATTATCAAGGGCAGTATTAATCAGCCCTTTTACATCTTTAGGAAAACAGCTTCCACCATAACCGCATCCGGCATAAATAAAATCATAACCTATTCTTTTATCACTGCCAATACCTAAACGAACATTTTTAACATTTGCACCAACTTTCTCACATATATTGGCTATTTCATTCATGAAAGATATTTTAGTAGCAAGCAGAGCATTGGCAACATATTTGCTCATTTCAGCACTTTTAACATCCATCAAAACAAATCTATCACTATTAACAATAAATGATGAGTATAACTCTTTTAAAGTCTCAAAAACTTCATCATTTTGTGCACCAATAATTACACGGTCAGGATGCATACAATCAGCAATAGCTACCCCTTCCTTTAAAAATTCGGGATTGCTGGCTATATCAATTTTAATATCTTTATTTAAATTAGATTCTATTACTTTCTTAACCTTAAAAGCAGTGCCGACAGGAACAGTAGATTTAATGACAATTAATGAATCCTGGCTAATAACATCAGCTATTTCTGAAGCTACATCATAAACATAATCTAAATTAACGCTACCGTCCTCATGTTCAGGAGTTCCAACAGCTATGAAAATAATATTGGAATTGTCTAAAGCCTCTTTTAAATCCGTGGTAAAAATTAAATCTCCCTTTTTTTGATTGGATTTAACTAATGATGCCAAATTAGGTTCATAAATAGGTAAGATATTATTTTTTAAATTAGCTATTTTTTCCAAGTCATTATCAACACAGTAAACTCTATTTCCCATTTCTGCAAAACAAGTTCCGGTAACAAGACCTACATAGCCAGTTCCAATAATTGTCAGTTTCATGAAAAATAATATCTTATTTAAATAATTTAAAGTTTATTATGGCTCCGCCAAAAAGTCAGCTGATTTTTTTATCTGTTTACTAGCATAATATTTTTTATTAATAACTTTGATTTAAACAGAACAAAAACTATAAAAACACTTAAAAAAATAAAAATCGTTATTTCATTTTCCAAAAAATAATAATTAATTGGATAAAATGAATCCATATTAATTCAGATACCATTAAAAATACATTTATATTGAATTACTCTTCCAACAAGATAATATTTTTAGGATCCACCTTTAAATAATCAGGAATTACAAATTCATGATCATGTATTTTTTTATCTAATTTCCACCATAATCCATTTGCCAACGTTATTTGCCATTCAAAAGGTATTTCCAATTTTGTTGCGTTTATAGTATCAAATGAATTAATATCATCTTTTTCAGCAGGCAAAAAATCATGTGCCCTTATTCCAATATGAGTAATATCCTGTGAAATTTTTTCAGCTACTTCAAATGTAATTCCCCATTCTAATGATTTAATATGATAATCATCTATTATTTCAACTTTAGAAATATTTTTACATCCTGTAAGTCTAGCAACCTGAACTTTTTTTGGATTCTCAAACACATCGTGAGTAGTTCCTTTTGCAATAATTTTACCCTTGTCCAATATTAAAAGCTCATCGCAAAACTGAAATACTTCATCACGATTATGGGTAACAAGAATAGAAAATCCGTCAAAATCTTTCAGTATATTACTAAGTTCAATACGTAATTGTTCTTTTAGAAATGTATCCATTGCACTAAACGGTTCATCCAACAGTATAACATCCGGACTGTAAGCCAATATACGGGCCAAAGCTACTCTTTGCTGCTGACCTCCAGATAATTCTCTAGGATATCTCTTTTCCAAACCTTCTAAACGAAAGCGTTTAATCATATCAGTTAACCTTTTTTCATCATAATCTTTAGGTAAACCAATAGCAACATTTTCCTCTACAGTCATATTCGGAAATAATGCATAATTTTGAAATAAGTATCCTACATTTCTTTTTTGAGGCTTTAAATTAATTTTTTCATTAGAATCATAATAAACAGTTTCATCATTTGTAGTTAAACTTATAACACCATTATCTGGATTTACAATACCTGCAACAGATTTTAAAGTCATACTTTTACCACAACCTGAAGGACCTAAAATACCTAAACATCCTTTTTTCAATTCAAAATCCACATTTAAGTCAAATTCTTTAAGTTTCTTTTGAATATTTACTTTTAACAATTCATTACTCATAACATATTCCCCAAATTATTTCCACTGCCTTTCCTTACGTATTGAAACATAATCCATAATAAAAATAGCTATAAATGATATAATAACAATGAATATTACATAATTAAAAGCATCTCCCATATTACCGGCAGCTACTTCAGAATAAACTGCCATTGGAAGAGTTCTAGTTTGTCCTGCAATATTTCCTGCAATCATTGCTGTAGCACCAAACTCACCCAAACCTCTGGCATAGGCAAGTATTCCCCCACTAATAATTCCTGGAAGTGCATTTGCAAGCAAAACTTTCCAGAAAATTTTGAACTCAGACATTCCCAATGTACGGCCAGCATCCAATAAATTAGAATCTACCTGTTCAAATGCACCTCTGGCAGAACGATACATTAAAGGAAAAGACATGACCACTGCAGCGATAACTGTTGCAGACCATGAAAATGCTATTTTCACAGCAAAAAAGTCTACAAAAAACTTACCTATCGGACCCCTAACACCAAAAATATACAATAAAAAGAATCCTACAACAGTAGGAGGCAATACAATTGGAAGTGTAAAAATACCGTCAAGTACAATTTTTACTGAATCATTTTTAAGTTTAACAATGCCCCAGGCAACTATTAATCCTAAAAAAAAGGTTATAAAAATTGATAAACTTGCTGTTTTCATTGAAATAAAAATTGGAGTCCAATCAGTCATGTCAATAATTCTCCTTTAAATTATCATGTTGATTTTAAGTTATAAAGTTTATTCATGAATTGTAAATCCATATTCAACAAATACATCTTTAGCTTCTTTACTTTTTAAGAATTCCATGAACTTTTGAGTAGCATCCTGATGCTCTGAGTTTTTAAGTTCAGCTACCGGATAAATAACTGGAGTTTTTAAAGCATCATCTGGAGCTTCACAAACTACTTTAACATCATCATTAGATTTGGCATCAGTAGAATATACGATACCGCATTCAGCAGACCCCTGAGCTACCTGATTTAATACAGCAGTTACATCAGTACCTAAAGACAATTTGGATTCAACACTGTCCCATACACCAAGATTAGTTAATACTTCCTTACCATATTGACCGGCAGGTACTGAAGAAGGATCTCCCATAGCAATGTTACCATCTACATTTTTCAAATCCTCAAATGAAGATATGTTTAAGTCGGAATCTTTAGGTACAATCAAAACAACTTTATTTTCTAAAAATTGAATGTTAGTACTGTTATCAATTAAACTTTCATTAACTAATTTGTTCATCTGTTTATTACCTGCAGACATAAATACATCTGCATCCAAACCATTTTCGATTTGTTTTTGTAAATCACCGCTTGAAGCATAAGTTGGAGTGACTTTTACCCCAGGATATTTTTCTTCAAACATTGGAATTAATTTTTCATCAAAAACATTTTTTAAACTAGCCGCAGCAGCTAAATTTACTTCCTGTCCATTTAAACTGTCATCAGTGCTTGCTGAACCGTTAGCCCATATTCCAACACCAACAGCCAACACTGCTATTACAATAACAACAGCTATAATCTTTTTTGAAACCACTATTCATCACCTTTTAAAATAAATCAATACCTCAAAAATTAGTCATAGTAACCTAATTGTCAAATAGGTATAATTATAAGTTTAATTTCATCAATATATAAATATTATCATATCGATTTATTTAGCTCCGTCAAGAACTTTAGTGATTAATGTTCAGAAAAATCTGTTATATTCAAAACATTAAAAACTAATTGTTTACAATTTTTCAAAAAAATTAAGAATTTTAGTTGTTTATCCAGCAATATAAAATAATAACATTATATTTAAATTTCTAAACATATTTATTATGGTCATTTACTAACTATATTAATTATGGAAAAGAGGATTGTCAAAAAAACACGAGAAGAACTCTCACCAATAGGATTTGGAGCTATGAGACTACCTTCAAAAAATGGTAAAATCAACTACAAAGAATCTGAAAAGTTAATACACCATGCAATAGACAATGGAATAAACATTATCGATACTGCAGCTATCTATAATAATGGAGAAAGTGAAAAAGTCCTTGGAAAGGCTCTAAAAGGAGAATATAGAAACAAAGTTAAAATTTCTACAAAATTACCTGCAATGAACATAAAAAAGTATGAAAATATGGAAAAAATATTAAATGAACAGTTAGAAAGGCTGCAAATTGACTGTATTGACTATTACTTTCTACACAATGTTGATTTGAAAGCTATGAACAGACTGCTTAAAAAAGATGTTTTAAAATTCTTATCAAAGGCAAAACAAGAGGAAAAAATAAAATATGTCGGTTTTTCATACCACGGCACTACTGAAGAATTTCCATTATTGCTTGATGCATATGACTGGGATATGGTGATGATCCAATATAATTACTTTGATAACAATGTTCAGGCAGATATTGAAGGAATTCATCATGCAGCATCAAAAGGAATGGGAATTTTTGTAATGGAACCTTTAAAAGGTGGAATTTTAGCTGGAAAAATGCCTGATGAAGTTGAAAGTATATTTAAAAAAGCCGACCCCTCAAAAACAAATGCAGAATGGAGCATATCCTGGATTTTAAATCATCCTGAAATAACCTGTGTATTTTCAGGAATGAATAACATAGCTCAAATTGATGAAAATATAGCTATTGGAAATAGTGTTGAACCCCATTCCATGAGTTTGGAAGAACTTGAAACAATTGATTATGCAAAAAGAGCCTTAAAAGAATTGCTTCAAATTAACTGTACAAGCTGTGGATACTGCCTGCCCTGCCCCAGAGGCGTGAATATTCCTGAATGCATGAAAATATATAATGAAAAATATTTATTCAATCAAAAAGGCCTTTTAAATCAAAGCTTAATCGATTATTATTTAACTGTAAGCGGAATTATGATAGACAGTTCAAATGCAGGATTATGTAATGGATGCGGAAAGTGCTTAAGAAAATGCCCCCAACACCTGGACATTCCAAAAGAACTTGATAAAGTTAAAAAAGAATTTGAAGGCCATTTCTTTAAATTTAAAGTATTATTCATAAAAAGTATCGGTATGAAAATATATCAGAAATTTTTTTAAATAATAAAATAAAAAGTGATAAACATGAAACTCGAAGAAATATTAGCTCCATGCCCAAAATGCGGTTCCAAAGATAAACATGTACACAGAAAAATGTTAGACAATCACAGAGCACATGCAGAGTTAGACACTGTAAAATGCGAAGATTGCGGTTATATTTTCTTTGTAAATGATAGTATGGAAGAAGACGAAAAAAAAGAACTTTTAAAAGAATTAAATAAATATTACGGATAAAATGACTTTTCATGTAATGATAATTCCCACTTTAGGTTGCCAATGCAACTGCAAATACTGTTGGGGTTCAGAATCAACAAAAGAAATGATGGACATTAGCGTAATTGATGACATTATCACCTGGTTAAAGGATTTCAGAGATGATAAAGTTCATTTTACATTCCACGGAGGAGAACCTCTTCTTGCAGGCTATGATTTCTATGCTGAAGCTTTAGAAAAATTATCAAAAATAGACAATTTAGAAGGTTTTTCACTTCAAAGTAATATCTGGTTACTTTCAGATGAACTAATCGATTTATTTTTAAAGTACAATGTTGCTGTAAGTACCAGTATTGACGGACCTGAAGAAATTAATGACTATCAAAGAGCAGAAGGTTACTTTAAAAAAACCATTGGCAGATATGAAAGAGCAAAAGAAAAAGGATTAAACATAAACTTTGTTTTAACAGTGACTCAATATTCCAAAGACTACAGTGACGAGTTATATGAATTTTTCAAATCCCATGGTATGAATTTAAAAATACATGCTGCACTTCCGTCACTACGTGGAGACAATGCTGACCCATGGGCTCTTGATCAGGAAGAACACGGAAAACTTTTAATAGACTGGCTAGACAAGTATCTTTATGATTTAGATAAATTCAGTGTAATGGATCTTGACCACATTGCTAAAAGTACATTCAGAAGAAGGGGAACATTATGTACGTTTGCAGATTGTATAGGTACAACATTAGCTGTCGGTGCAGACGGTTCAATTTATCCATGCTACAGGTTTGTAGGAATGGATGAATATATTTTAGGCAATGTCAAAGCAAACCCAAGTTTTGATAAGCTAAAAGAGTCTGACGCATGGGCAAAACTTCAAGAATTTAGAGAATATGTTGATGAAAACTGTGCCAAATGCAGATATGTAAAATATTGCGAAGGCGGATGTCCATATAATGCTATTGTAGCCAGTAAAACTCCAAAAGCTGTTGATCCTCAATGTAAGGCTTATAAAATGATTTTTGGTGAAGTTTCTAAAAGACTTAACAAGGAATTTGCAAAAAATGCATTTGGTGGATTAAACGGACCAGGTGTTAAAAAAGAAAATGAAGCTTTCAGTATTATGGATTTGATGATGAAACCATAATATTTTTTTATTTTAATTTTATTTATATAATAAATCATATTTTTTAGAATTAATACTGCCAACTACCTTACAATCAGTTAATTCTTCAATCACACAGAGTTCTTATGAATCTATTTTAAATAATTTGATTTCACCATTAATTTTTTATTAACACTCCCAATTACAGCTCCCACACTTATTTTTACATTCTCTTATTTATTTTTAGTTAAAGAGCATTTAAAAATTACATACATATAATAAAATAACAGATATTACTCTTTTTTATACAATTCATTTAAATATCCTCTTTCAATACACCAATCTTTAAATTCATTGTATTTTACAGGATCTTTTTGAAGATATAACTGCTCATAAAATAATTTATCACTGTGACTGTTCATTTTTTCAATAGACTTTACTATCTGATAATTCATATCTTCACCATAACCCATTTTATCCCTTTTTTTAAGCATATAAATCAATCCATACTAGATATATTATACATACCTATAAATCATAATTTATACACAAAAATATATAAATGTTGTGGTAAAAATAAGTTTAAAAAAAGTTAAAAAGAAATTATAGAAAATGCTTAATTTTAATTTGAAGCTATAATCTCTTTCATATATCTGATTAAATCGTTTTTAGATTCCTCATCATCCATTGCAAATTCTATGGATGTTTTTAACCATTCCAAACGATTTCCTATATCATATGTTTTTCCTTCAAAAGTATTTCCATAAATCTTATCCAATTTAGCTAAAGCATCAGTAAGTTGAATTTCCCCACCAACTCCAGCTCCTGTTTCTTTGATTTTATCGAAAATATCTGGAGTAAGTACATATCTTCCCATAATAGCCAAGTTAGATGGTGCTTCGTTAACTGGTGGTTTTTCAACAAGTTCATCAATTTGATAGACATCCTGTTCTATTTCAACTCCTTTAATTATACCGTATCTTTCTACTTTTTCCTGAGGTACCCTTTCAAGAGAAATAGCTGATGCTTCATATTTGTTATAAATATCTATTAACTGTTTTGTACATGGAGTTTTTCCTTTTGTTATTGTATCTCCAAGCATTACTGCAAATGGTTCATCACCAACATGTTTTTTAGCACAATAAATTGCATCACCTAATCCTTTTTGTTCTTTCTGACGAATATAACAAATATCAGCTAAATCAGTGATATCCTGAACTTGTTTTAAATATTTGGTTTTACCTGCTTGTTTTAAAGTATATTCCAATTCAAAGGATTTATCAAAATGATCTTCAATAGAACGTTTGTTTTTACCAGTTACAATCAAAATATCATCAATACCCGAAGCTACAGCTTCCTCAATAACATACTGAATAGTAGGTTTATCAAAAACAGGCAACATTTCTTTAGGTTGTGCTTTAGTAGCTGGTAAAAACCTAGTTCCAAAACCAGCTGCCGGAATTACTGCTTTCATTTAATTATCACCATCCTAATTTAATTAATCATAATTTTTGTTTTGATTGGTTAAATAGTTAATTATTTTTTACATCTCTTACAAAATTTCGCCTAATTTATCTAATATATATTCAATACTGACATCATAACATACAATTGTTTTTTGAGAAGACTTCTCACCTTTTGAAATACTTACATCGCAATTAAAAATTTTAGATAACTCTTTTACAATTTCCTTATTGGCCTTACCTTTTTGAGGAACCTGCTTAATACGTATTTCAAACCTGTTTCTCCATTCATTAAAACCTGAAATTTGAAATTTATTTGAATTTGGAGAAACCTCAATATCTACAAAAACATTATTATCTGCTGAAGAAATTGCATTCAAATAGTTATTAGACATTATAATCAGAAAAATAGTTTATCAATAAAAGTGCGGGAGACGGGACTTGAACCCGCGAAGGGACTAACCCAATAGGCCCTCAACCTATCGCCTTTGACCACTCGACCACCCCCGCATTACACATAACAAAAGTAGTTATTAAAAAATGTGTTTTTTAAAGTATATAAACTTAACTATTTTAGATTAATAATAAAAATTGATTTTTTAATTCCAATGTCTAATTAATCATAATCCATCTTTTTAATAGCATCATAAACTCGTTTACAATTATTTTTATCATTGAACTCAAAGAAATCATCAACTCTTTTAATATATTGGTCTTTCATTTCACATTCATTTTCAACATATTCCATTATTAAATCAATTAATTCCTCATGATTATCAACAACTTCTCCAAAACCCATTGTTTTATAATCAAAATAGCTTTCTTCAAGATCAAAATGGTAATCCTTAGCATAATGATAATAAATAACTGGCTTTTTTAAATAAGCAAAATCAAAAGCTATTGAAGAATAATCCGTTATTATCAAAGAAGCATGTGTAAAAATATCATTATAACTATTGGAAGTTGAATCGATTGTTACATAATCATTTGTTTCAAATAATTCAATGAATCTGTAAACGTTCGGATGCGGTTTAAAAATTAATTTATAACCATGTTTTTTGCAAAAATCAATTAAACGGGAATCATTAATTAAAGAATTGTATATCATGAAGTAGTTTGATTTTAATATTTTTTCTTTGGTTGAATGAAGAAAATGCCTTCTCCAGGAAGGCATAATTACAATTTCCCTATAATCCTCTTTCTTCTCCAGAGCATCATATCTAGGAAAACCCAATAACTGAGGAACATCTTTATGATAGTTATAAGGATACTTAAAAAAGGATTCCAATTCAAGTTTTGATGCAGTTACAATTAATGAAATGTTTTTATCTGCTTTATTAAGCCACATGGAAATATTATCCTTTGTAATGCCATGCTGTAAAAATACAAGTCTAAATTTAATAAGACCTGATAAAAAAGGATAATTACCCCAGAATGGATAAACTAAACCATTATCAGGATGGGAAGATATGACTTTTTCTGCAAATAAAGCATATATTCTGTGTTTAATAGAACCGTATTCAATGGTTTTTCCAATTTGAGAAACATCACCAAATGCAAAATTATCCCTATTTAAAACAAAAACCTTTTCAATGCCATCATCTACGCCAACAGCATATTTAAAAAGATTAATACCATTATCATCAGCTAGATAAGGCAAATCCATAAAAATCCAAATTCTTTTAGATGAAAAAAACGGATACACTATGAAATAAACAATTCTGAATATTACGCCTGTTCTCCAGCCCTGATTAGTTTCACGCAGCATTGTGTAAATAGTTGAAATCTCATTTTTCAATACTCTTATCCAGTTTTTCGGCTTGACAGTTATTGTACTTCCCTTAACCTTAGCAATGTGATTTTTTGAAAGTAAATATTTAGATGTGTTTGAAAGTCTGCAGGGTCTGGTGAACTTTATTTCAAGATCCTTAAAATCATTAACCTCTGTTTTAAATTGAATTTTAATATTTTTTGAAGTAATTGGAATATAAAGCTCAAAATCATTATTGAATGCATATTCAAAATTTAGAGAAAACCTGTCCCTTTGAGGGTATTCCAGTTCCTTAGTTTCAAAAATTTTATCATTAACAAACACAAAAACATTGCCCTTTTTATTGAAAAATGTAGTAATAAATCCTGAAACATAAATAACATCATTTTGTATCTCAAAAATATCAATGAATACCTGATTTAATGATAACTTATCAATAATCTCTTCATAAACTTGTTTTCTATATTTATAATCACAATTAGCCAGATAATCATTACCTAAATATTTCAAAAAGAATATGTGCGTTTTAAGCTGGTTTTGAATATTTTTTTGATTGTATATCACATCATCATCAATATTCTGCAAAATAAAAATCAGATTGATGTAAAGTTCATGAATTTCATCATGACTTAAAATATGATCGATCTTTTTAATCTTAAAAAGCCATTGCAAATCATACATTAATACATATTGAATAAATTTTAAAACTTCACCATACTTTTTTTTAGAACAGTAAATTAATTTAAAATGAAACTGTTTAATTCTAGAAATATAGTAACCTTTAGTTTTACTTGAATAATCAAGAAGAGAATTTTTAGCTTCAAATTTTCTATAAAAATAAGACCCGCTTTTAACAAGCCCTAATTTTAATTTATTCAAAAGAAGTTGATTAACAAAAAATGCATCTTCAGCAGTCTGTAATTTAACATTGAATTTAATATCTCCAATAGCTTCTGCTTTAAAAAATGAAGAAGGACCGGATAACTGAATAAATTCCGGCTGTTTTGATAAATCAGCAACTCCTGTTTTTTTAAATTTAAAATTTAAAGGATGATTACCTTTTTGTGATCCGAAATAGTATATTGGAATTGAAACCACATCAATTTCCGAATAATGCTTTTCAAAGAAATTATAAACATCCCTAAACGTATTGGAACTTATATAATCATCACTGTCTAAAAAATTAATATATTTTCCTTGTGCTTCATTTAATCCCAGATTTCTAGCATGTGCCGGGCCAAAACAATCTTTAGTTGATACATACTTAATGTTTTGGGGATACTTAACTCTGTATTTTAAACATATATCTTCAGTATTATCTGTACTTCCATCATTAACTATGATAATTTGAATATTTTTTTCAAAATCCAAACTTTGATTAATAATGGAATCAATTGCTTTTTTTAAATACAGATCAGAGTTATTAGCTGCAATTATAACAGAAAATAAAAATTTATCATGAATTTTTATAACCCCCAAATTTTAAAAAATAATCCAAAAATATATCAAATATATCCATTAATATAATATTATATCTACCAATTATAATAAATCTTTTGATGGTGTAAATTATGAAAAAACTATACTTATTATTAATCATATTAATTTTATTAATGGTAGAGGTCAATTTATACAATTATAATGGTTTTGACTTTAATTCAAACAAAATAGAATTTAATGGTACCAAGTTTAATCTGCCTGAAAATTTCAATGTTGCCAATGAAAGTGAAAATACAATAAGCCTCTACGATAAAAGTGACAATATAACCATAAATATGACTCATTTAAATGATAATATTTCAATTAAAACCTATTTCCAAAAAGCCCTAAAAGATAATTTTACAGTAGGTAACGAAACTCAAAAAATAGATAACATCACCCTATATGTAACATATCGTGAAACAAATTATACCAATTCAACACAGCTATTTTTTGAAAAAGACAACACAAATTATCGTATGTGGATATTGAACTATGATAATAAAAATGAATATTCTTCAAAAATAGCTGCTGAAATCATTACAAGTCTAAGACCCGCAAATCAAGGATATATAGGTTAAAAATAACCTTCAAATCCTTATTTTATTGCAAATCTATTTTTTCTTTTATTTTGAACAAACAATTTCTGAATAAAATCCAGAGAATCATCAACATTCAAACATTTTAATGTTTCATCAATTTTAGGAAAATAAAGGGATTCATTTGGAATAACATTATAAATAAACACATCACTTACATAATTATTAAGACTTTCAGACTCTGTTTCGCTAAAAGCCCCCAGATAATCTTTAGTAAAAAAAACATCCTTTTGAACAACCTGTACAGGATTGCCGCTTAAAAAAGAATTGGAAAATCCTTTACAGTTAGGAGGAACAAATGCATTATTATCTACAATAGAACCAGAACCCAAAACCGCACCAGAAGATATATAAGCTAAATGACCTAACCACACATGATCTCCAATAAGAACAGAACCCGGAAAATTAATCCTTTGTTTAGTCTTGGATGAATATATTGGATAAGCAAAAGAAGTTCTAATATTTGTACCGCTACCAATATTGCAATCATCACCAATAACTAAATTTTGATGTTCCTGAACATTGATGTTTAAAGGAGCAGTCATATTATTATCACGACCGAAAAAGACAACTGAATCATGATAAACCTGCAAATTCAAAGGATATTGTGAATTAGGAGCGGAAGATAAATAAACTAACGAATTATTACCTTCAAAACGTATATTTGCATTAACTAATTTTACATCACGTTCACAATAAAATAAATTGCCTTTGCCTCTAAAAGTAATATTTGAATTAACAAATTCAGGCTTACCAATAAAATTATTCTGTTTTAAATTTTCAATTTGATCAATATTGCTAACTGACTCCATAAAAACCACAATAATTATTTTTTAATTGAATTTAGAATCGCATCCAATTTGTTTTCAAGATTATCCATTCTTCTTTCCAGATTATCTCCACTATTTACTAAAGAACCTGTTTTTTTAGCAACAAGACAGGTATCACACCAAGGTTTAGCATCGGCATTTGTAGAAACATGAATAACTTCAAAATCAACATATTTGGCTAATGCACTCATACCGTCCTCATAAAAACGATAGCAGTCAGTATCTGCATCACCATGTTTAGGTCCACCACTAGGAGCAATAATACAGCAAAAACCACCAGGTCTTAAAACTCTGTCAATTTCAGCCATTGTAAGCCAAAAGAAACCTAAATGTTCAAAAAACTGACCTGAAACAACAACATCATAGCTATTGTCTTCAACTTCATACCAATTGTAAATATCATCAACAACAATATCCACATTAGCCCCTTTTTCAAAATCTAAGCCCTGATAAGTCCAATTAGAACTATTAAAAATAGATTTATAATTATAATTAGTACCACTTGTATCTAAAGAACCAACATCCAATATATCTAAAAAATCATTATCATTAAGATAAGTATTTTTAAACCAACTCATTTTATCATGACTAGACTTATGCATGTTATCACCAATTAATTCTCTCTAAAATTAAGACTGAATTATACCAATTTTATTCAACCTTTGATATAAATTATATCTATTACAATTATTTTGTTTTCTAGATATAAAAACATTATCTAATTACATTAAAAAATATTAAAATTATAAGTTTTCTTCTAATTTTTTCTTTAAAAACATATTTTCTTTTCTTAAAACTATTAACAAATTCAACAATATGTTTAAGCTGATTAAATTTATCTGAATAATAAGAATTTTTATAATGTGTTCTGCCAGAACTCCAAATATGAGATTCCTCAGCAAAATAATCTCCCAAAAACCTAATTAATCAACTAACAATAAACTATTCATTAATTTTTTTTAAAATTAAATCTAATTTATTTTCAAGACTATCCATTCTTTTTTCTAAATTACTATTAACACCATACTGTTTTCTAGCTATTAAAACGCAATCATACCAAGGATAAGCAATTTCATCATCATTGACATAACACTCAAGTGTTTGCAACCCTACATAATTAGCTACTTGTTTCATACCATTATCAGTAAATCTAAAACAGTCATAAGGATTTTTGTGAACAGGTCCTGCACTAGGAGCAATAATACAGCATAATCCTCCAGGTTTTAAGATTCTTTCAATTTCTTTTATAGCTTTCCAAAAGAATTCCATATGTTCAAAAGCCTGACCAGAAATAACAACATCAAAAGAACTATCTTCAATTTCAATCCAATTATAAATATCTGAAACAACAATATCTACATTTGGACCTTCTTGAATATCCATGCCCCGATATTTCCAGTTATCTTCTCTTAAAAATCTACCGTAGTTATAAGAAGTATCACTAGCATCATAAGATCCTATGTCTAAAATATTTAATGAATCTTCAGGATTCAAATAATTATTTTTAAATTTTTCCATTGATTGAAATGAACTTTTATGCATATTATCTCATTCTATTAAATTAATTAAATAAAATTACAAGTTATATTA
>OKVH01000794.1_pt1 | contig 16565 bp, 10 predicted proteins | sample 1604791 | NCBI WGS metagenome assembly OKVH01 (sample SAMN01760919, study PRJEB22395) | human gut metagenome | reverse complement strand
CCGCCATACATCGGCTGGCCGATTGCGGAATCCTTGCCGTCGAGCACCGGATGGCTGTAGGGGTCGTTGGGATAATCCACCTCATTGCCCACGCTCCAGAGAAATACCGAGGGATGGTTACGGTCGCGGCGCACCATATCGCTGACATCGCGGTCGATCCACTCCTCGAAGAAGTCGTAGCTTCCCTCGAACTTCGGAGTGCCGGTGTTCCATCCCGATACCCATTTGCGTTTGGGATATTCCCACTCGTCGCTCCCTTCGTCCATCACCAGCAGCCCGAGTTCGTCGCAAAGGTCGTAGACCACGGGAGCCTGCGGGTTGTGGCTCATGCGGATGGCGTTGACACCCAACTTCTTGAGATTTTCAAGGCGGGTGCGCCAGAGAGCCTTTGGCACAGCTGCTCCGAAACCGCCCATATCGTGGTGGAGACATACACCCTTCACCTTAACGTTTCGGCCGTTGAGCGTGAAACCGCTGTCGGCGCTGAACTCCAGGCTACGCACACCAAGCGGCACCTCGGCTGAATCTACCTCACGGCCCTCTTTTAGCAGCGCGGCGCGGAGAGTATATAAATATGGCGAGTCTATATCCCAGCGGTGAGGGTTGCGCAATTTCATGCGTATCAGCTCCTTTTCTCCTGCCTTCACGCCCTTGCGGGCGAAGGCGGCCACCTTGCCGTCGGCGTCGATGATTTCTATGAGAGCCGACAGGCGCCCCTGCCGCGGAGACTCGTCGAGGGCACGGAGGTCTACGGTGATGTCGGCCGAACGGTCGGTGATGCGGTCGGCGCGCCAGCCGATACCCCAAAGGTCGAAGCGAGTCTCGGAGGCCGATACGAGCCATACATCGCGATATATGCCTGAACCGGTATACCAGCGCGAGTCGGCCTCACGCGAATGATCCACGCGCACTGCAAGCGTGTTGGGCTCTCCTGCCGGACGCAGCCAGGGAGTCATGTCGTAAGCAAACGACACATAGCCATTTGGCCGGCTGCCCAGCAGGTGGCCGTTGAGATAAACCTCACTGCGGTTGTAAATCCCCTCGAAATAGATGAAATGACGCGCGGCGCCGTCGTCGGGTGTGGGGAAAGTCTTTCTATACCACCCGACTCCTCCGGGGTAATAGCCGGTGCAACTGTTGAGCGTAGGAGCCGGCAGCATCTCGATGCTCCAGTCGTGCGGGAGAGTAAGCTGCCTCCATACGGAATCGGGATACTCAGGCCGAGCCATGGTTGCGGTGTCGGCGAGCGCGAAGCGCCAGCCGTCGTTGAAACTGACTGCGTTCCCGAACGAAGTATTGCATAGGGCAGACGGAATGGCCAGCGACACAAGCGCCAGAGCCAAAAGGAATAATTTTTTCATGGCAAGAAAGGCATATGTAGCACAACGGTCACCGGGCTATCCCGGCAGCTATATTTGCAAAGGTAGTAAAAATAAGCGGATTTTTCCGTAAATTTGCGCCATAGCCTCAGGATGCAACCGAGACATCCGGAGAGCCCCCTACTATTGCCAATTGAATAAGAAATATTATTAACCTGCTATAAACCAACCATGAAGAAGCTTCTTACATCTGCTGCAGCAGCGGCAATGATGGCATTCGCCCTACCGATGCATGCCGAGACAGCCACGCCGGCTACAACCGACGACCCTTATGTGGCTTACCTTTTCACATATTTTACGGGCAACCACGGCGACGAAGAAGCCGTGCGCTACGCAATCTCAGAAGACGGATACAACTATAAGGCCCTAAACGGCAACCGCCCCGTAATCGACTCCAAGAAAATCAGCGTCACCGGCGGCGTGCGCGATCCGCATCTGCTCCGCGGAGAGGACGGGGCATTCTATATGGTGCTCACCGATATGGTCTCCGACCGCGGATGGGACTCCAACCGCGGCCTTATTCTTCTGCGTTCCACCGACCTTATCAACTGGACGCACTCGGCCATACATTTCCCCGACCGCTACAAAGGTCAGCAGGACCTGAAACGCGTATGGGCTCCCCAGACCATCTACGACCCCGAGGCAGGCAAATATCTGGTATATTTCTCCCTCCAGTATGCCAACGAGCCCGACATAATACACTACGCATATGCCAACGCTGACTTCACCGACCTTGAGGGCGAACCCTATCCGATGTTCATACCCCACGACAAAAAATCATGTATCGACGGCGACATCGTTCCTTTCAAAGGCAAGTACCATATGTTCTACAAAACCGAAGGCCACGGCAATGGCATCAAGGTAGCTACCACCGAATCGCTCACCTCGGGCAAATGGGTGGAAAGCCCTGATTACAAGCAGCTGACCAAGGATGCCGTGGAGGGAGCGGGCACGTTCAAGCTCATCGGCCAGGACCGCTTCATCCTGATGTACGACGTATATATGAACAAACGGTATGAATTCACCGAAACCACCGACCTGGAGACCTTCTACCCCGCTTCGCAGGAGGTCACGATGGATTTCCATCCGCGCCACGGCACGGTGATACCCATCCGCGCATCTGAACTCGCACGCCTGCGCGAGGCGTACCCCGAAAAATAAAGCAGTCAAGGCAATGCACCGGACTTCAGGCGTCAGCGGCCTGAGAATATAAGAGTATAGCCCAGCAGGCGGTCGTAGCGCTCTCCGGGTGCGCGATAATAGACGGCCACCATATATTCGTTGACTGTCTGATAGAAATCGCCTTCGACCTCGGCCGTAGTGGCCGCCACAGGAATACCGTTATTGAACACGGAGAGCCGAGAGTCCCCTCGGCTCTCCGCTTCTTTTGGCAGGGTAAGGTACTGGAAGTTGTATGCTCCCTGCTTGAGGAGCATTTCGCGGTGGTAGAGCCCCGTCTCGGGGTCGTAGTGCATCACCGACGAATCGTCGAGGCGGCGGTTAGTGAAATCGCCGTCAAGATATACGTCGCGGTCGGGCAGCGGGAGCATGTCGAGCACGAAATGCACCACAGAGTAGTCGGCCTCCACATCGGAGTCGGCCGAATTGTATTCGCGCACGAAGAAGCGGCCATGCTGCGTCTGGTCGTATTTGTACAGCTGCGAGTGGCGTGGCCGCGCGGCCGCAAGGACATGATGGTAGTAGGGATGGCGGAAAGCAATCTCCTCCACGCCCATCCCCGGATACTGCATAAGTACCGTCTCCATGCGCCGGTACTCGTTGCCGGCGGGAAATATCAAGGCCGGATTATGGTCGAAAACAAGGTGGGAGCCGCTTACGCGCGAGGGCCGCGACACCATGACAGCATTGTCGGCACGGCCATTCTGACTGACCACCACGCGCAGGTCGTTGAAGGGATCGCGCACGGGATACTTGCGAAGGTCAATGTCGAGATCGAGCTGCTGATGTGAGTCGTTGTAGTCTATATCGGTACGCGATGAGGCCGAGCCGCCCACGCTCACCGCTCCCTCCGATACCATGAAGCGAACCTGAAGCAGCGTGCGGTCAGGGTCGTCCTCGGGGAAAACCTTCAGCAGGTAATTTCCCGAGAGGCGGAAACGAAACTCGCTGTTGGGCAGAGTGATGGAATAGTGCACATAGTGGGTGGTCGTAGCCCGCGAGAACGCGTAGTCGTCAACGTCGGCGAGGTTAAAGCCGTCGAACACCTCGGAGTCGACAAGCTGCGAGGGGCGCCACGAGGCATCGCAGTGGTAGATGGAGTAGCGGAGGTATTCGCGCTCATCCTCCAGGCAGTCGAATCCGATTTTCAGGCGGTCGGTCGAGTTGAGGCCTATTACGGGGGGCGCCAGGCGGTCGCCGTCGATTCCGACTGTGAGGGTGCGGAAACGCGGATCGAATATGCCGGTGGAGGTATTTTCAGCGGCCACAGCGCGGAGGGAGCCGATGGCAAGGACGAGCAGGCCGGATAATAGAAGGAGAAAATGTTTCAAATCGCTAAATTCAAGAGGTTTGCGGAGTAGAGAGTACGTCTTTTACCATACGATGGGCGTCTTGCCATGAGCCTGCAGGTAGGCATTCGCGCGCGAGAAATGGTGGTTGCCGAAGAAGCCCCGGTGGGCCGACAGCGGAGAGGGGTGAACCGAGCGGAGAACCAGATGCTTCGACGCATCGATAAGCGGCGCCTTGCTCTGGGCGTAGCTTCCCCAGAGAATGAACACCAACCCATCGCGGGTATCGGAAAGAGTGCGGATCACGTTGTCGGTGAACCGTTCCCACCCTTTCCCCTGATGCGACCCGGGCTGATGAGCCTCGACGGTGAGTGTGGCGTTTAGCAGAAGCACTCCCTGACGTGCCCAGCGCGAAAGGTCGCCGTCGGCGGGAATGGGCGCACCGGTATCGTCGTGAATTTCAGTGAAGATATTGCGGAGCGACGGCGGAAACGGCACAGACGGATTCACCGAGAAGCATAGGCCGTTGGCCTGTCCGGGACCATGATAGGGATCCTGCCCGAGAATCACCACCTTGACTTCCGAGAAGGGGCATTCGTCGAAAGCGGCGAAAATCTTCCCACCCGGAGGAAACACCTGCGTATGTGCGTACCGGTCGGCCACAAATGCCGTCAGGTCAGCGAAATATGGCGCCTCCCATTCTGCAGCGAGAGCCTGCTTCCATCCCGGTTCGATTCTTACATTCATAATACTTCACATATACTATGGTTATAATAAGTAACTGTTCAAAATTATTTTATACTATCCTGATCTAATTATTGCAACATTTCCGCGGTAAAATTTTCGCATCTTTTCCTCTCTTCATCAGTCGTGTAGACATCTACACTCCTTCTTCATCGAGAAAAATCTCCTGAAAATTTTCCTCCCGGAAATATTAAAATAATTTCGACCAGTTACTTATACTTGTTGACTACCGATTTTCCTAAATGATTATCCACCAAATTGTAGGGATGCACCCCGGTGCATCCGCAATCTCTGCGGCCTAACCACTTGATAATCGATGTGTTACAGAACACTAATTTTCGCCTATATTGTAGGGACGCACGGCTCGTGCGTCCGCACAACAGACTGAGAGCCAATATCATATCAGGACGCACAGACCGTGCGTTCCTACTGCGGTGATTTTGCGCCTCCTACTTTCTGGTAGCCGGCATCTATATAGATGCCTGTATTTATATTATTGTGCAGAAGCAAAGGTAGTGAAAAGGCGGGAAATAGCAAACCCCGCCAGATGCCCGGAAGGGGATTATGGCGGGGTTCGGTATGGATTGCCGCAGAGGCCTGAGGCCCGGGCATCAAATGGTCTTCTACCGAAGAAACAGATTATTCAGCTACCTCAATGGTGACGGCGCGGTCGAGAGTGAGGCACTTGTCGCCGAGGTCAACGCGGTTACCGTTGTTGGTGGTAGCGTTGAGCTGGCTGTCGGCTACGCCGTAGCGCACGAGCTGAGCCTTCACGGTGTTCACGCGGTTTTCGCGCAGACGCTTGTTGTAGGCCTCAGTGCCGGTGTAGTTGTCGGCCCATCCTGTAAGGGTGTATTTCTTCTTCGTGTCGGCCTTCATTACGTTGGCAACCGACTCAAGCACGCGCTTGTCGACCGAAGTCAGACGGTATACGTTGATGGGATAGTAGATGGTGGCAAGGGGAGCCTTGGTTACGACTTCCTTCTGAACGGGGCGGTTCAGGCAGGCCTTGAGCTGAGCCTCGAGGTCGGCGATGCGGGCGTCGGCAGCCTGAAGGCGTGCGCGATATTCGTCGCAGTTTTCGCCGGCAGGGGGGCATACGGGAACCACGGGTGCGTTCCACTCGGTCTTTCCGAACTTGTAGGTGGCGGTGATGAGAGCCTGACCGATTACGCCGGTATAGCCGTAGCCGTCGTTATGGTTGGATACGGCGGTTGCGCGGAGGTCGAGACCAAGGGCGAAGCGCTCGGTGATATTGAATTCCTGGGTAATGCCGGCGCGGATGGCGAGCACTTTGTCGTGGGCGTTGTGCCAGGTGATGTCACCCCAGTTGTCGTTTTCTGTATAGGGATGGTATTCGGGGCGCTTGGCGAGAGTCCAGTAGTATGCGCCGCCGGCATAGAAATATGCATTGTAGACGCGGTTGGGGTTGTAGCCGCACCACCAGTTGGAGAGGTTTACCATAACGTCGAAGGCCGGACCGATGTAGTTTACTTTGGTCTTCTCCAGGCCATCCTCAGGAAGAAGCCAGGGCTCGGCGCCGACAGCTTCGTTGTCGTACTTATGCAGGCCTTTCACTGCGAGATAATCGACACCGAGACGGGCACCCAGAATCGGGGTGAACCACTTGCCAACATACAGCGATGCGGCGGGTGTGATACGCTTGCCGAACTTCAGGTGCTGGTCCTCGTGTGTCAGGCCTACGCCGGCACCGGCCTCAGCCTGAATGAACCAGTTGCTCTTGAACTTGTTCACCAGCAGTCCCTGCGAGGCGTCCTCCGTGTAGGTAACCTCCTGAGCATTCTGTGCCATAGCGGCCGATGCAGCCATGGTGACGCACAATGCTAAGATAGAACTCTTTTTCATAGATAATGTTTAAAACGTTTTAAGACTATAGTATGATTTCACATAAATTGTTACACATCCCCCCCAAAGAACACCGCGCCGGCATCAGAAGCCATAGCACAGTGGGAATCAATGCATTAATCGCCACAACCATGCAGCAGCGTCACTGCCGTGGCGATTGGATGCAAAAATCAGCGTAAAGGTAGTAAATAAATTTAAAAACTTGTTTATTCACGGGGGGATTTTTGCATTATTTCTTGATAAAATATTGCATAACTGCTCCTGACGACGGGAAACGAGGACACTGAAGCGACTATGTTAGCTGACCGGAGAATTCTATTCGAAGAAACCATTAAATGGCCCTATAATGGAAAAGTGTGCCGGAATCGGACGATTCCAACACACTTTTCAAGATTTTCGTCTGTTGACGGCCCCCGCAATGGAGCGGAAGGCCGGAAGTAACGCTGATTATTCAGCCACCTCGATGGTGACGGCGCGGTCGAGGGTGAGGCACTTGTCGCCGAGGTCAACGCGGTTACCGTTGTTGGTGGTGGCGTTGAGCTGGCTGTCGGCTACTCCGTAGCGCACGAGCTGAGCCTTCACGGTGTTCACGCGGTTTTCGCGCAGACGCTTGTTGTAGGCCTCAGTGCCGGTGTAGTTGTCGGCCCATCCTGTAAGGGTGTATTTCTTCTTCGTGTCGGCCTTCATTACGTTGGCAACCGACTCAAGCACGCGCTTGTCGACCGAAGTCAGACGGTATACGTTGATGGGATAGTAGATGGTGGCAAGGGGAGCCTTGGTTACGACTTCCTTCTGAACGGGGCGGTTCAGGCAGGCCTTGAGCTGAGCCTCGAGGTCGGCGATGCGGGCGTCGGCAGCCTGAAGGCGTGCGCGGTATTCGTCGCAGTTTTCGCCGGCGGGAGCGCAGACGGGAACCACGGGAGCGTTCCAGTCGGTCTTGCCGAACTTATAGGTTGCGGTGAGGAGGGCTTCAGCAACTACGCCGGTGTAGCCGTAGCCGTCGTTGTGGTTCTCGATGGCGGTAGCGCGGAGGTCGAGACCGAGGGCGAAGTGCTTGCTGAGGTTGAATTCCTGAGTGATACCGGCGCGGAGAGCGATAACCTTATCGTTTGCGTTCTTCCACTCGAGGTCGTTGTAGTTGCCGTTTTTGGGGCGCTTTGCAAACGTCCAGTAGTAGGCACCACCGGCATAGAAGTATGCGTTGTAGACACGGTTGGGCTTATAGCCGCACCACCAGTTGGTGAGGTTGATCATCACGTCGAAGCCCGGGCCGATGTAGTTCACCTTGGTCTTCTCGTAGCCATTGACGGAGTTTTCCCAGGGCTGAGCACCGATAGCGTCCATTTCATATTTGTGGAGACCCTTCACCGAAAGGAAATCAGCGCCCAGGCGGGCACCGATGATGGGGCTGAACCATTTGCCCACATAGAGCGAAGCTGCGGGAGCGAAGCGGTCGCCGAACTTACGGTGCTGGTCCTCGTGGGTAAGGCCGACGGCCACACCGCCTTCGGCCTGAATGAACCAGTTGTTCTCAAACTTGTTCAGAAGCACACCCTGCGAGGGATCCTCAGTGTAGGTCACTTCCTGAGCATTCTGAGCCACGGCAGTAGTAGCGGCCATTGCCAGGCTCAATGCTAAGATAGAACTCTTTTTCATAGATAAATTTTAAAACGTTTTGTGATTGTATTTATGAAATTTTATTTTATCATTTCATCCCTTGTCCCTCCGATTAAGGCGAGCTCGCCGCAAAAATCGCACAGAAACGCCACGCATTCAGCGAAATACGTAGCATTTTATAGCCGGAAAGCCCTGTTCCGAAGGCTATGCCCGCAAAAACCGACGTAAAGTTAAGAAATAACTTTCGATTATTTCACATTTCCACCCCTAAAAAGCTAAAAATGTGAATAACCTTACATCGCGAGTTTGCCGGGTCGCTACCACGAATTACGCTATTCAAGCGACTGCCTCTCTACATGAATAACCCCGAAAACGGCAGGATGGTTTCCGGGGTTATTGTTAAAATTCAGCGATGTACTGTATTATTTCTCAACGGCCACGGTGTCGGCGGTTTCGACGATTTCAGTTTGCTCGGTAGACCTTTCGGCCGGAGCACCGGCCTTTCCGCCCATGGCAACGATGCGGTCGCGGATAGATGCGAGGGTTTCCGGCGTATTTTTCTGCACGACTACACGGCCGTTCGAAGCTCCTTCCGCACTCGATACAGTAACCAGTATGCCATCCTTGCGAAGCAATGCGATGAATTCCGACGCATCGGCGGCGGTAGTGGCGACGCTTGCGTAGCCTTTGCCCTCCAGATCCTTCACGATGGCAAGGCTCCCGTCGTTGCCCCAGTCGGTCTGCGTGTTGATGAAGATGCGCATCCCCACGAGCTGACAACCCGTGCGCCAGTAGTTGGTGCGGCGGTAGTCATAGCCGTAGAAGCCGTAGGAGTAGTCGGCCATGTTGGAGCTGAACTGAGCCTGGACGCTGACGGTATAGTGGTAACCGTTCTTTTCAAGCGACGGGATGTCGGGGGTGGAGGTGTAGCAGTAGTCGGCGGGATTCTGGAAGTGGGCGGAGGGAGCTTCGCCGAGGACATATTCGCCTACACCTTTAGGTGTAATCATTGAGGTTACGTCGGCCACGACTCCGGCCATATTGAAGTAGTCGCTGTATACGCCGTAGCTGGCGGTCATGGCAGAGGTTACGTTGTTGAACTCGGCGGTGCGGATGGGCTTGCCTTCGGCGTCGAGGAAGGTCTGGGTGCGCTTGTCGGCCGCACATAGGCCAAAGCCAGGATAGTAGGTGACGTAATTATAGTCGTCGATGCGATAAAGCGGATTACCTTTGTCGTCGAGCACCTCGTAGCGTTTATCGTCGTTGACGAGAATCCGGCCGTCGGCAAGCAGGGTAGCATAGGTATATTTCGGACGAACTACGGGCTCGTCGTTGAAGTCCATTACGCCCCATTCCCCTTCTTCGGTCCAGAAGGCATACATCTTATCATTGTAGTCGCCGACGCCTTTCACCTTGTTGGGGCATTTATATACCACTTCGCCCTTGGTGTCGTAGAAGATCACGTGCTCGTTGGTATCGTTGGCGGGGATGCGGCCGCCGCTGAACTCAAATTTTACGGGGGTATAATCAGCCTTAAAGGAGAAGACGTCCTCCCCTTTCTTATTAATAATAACATATTTGACATTGGCATCCTCACCTTCGCCCACAGTCTTGCCTACAAGGGCCAGCCCTTCGGAGAAGTCGTTGGCACTGTCGTATTTAGGCTCCACCACACAATTTCCCTTGGTATCGACGAAGCCCATATGGCCATCCTGATCGCTCACAAGAAGTAAGCCGTCGGAGAAACCGGCCGCGCAATAGGTAATTTCCTTACCGCCGACCGGATCGAGAGTGAACACGCGCTTGCCGGAGCCTTCAACTATGGAGATGCGTTCCTTGGGAAGCGTGACGGGCACGAGGCCGTCGGCCATATAGCCCACATATTTCAGGCCCTCGCAGTCGGCCACCGGTTCGGGTTTCTCACCGACCTTATAGAGGGTATAGCCTTTGCCCTCCTCAACAGAGAAATAGCCATTGATTACGGCCGAGGGGACGTTCTTGAACTCGTCCTCGTAGAGAAGGGTGCCGTCGGGAGCATAAAGGCTCCAGTTGCCGTCGGCCTCCTGCTGGACCGCAACATATTCCATCATAGCGCCATCGCTGCCTACACACGAGGCCAGAGCCAGTCCGGCGGCAGAAGCCAGAGCCAGACCGAATGTGGTTTTCAAATTCATAAATAATAACTGTTATGTGAATAATGATTTCATCGGGTTGGATTAAGCCATAAGTAACTGCCCGAGGGCTTTAGCGGAAACGTCGGCAGAAAGATTCGAATAATTATCTGAATTACAAAACAGCGACGCGCCCGCGAGGGGGCACGCCGCCGATATGAGGCTTTAGATAAAATACTATCAGATGCGGTGGAGGAAACGGAGCACCTGCTCGGTGATGTTCTGCACGGTAAAGCCGAACTTCTCGTCGAGCACCTTATATGGAGCGGATGCGCCGAAGTGGTCGAGGCCGAACACCATTCCATCGCGTCCTACCACCCCACGGAGCGTGGAGGGGAGGCCGGCTGTGAGACCGAATACGGGCACACCTTCGGGAATAACGCTCAGGCGGTAATCCTTGTCCTGCTGCTCGAACACTCCGATGGAAGGCACCGACACCACGCGGCAAGGCACGCCGCCGGCCTCAAGCTCTACAGCCACTTCGCAGAGAAGGGAAACCTCCGAGCCGTTGGCTACGAGCACAACCTGCGGGTGAGGAGTATCCATCACCACATAACCGCCCTGATGGGCACCGAGAGCTTCCTCAAAACGGTTGCCGGTGGCGGCGGGGAGATCCTTGATGTTCTGACGGGAAAGGATGAGGGCTGTGGGAGTCGAGAAGTTGTCCATCGCCATCTGCCATGCCACGGAGGTTTCCACAGCGTCGGCCGGACGGAGCACGAGCATTGAGGGCTTGCCCGAGAAGTTCTTGAGTTCCTCCATAAGGCGGATCTGAGCCTCCTGCTCCACGGGTTCGTGGGTGGGGCCGTCCTCGCCCACGCGGAATGCGTCGTGGGTCCAGATATATTTCACGGGGAGCTCCATGAGAGCGGCCAGACGCACGGCAGGCTTCATATAGTCGGAGAATACGAAGAATGTGCCGCAGGCTGCGATTACGCCGCCATGCAGAGCGATGCCGTTCATAATCGAAGCCATGGTAAGCTCGGATACACCGGCCTGGAGGAAGGCGCCGGAGAAGTCGCCGGGAAGGAACTGATGTGTCTTTTTGAGGAAGCCGTCGGTCTTGTCGGAGTTGGCAAGGTCGGCGCTCGAAACTATCATGTTCTCAACCTTCTCGGCGAGCGTGGCCAGAACGGTGGCCGAAGCGTTGCGGGTGGCGTCGTCGGCTTTCTGCACGATGGCGGAATAGTCGATTTCAGGCAGACGGTTGTTGATGAAGTCGTCGAGCTTGCGGGCGAGCTCGGGATTGGCCTCGGCCCATGCTTTCTCGGCAGCGTGGCGCTCGGCGGCAATCTTGCGCAGCTGCTCGTTGCGGTCGGCATAGAGTTTCTGCACGTCGGCAGGAATAATCCAGGGATTGGCGGGGTCGGCGCCGAGATGCTCCATTGTCTTTGCGTAGTCGGCGCCGCTCTTGCTCAGAGGCTGGCCGTGGGTGGAGCATTTCCCTTCGAAAAGCTCGCCGGAGGCGGTTACGGCGCCGCGGCCCATCACGGTGTGGCCCACGATAATGGTCGGACGCTTGGTCTCGGCCTGTGCGGTCTCGATGGCCTTGGCGATGGCCTCGGGATCGGTGCCGTCGATTTCAATCACGTTCCAGCCCCACGCTGCATATTTGGCACAGACGTCTTCAGCGTCGACAGCATCCACATTGGTGGAAAGCTGCACGCGGTTGCTGTCGTAGAACATTATGAGGTTGCTCAGGCCCAGGAATCCGGCTATGCGGCCGGCCCCCTGCGAGATTTCCTCCTGCACGCCGCCGTCGCTGATGAAGGCGTAGGTCTTGTGAGCCACAACGTCGCCGAAACGGGCCTGGAGGAAGCGCTCTGCGATAGCGCAGCCCACGGCCATGGTGTGGCCCTGGCCGAGCGGTCCGGAGGTGTTCTCAACCCCGCGGTGAGGATCAAGTTCAGGATGGCCCGGGGTGACGCTGCCCCACTGGCGGAACTGCTGAAGCTCCTCGACGGTATATTTGCCGGTGAGGGCAAGTACCGAATAGAGCATGGGCGACATATGGCCCGGATCGAGGAAGAAGCGGTCGCGGGCAATCCAGGTGGGATCGTCGGGGTCGGTTATGAGATACTTGGAATAAAGCACGTTGACAAAGTCGGCGCCACCCATGGCGCCACCGGGATGACCCGATTTGGCTTTCTCGACCATTGAGGCTGCAAGCACGCGCACGGTGTTGGCAGCCTTGTTGATGAGTTCTTTATTCATGCCAAAAGATTTGATTTTTAGGTTGAAAAGGTGATCGTTGCAAAACCTACAATTTTCGCCCCAATTGTAGGGACGCACGGCGCGTGCGTCCGTATAATCGGCTGGAATTTAATTGGTAGTCGGACGCACGGTCCGTGCGTCCCTACGTTTCAATGGTTCTGCGACGTCCTCTTTCAAGTTAGATTATAGATTGTAATTATTAAGACTGGTAGACGGAAGCGGTTATACCGGATCGACAGGCAGATCCTCGTCGACAGGAATGTCGGTATTGACGTTCTTGCTGCCGATAAGCGAATAGTAGAGGATGTAGACCAGCATGGCCAGCACGAGCCAGTAGCTCGACACGTAGCCCACGGTGCGGCCGATGTAGTCCTGGATGAAGGGCATAACGCCGCCACCCACAACCATGGTCATGAAGAGACCGGAAGCCTTGGCCGTATATTTGCCCAGGCCTTCGGTGGCGAGGTTGAAGATGCCGCCCCACATCACTGAGGTGCAGAGGCCGCAGAGGAAGAGGAACATACACTTCAGGGGCACTTCGCCGCTGGTTATGTTGAGGGCCTTGAATTCAGGCGATTTAAAGGTGATATCCTCGGGAAGGAAGATGGCGATAAGCACGAGGATGATGGCCGTGGTCGACACGGTGATCATCTGTGTGCGTGTAGAGATTTTACCGCTGATAATCGAGCTGCAGAAACGGCCGATGAGCATGAAGAGCCAGTAGATGGCGGCAAGCGAACCGGCCACGGCGGCTGCGCCCTCGAAGTTCTCGCGGCTTATCCAGGCATTCATCTCGCCGGGAATACCGATTTCGATACCCACGTAGAAGAAGATGGCGATAACGCCCAGAGTGCAGTGGCGGAAAGCAAGCGGGGAGTGGGTGTAGGTGGCTTTCTTGAGGTTAGCCTGAGGCTCCTGAATCTTGATGAAGCTAATGATGATGAAAGCGAGTACGAAAATCACGATTCCGGTGATTACCAGAGGCGAAACAGCGGCCATGGTGGTCTCCTTGGTGAGAGTGCCCACGAGAACGCCCACAAGCATGGGAGTCAGGGTACCGGAAAGTGAGTTGAGCGTACCACCGGTCTGGATGAGCTGGTTGCCTTTGTTGCCGCCACCGCCGAGGAGGTTGAGCATCGGGTTGACCACGGTGTTGAGCATGCACACGCAGAAACCGCAGACGAGGGCGCCGAGCAGATAGATAAAGAGGTTGAGGGTAGTAGGATTGTCGCCGCCGATTACCACGACGTTGTCGCCTACGATGCTCGAAAGGAGCTGGATGGCCAGACCGATTGCACCCACGGCGAGAGCGATGAGAGCCGTTTTCTTATACCCGTAGCGGATTAGCATGTTGCCGGCGGGGATACCCATGAAAAGATATGCGGTGAAGTTCATGAGGTTGCCCGCCATGCCGGCCCATTCATATCTGAAACCCCAGATATTGCCGAAGGGGGCGGCCATGTTGGTTACGAACGAAATCATCGCGAAGATAAAAAACATCGTGATGATGGCTATAGTGCGTCCGTTGGAGCCTTGTTTAGCCTGTGTCATAATGGTTTGTAGTTGAAGAATTAAGGTTAGATATTTATATTTTTTGTTTTTCGGTATTGAAAACGGCCTTGGGGCCGCGGCCGCAGCCACCGCCCTATTTCTTGCAAATTTAAGAAAATTTGGTTACGCGCCAAAATTAAATGAATCAGAGCAGATAAGCGAAATACTTGTATGCAAGCTGAGGGAGGGAGATTTCGCCATCGGTCAGGCGCTTTGCGTCGATTGCGCTCAGACGGTCCCGGCAGGTCTGCCCATCGCTATATTTCGCTGAGATATACGTCGCGGCACCCTCAGTTTTGACTTCAATGTTGCGGAAGGGAGAATCAGCCTCATCGCGCCGGGTATAGCAGATGGAATAAGGCGTATCGCGCACGCGACCGGGTGTAGGCACAAGGATTCCGAGTCCAACAAGCGCGTTGATGTCGCGGAGTGCCGTATCTCTGGATACACCTGCAATCTTCGCCCAGTTTTTTGCCGTCAGCTTGGCATCATAGCCGTCGAGGTAGGTATTGAGCACCAGTCGCTGACGCTCGCTTACTGGCGCCTGGGCGTGAGCATTCCAGAACGTGGCCTTGCGGAGCACCTGCGATAGCATTACGTCGGAATCTTCGATTGCGGCGATAATGGCGCTGAGATACCAGAGGAGCCACTCCGTAATGTCGCCGTCGCCGCGCTGCGTCTTCTCCAGTATTCTGTAGTAATGACTCTTGTCTTTGAGAATCTGACGGCTGAGGCTGTAGAAGTGCATCCCCTCGCCGTCGAGTCCGGCGAGCACCATATCGGAAATCGCGCGGCCGATGCGGCCGTTCCCGTCGTCGAAAGGATGTATGCTTACGAACCACAGATGCGCGATGGCTGAACGTACCATCGTAGAGGATTTGCTGCCGCTGTTGAACCATTCGAGAAACCGGTCCATCTCGGCCGGCACGGCCTCAGGCGCCGGAGCTCGGTAATGGAGTCTTTCACGGCCGAACATGCCGGAGACCACGCTCATCTCAGCCGTACGGTATGCTCCTACATTAAGGCCAATGGCGTTGGGAAAAAGTGCCGTATGCCAGCGGAACAAACGGTCGGAAGTCAACGGGACATAGCGGTTGTGGGTGGCGTCGAGCATCATTTCTACTATGCCATCTACATAGTGCGTCGAATCCTTGCTTTTCGGAAGCGTGACGCCGAATTTGCGCGCCACCGAACTACGCACCTCATCGGAATTGAGGCTCACGCCCTCGATTTCCGACGATGCCACCACATCGTTGGTCACCGCCTCGACCGTGGCCGCCATCCGGCTGTCGAAGCCTATGGCCGCCATCCGTCCGGCCAGATATCCCAGGCGAAGCATCGCCCGATTCTGCAAGTCGTTGATATCCGCATTATTCCAGCGAAAGTCCGTCCAATTATCATGTTCGTGTATAAACATAGTAGAATTTCAAATATGCCTTACGGCTATAATTCCCTTCTTACGATTGTACTGCAAAAATAAACATTCGTTTATTAACACGCAAATTTTGCGGCTTATTTTCGAATTCAAGACGCAAGTTTTGCGTATTAGCAGCCGCAGGGATAAAAGATTCCGCCCGCTTGCCGGCCGGAAGGCTCGGAAGCGGGCGGAGTATTCGGATTAATCTAATGTGTCAGCTATGCGACGGATTAGAAAGTGTAGCCGAGGGAGATTTTGAGGGCCTGGCTGTTGATTTTGGGCTTGGAAGAGCCGCCGTCCCATTCAAACTTGTGGCTGTAGGCGGGGATGAAGTCGGTGCCGTACTGAACGCCGAGGTAGTACTTCTGATATTCGAAGCCTACACCGATCTGCCAACCCATCTGGAAACGGTTCCAGGTGTAGTCGCCGTCGCCCATGTTTTCCTTGCTGTCGCTGTAAACGTTAACCCAGTCGGGCTCCTCGTAACCGAGGTCTTTGAGCTCGTCTTTGCTGAGGTTGGAATCAACAACATCCTTCATTTTGGCAACGAGGTTGAGCTTGAAGTTGATACCTACATAAGGAGCGATTTTGAAGTCGTCGCTTACGTTGAAGCGATAAACGAAGTTAACGGGGACACGAAGGTTGATGTTGGTCATCTTCTGCTTGTCCTGGAACCAGTAGCCGGCATATTCCACTTTTTCGCCCTTTTCAGAGCCGAAGCCGAAGTTGAAGTTACCGCCGACTTCAACAAACATGTTTTCGGCAACGCCGAAGCCATGAGCGTAGTTGATGCCGAAACCATTGAGGCTGCGGCCTTCGGTCTTGTCGGTACCGGTGTAGTCCTTGTTCATCGAGTAGTGCTGCCAGTCGTAGGAAAGAGCAACACGATTGTAGCCTTCTGCATTGGCTACGGAAGCGCTGGCTACGAGCACAGCAGCTGCCAAAATCACTTTTTTCATAATAGTGTGTCTATAAAAGATTTTGATGAATATTGGTCTATTTATTACAGTGTAAGCAACTCGACTTATACTGCCTATGTTAACTGTGTTTGTGCAAAATTAAACAAATTTTTACGCTTATAGACACGGCTCTTTCATTTAAGACAAAAATAGAGACATCTCTTCCCTTACCCGGTTCA
>OKVH01000791.1_pt1 | contig 16571 bp, 5 predicted proteins | sample 1604791 | NCBI WGS metagenome assembly OKVH01 (sample SAMN01760919, study PRJEB22395) | human gut metagenome | reverse complement strand
CTGCATCATTGTAGAAGGTACCACCCTGTACAACGATGTGCTTGCCAAGTTCGGAAGCGTCAGAAACCTTGATAACCTTATACAGAGCATTTTTGATAACAGAGTAAGCAAGACCTGCGGAAATATCGGAAACCTCAGCTCCCTCTTTCTGCGCCTGCTTTACCTTGGAATTCATGAAAACAGTACATCTGGTACCAAGATCTATAGGATGCTGTGCAAAAACAGCAGCTTTTGCGAAATCCTGTACTGTATAATTCAGGGATTTGGCAAAGGTTTCAATAAAGGAACCGCATCCGGAGGAGCATGCTTCATTTAACTGTACGCTGTCAACGGTCTTGTTGCGGATCTTGATACATTTCATATCCTGTCCGCCGATATCCAGGATACAGTCTACCTCCGGGTCAAAGAATGCAGCTGCATAGTAATGGGATACGGTCTCAACCTCGCCCTCATCCAGGATCAGAGCAGCCTTAATCAGAGCCTCGCCATAACCTGTAGAACAGGAATAAGCAATCTTTGCATCCTCGGGAAGCAGTTCGTAAATCTCTTTAATAGAACGAATGGTAGTTTTTAACGGGTTTCCGTTGTTGCTGCTGTAAAAAGAATAGAGAAGTGTTCCATCTTCGCCTACCAGTGCAGTTTTGGTTGTGGTGGAACCTGCATCAATACCCAGATAGCAGTTTCCTTTATATGTAGCCAGATCTCCTGTTTTTACTTTGTAGGAACTTTGACGTTTCGCAAATGTATCGTATTCTTCCTGAGAAGCGAAAAGTGGTTCCATACGTTCTACTTCAAAATCCAGCTTAATGGAATTGCGGAGTCTGTCTTTCATTTCTGTCAGGGAAATGGAGTTGTCTTCTTTTGCATTTAATGCAGAACCAATGGCTGCAAAAAGATGGGAGTTTTCCGGAACGATGGTATGCTCTTCATCCAGTTTTAAGGTGCGGATAAAAGCTTCTTTCAGTTCAGATAAGAAATGAAGCGGACCGCCAAGGAAGGCTACGTGCCCACGGATTGGTTTACCGCAGGCAAGACCACTGATGGTCTGGTTTACAACTGCCTGGAAGATAGAAGCAGACAAATCTTCTCTGGTTGCACCTTCATTGATCAACGGCTGGATATCTGTCTTTGCAAATACACCGCAGCGGGCAGCAATCGGATAGATCGCTTTATAATTCTTGGCATATTCATTCAGACCGCTGGCGTCTGTCTGGATCAGGGAAGCCATCTGGTCGATGAAGGAACCGGTACCGCCGGCACAGATACCATTCATACGCTGCTCTACATTTCCACCTTCAAAATAAATAATTTTTGCATCTTCACCGCCAAGCTCGATCGCTACATCTGTCTGCGGAGCATAGTCCTGAAGAGCAGTAGAAACAGCAATAACTTCCTGAACAAAAGGAATACCAAGATGCTTGGCAAGGGTAAGACCGCCGGAGCCGGTGATCATCGGCGAGAGCGAAAGTTCACCGAGGCTGTCATATGCTTTTTTCAGAAGTGCAGAGAGCGTCTCCTGGATATTGGCATAATGGCGTTCATAATCAGAGAAAAGAAGTTCGTTTTTCTCATTCAAAATAGCAACCTTAACGGTTGTGGAACCGATATCGATTCCTAAAGTATGAAGTTTTGTCTGATTCGTATTCATATTCATAAATTTAAAATCCTTATGTAATGATGTTTGATCCGGGATCCGGACAGAAAACAGCCGTTTCCTGATCCACCTATTATAATAGGAAAAGATACCCGAAAAAAGATACAAAGTTCATTATACGACAAATTTTTTGAAATATCAAACGTTTTGATGATGTTTCGCATTTTTTTAGAAACAAAAAAATAAAGTTTTCCTTAAGCAAAAATATTGTAATTCATCGCATAATATGGCATAATGGAAAAGTAAATGCTTAAAAATCAAAATAGGAAAACGAATACGAGGACAAGGAAAAGAAAAAGATACAGAGGAGAAAACTATGCAGATATTTTCAATGATTTTATCACTTCTATGTGGAGTAGCACTGTTTTTATTCGGAATGTCACTGATGGGCGACGGACTCAAGATGGTCGCCGGAAATAAACTGGAAGCATTTTTATATCGAATGACGAACACGCCGATCAAGGGTGTGGCACTTGGTACGGCAGTTACCAGTGTGATCCAGTCATCTTCGGCAACGACAGTTATGGTGATCGGTTTTGTAAACTCCGGTATGATGAAGCTGAAACAGGCGATCGGTATCATCATGGGAGCCAATATTGGTACCAGTATCACAGGATGGATCTTGTGTCTGTCCTATATTCAGGGTTCCGGCGGGATCGCAAGCATTTTTTCAACAGCGACGATATCTGCCGTTGTAGCAGTGGTCGGTATTATTTTCCGCATGTTTGGGAAACGCTCCGTACATAAAAATATGGGCAATATCATGCTGGGTTTTGCTGTTTTGATGACAGGTATGCAGATGATGAGCGGGGCTGTTTCTCCGCTTCGTGAAAACCAGATGTTTATCAATATGCTCACAATGTTTTCCAATCCGCTTGCCGGTATCCTGGTCGGTATTTTATTTACCGCAGTGCTGCAGAGTGCTTCTGCGACCGTTGGTGTACTGCAGGCGTTGTCCGTGACCGGAATCCTGACTTTTGCAAGCACGTTCCCGATCGTACTTGGTATCGGTGTCGGTGCGGCCTGTCCGGTTCTGATCTCTGCAATCGGAGCAAATAAGAATGGTAAAAGAACAGCCCTTGTTTATCTGATCAATGACCTGTTCGGACTGATCATGTGGGCAGTGGTCTTCTATTCCCTGAACGCCGTGATCCATTTTACGTTTATGGATCAGGTGATGACACCGGTAAGCATTGCACTTTTAAATACCGTATTCCGTCTGGTGACTGTGTGTATTCTGTTCCCGTTTATCAATAAGATCGAAAAACTGGTGTGCTGGCTGGTGAAAGACAGTGCCGAAGAGCTGGAAGACGAGGCAGATTTCGATCTTCTGGAGGAACGTCTTTTGAGTTACCCGGCATTGGCGATCGGACAGTGTCACCGTGCCATGAACGGTATGGCAAAGAAGGTCCGCAAAAACGTAAATCGTGCCATGAATCTTTTAAATGACTATCAGCAGGACAAGTTTGATAAAGTCCAGAGAAAAGAGGACTTGATCGATAAGTATGAAAGCCGTCTGGGCGAATATCTGGTTCAGCTCACAAAAAGAGAGATGAATACGGCACAGACAAGACAGGTTTCCCTGTATCTGCATACGATCAACGACTTTGAACGTATCGGAGACCATGCATCCTATATTGCCCATATGTCAAATGAAATGCATGAAAATCATACCCAGTTTTCGGAAGAAGCATGGGATGAGCTGAATGTTGCTATGGAAGCCGTGCGTGAAGTAATCAATATCACTTACGATGCTTTTTTAAATGATGACAAAGAAGAGGCACAGAGAATTACACCGCTTGGTATGGTTATCGGCAGACTTTGCGATGAACTGAAAATGCATCACGTAGCCAGAATGAGCAAAGGCGGATGCGGTCTGGAAGAAGGAGCAGTCTTTACCGACCTTCTGAACAGCTTCAATCGTATCGCATCCCACTGTGCAAGTGCAATGGTGGCATTGCTTAAGGGCGATGAAATGGACACAGATATCCATATCCATGACTCCAAAATCTATCCGACGGATAATTGGGAATATTATTCTTATTTGAATGAATATAATCAGAAGTATGATATCAAAAGCAAGAGCGAGAGCCATATCAGAAGTATGGAGCCGGAAGAAGTAGAATAGAAAAGTAAAAAGATATCCGTTCGGATCAAAACCGGCGGATCTCTTTTTTAAAAACAATGCAGCAGCTGACGGAGTGGAATCGCTGCTTCTGGCAGAGCAGGCACCTGAAATTCAGATTTAGGATATGCAAAAATAAATATATAAATTATTCAAAAATATCAGGGGGAATGCAGATGAATTACAAAGAGAAAAAACGTTCTATGTTTTTTGGTCTGCCGTGGACTTTTACGTCTTATACGGTGACAGAGGAAATTATCACAGTGGATACAGGGCTGTTCAAGAAAGAAGAAAATGACTGTTATTTATACAAAGTCATTGATGTACGTCTGGAAAGTACCTTGTTGGAGCGTATGTTGGGGCTTGGAACGATCCATTGTTTTACGGGTGATGTGACGGATCCGGATCTGAAACTGCTCCACATCAAACACGCAAAAGAGATCAAAGACTACATTTTAAAACAGTCCGAGCAGGAAAGAATGAAAAGAAGAACCGTAAATATGCAGCATCTGGATGGCAATCCGGGGATGAGCCAGATGGCAGAAAAAGACAGCTGCAGATAGCAAGGAAGGTAAAGGCAGTGTTGATAAAAACAGCACTGCCTTTTTGGTGGTTGTTCTTATCAACAGCCTGAGAGTTGCACTGATGCTTCATTCCGGATTCGGTACACGTAAGGTTTGTAAGTGTGATGTCTTAAGAAACAGAAAAAGTACAGAACCAATATTCGATTTTGTTCTGTACTTTTTTCTTTATGAATGATATAATGATTGGGTAACAATACTAAGCAAGGAAAAACGTGACAGCGTGCAGACTTATGTTTTGTTTCGCGTGCGTTTAACTTGAATTGTATGGAAAAGGAGAAAATTTAAAATGAGAAACAGAACAAGAATTCTGGCAGCCCGGCTGGCTGCATGCAGCCTGTCCGCGGCGATGGTTTTTACGGCACTGCCGCCGACTGCTGTGACATCATATGCTTCGGCGCTCGAAGTCGATCTTGATGTTGAAGCAAGTAAGGAAATCATCGGAAAGGTCGGCGTCACCGGTACAGTGCCGTATAAGGCATCTGTTGGCAAAGGAGATGTCACTGCACGTACTACAGTAGTCTATTCTAGCAGCGATGAGAGTATAGTAACAGTAGACACTAACGGCAAGTACACCTTGAAGAAAAAAGGAACAGCGACGATAACGGCTGTATATTCGTGTAAATTGCAAGATGGGAGTGAAGCAAAAACAACCAAGTATATCAGCGTTAAGGTCAAAGATCACGATTTCGCAATCCAGATCCCAGAGGATGTAACAAATCGCGAGATCGAGGTCGACGATATCGGCATCATCGCACCGGATTGTCTGCTGGATGAGGGTTCGGTATCTCCGAAATCACTCACATTCGCATCTACCAATAATGAGGTAGTAAGTGTTGAGTCAGTTGAAAACACCAATACTGCTAAATATACAGCAAAAAAAGCAGGTACAGCCACCGTTACGGTAACTGCTGAGTATCAGCCGGTTGAGGGGGGGGTACAACCTACACCAGCACCAGGCAGATTGTTTTCACGGTTACAGACAAGAAAAAGCCTGAGTTTACAACAAAGAACGCTGAGTTCAGCATCACGGATACCGACACGACAGCAAGCGGCCTTCTGAGCAACTACGTCGAGGGTGTGGATCCTGCAGCGGCAGTGAAGTACGAGATCGTATCCGACACGACAAGCAGCGTTGAAGATGAAAAAGCAAAGGTCACAGACGATGGTGTTCTGAAAGCAACCAAAGCCGGCAAGGTTTACGTAAAGGTAACCGTTACCAAAGACGGTGTGTCTGCTGAAGGCTACATAACAGTCAGAGTAGTAGACAAGAGAACCGATGCCTCAACAGTAGCTTTTAATGCTCCTGCTGATAAACTGATAGAGATCTATGCTGGCAAAAGCTGTAAGATTGATACAACCGTTACATCGGGAACAGGCAAATACACTGCAGCTGATCTTACATGGGAAAGCTCTGATCCGAATGTTATTCGGGTAGATAAATCTGGTAATGTCTATGGAGTAAGCGCTGGTTCTGCTGAGGTGACAGCTACCCTGCCAAACGGCAACGCTGCAAGCACCATCGTTACTGTAGCGGAGGTTCCGGAAGCTCCGACGATCAGCGCATCTCAGGAAAGGATCGAAGAGCTGGATATCAACGGCGCAGAGGCAGGCATCGATTTCAACATGCTCTCCGTACTGGATATCAAGAATGCTCCGACTGATTATAAAGTAAGCTACAGCGCATCATCCCCGACAGATGTTGCATTTGACGATAATAATAAGGGCGCTAACATCGCAACCTTCAAGAAGGCGGGCGTTTACTATGTGACAGCTACCCTTCGGGATAAAAACGACAACGATCTGGCTTCCACCAGAATTATCTTCGCAGTGAAGAACACCCAGGTAGCACCGGAGGCTGAGATTACAAAAAATACTACACTGGATGCAGTCATCACCCTGACGAAAATCGGCGAAACCGTTGATTACAACACGGGAGTGGATCTGAAGAATGCTGATGTTTCTGACATCACATGGAAGAGCAGCAACACAGGTGCAGTCAAGATCGTTGACGGCGTTGCAGTTGCATGCGGCGAGGGAACATCCGTGATCACCGCTTCTCTGCCGAACGGCGACTATGTGACCTGGACAGCTAAGGTTGAGATCGCAGGAGCAGCAGTTGTCTTTGCAGAACAGAAAGAGTTCACCCTGGATATGGGAACAGAGACCTCTGTAGTATACAACCTGGCTACCGCAATCGAGGTAAGCAATGCTTCTATTGACGATGTAGTTTATCAGACCTCATCCCCGAACGCAACCGTTAATGCTGGCAATGTGACCTTCACAAAACCGGGAACCTACTATGTAACGGCAGCGATCAAGGATAATAATATCACAGTATCATCCGTTATTCTGACCTTCAACGTGCGCAAGACCGTTGGAGCAGAGGATAAGACAATTTCTCTGAAAGCTGGAGCTGCCGGAAAGGTAGAATTTACAGAAATCGAAGCTGCCGAGGATGTTAACTCTCAGATCGACTATGGCAATGCGACGAGCGCAGATGTCACCTGGACCAGCAGCGATGAGAACGTAGCTGTTGTTGAGAACGGCGTGATCGTTTCTAAGGGCGAGGGCGCAGCAGTTGTAAGCGCAACACTTTCCAACGGAAACCGCGTAGCATTTGCTGTAACCGTAAAACCGGTTAGCCTGACGGCTGAAGAGACTGAGTTCTACATCGATCTGAAGGACGTAGACAGTCTTAATACAAAATATAAACTGGGTACTCTGCTGACCCTGAAAAATCCAGGCACATACAATAAGAAGAATATTAAGTATACTGTTTATAACAGAGATATCCTGAGCGTTGATAAGAACAGCAACAACGGCGAAGTAGAGCTGAAGGGCGGCCTTGGAACAACCTATGTACGTGCAGAAGTCGGCGGTGCATATGTGATCTTCACTTTCCATGTAGTTGATACTACAGCACCGGATCCGGTTAAGATCAAATACAATGACACGAAGACAAACAAGGTTGACAGAGCATTCACGATCAAGACTGGTGAAGTATATGGTTCCAATCTGAAGAATCTGGTTAAGGTTATTGACGGCAATGTAGCTACCGACGTTGAGTGGAAGGTAGACGACACCTCCGTTGTATCTGTGACAGATGGCGTTGTGAAGGGGCTTTCCGCAGGTAAGGCAGTGATCACCGCTGTTACGAAGAATGGCTATTATGTGACCTTCGTTGTTACCGTTGCAGATGGCATGAAGCTGTCCGCTACCCAGACAAATTTTGAAATCGATAAGAAAGAGCTGAAGTCTCTGGATCTGAACGCATTCCTGAATCTGGATAATCCGGATGACAAGACACCTGCAACAGGTACAACAGCGGCAGTGAAGTATTCTCTGAGTGATGTCACCCTGACTTCATCTGCAAACAGCATCGTAGAGACGACAGCAGGTTCAAATACTGTAAGCTTTCAATCTACCGGAACAGCCGTTGTGAAAGCAGAGGTTGGCGGCCAGGTTGTTACCCTTACCTTCCATGTAACAGATACAACTGCACCGGATCCGGTTAAGATCGACTATACAGCAGGCGCAAAGAGGACGATCACAGTAGAAGAAGGCTCTGTATACGAGACAAGTCTGAAAGATTACGTGACCGTAGGCGATAAGGCAGATCTGAAAGATGTAAAATGGGATGTTAAGGACAGCACAGTCGCAACCGTGACCAATGGCATTGTCAAAGGCATTTCCAAGGGAACGACCGTCGTAACAGCTACTACGGTGGACGGCTACTATGTAACCTTTGTTGTAACTGTGTCAGGTAAGGTAGAGCTGACTGCAACCGAGACCGATATCGATCTGGATATGGGAACCGCTGATAGCGTAGATTTCGACCTGAAGTCCGTTATGGATGCAGAAAATGCAAAACTTGGAGAACTCGGCATCGTATATCAGACATCGGATCCGACAAATGCAGCGATTACTTCAGAAGGCAAACTGACTTTCAAGAAGGCCGGATGCTATTATGTAACCGCTACGTACAACGGTACAGCGAACCAGTCCGTACTGAAGTTTACCTTCCATGTAAAGAAGACGATCAGCGACAGCGATATCAACGTTGTACTGAAGGAAGGTCAGGAAAAGACGGTTGCACTGACAAAGATCGATGAGACAGTGGACCTCAACGAGAGAGTAACGCTGACACCGGCAGGAACGACCAACGCAGTACTGACCTGGACTACCAGCGATGAGAGCGTTGCAGCAGTTAAGGACGGTGTAGTCGTGGCAAAATCCGAGGGCGCAGCAGTTGTTACGGCAACTCTGAAGAACGGAAGCTATATCGCGTTTGCAGTTACGGTGAAACCGGTTACGATGACAGCAGAGAAGACCTCCTTCGATGTTGACTTAAAGGATGATAAGGATCACACCTATGATCTGTCAACCATGCTGACACTTGCAAATGCTCCGGCAGGAAGCACGATCAAGTACTCCGACTTCGATGAGAAGATCCTGACAGTCAGTGATAAAGGCGTAGTTACCTTCAAAGGCGGCACGGGCGTGACCTATGTACGTGCAGAGTGCAATGGCGCATATGTGATCTTTGCATTCCATGTAGTAAATACAACCGCACCGGATCCGGTTAAGGTAGAATATGCAGATCTCGCTGTAAAATCAATCAGTATCCTGGAGGGTCAGGCATATGAGACCAATCTTGCCAACTATGTTAAGGTGACAGGCGGCAAGGCAGAGGATGCAAACAACTCAGATGTTATGTGGAGCGTAGATGATGCGTCCGTAGCAACTGTGACAAACGGTGTTGTTACCGGAGTTTCCGCAGGCAACGCAGTTGTGACAGCTTACACAGCAGACGGCTATCATGTCACCTTCACGGTAACGGTTAAGAAGAAGGTTGAGCTGACGGCAAGCAAGACAGAGTTCGATATCGACCTGAAGGAGCAGAAATCGGTTGATCTGGATGCTTACCTGAAGCTTGCAAATGCAGATAACGCTACGACACTGGCAAGTGTTGCATGCACATCCTCCAGCACGGATATCGCTACCGTTGCGGATCGTAAGGTATCGTTTGCAAAGACTGGAACCGTATATGTGAAGGCAGCCCTGAATGATCAGGTAGTAACCTTTACTTTCCATGTAGTGGATACAACAGCTCCGAAGCCAATCAAGGTAACTCATAAAACAACGGCTGAGAAGTCTATTGAGATCTTCGAGGGTCAGACCTATGAGACAAATCTGTATGATTATATTGAGGTTAAAAACGGAGACATCGCAGATGTGATCTGGACAGTAGATGATGCGTCCACAGCAACCATCACAAACGGCGTTGTAAAGGGCATTTCCGCAGGAAACGCAGTGATTACAGCAGCTACAAAAGACGGCTATTATGTAACCTTTGCAGTAAAGGTTAAGAAGAACTTCAAGCTGACAACAGATCAGGAAGTATTCGACATCGACCTGAAGGAACAGAAGCAGATCGATCTGGATGCATACCTGCACGTAGAGGATGCAGCAGACAAGACGCTTGCTGATGTTATATGCACATCCAGCAGCACGATCGCAACCGTAAATGGTCATGTGGTAACCTTCAACGGTACCGGAACTGCTTACGTGAAAGCGGAGCTGGACGGCAAGAAAGTGAACCTCACCTTCCATATCGTTGATACAACCGCACCGGCACCGATCAAGATCAAATATGTTGACAGCATTCTGGATACACAGAAGAAGATGACGATCCGCAAGGGTGCACTTGCTTCGAAGAACCTGCGTGAATTCGTTGAGGTAGTGGGCGGCGATATCTCTGATATCATCTGGAGCTCTTCCGATGAGAGCGTAGCAACCATCTCCGATGGTGTTGTGAAGGGTATTTCTGCAGGAACTGCAGTGATCACAGCAGCTACTAAGGACGGCTACTATGTAACCTTCGATGTAACAGTTCAGGATGTTATGGAACTGAGCGCATACAAGACAGAGTTCGACATTGACCTGAGAGAGCAGAAGGCAGTTGATCTGGATGCATACCTGAAGCTGACAAATGCGGATGCTGATGTGACACTTGCAAGTGTTGTATGCACATCCTCAAGCACAGATATTGCTACGGTTGCAGATCATAAGGTAAGCTTTGCTAAGACCGGAACGGTATATGTGAAGGCAGCCCTGAATGATCAGGTAGTAACCTTTACCTTCCATGTTGTTGATACGACGCTTCCGGATCCTGTAAAATTAAATTATAAGGAAAATGCTGAGAAGAATATTACTCTGACGGTTGGCGAAGCCTACGCTACAAACCTGCGTGAATACTTCGAAGTGCAGGGCGGCGATATTTCCGATATCAAGTGGAGTGTAGACGATGATTCTGTTGTTACGGTAACAGATGGTGTTGTAAAGGCACTTTCAGTTGGAACAGCAGTAGTTACCGCTTCCAGCAAGGATGGCTACTATGTAACCTTCACCTTCAAGGTAAATCCGGTTGTAAAGGCTAATGTAGTTCTGGATACAGGCAAGAGCAATGTTGTAAATCTGACACTGGACAGCAAGGATGCAGCAACAGCAGTTCTGGCAGATAATGTAAAATCTACCACGGTTGCAGGAGCAGACGTAAAAGGCTTTACATGGACCAGCAGCGACGAATCCGTTGCTACGGTTGCCAGCGGAACTGTGAGAGCACAGAAGGCAGGACAGACGGTTGTTACCGTAACTGCTCCGGACGGCTCAAGCGTATCCTTCATCGTAGCTGTTTCCGCAGGAGCCTTCACAGGTGAGGATCAGTTTGATGCAAGTCAGATCGTTCTTCAGCTGGAAGTAACCGATAAGGAAAGCAAGAAGCTGCCGACAGTAACAGTAGACGGCGGCAAGGCAACATGGTCTGTACTGGATGAAACGGTTGCTAAGATTGCCGGAGATAATCTGGTTCAGGCAGTAGGCGAGGGACTGACAGCAGCAGTTGCAACTGCTCCGGACGGAAGCAAGTTTGCAGTATCTGTAAAGGTTCTCGGACAGCCGAAGGCATCCATCGCTCTGAATGATGAGAATACAGAAACCAATATCGCTCTGCAGCTTGGCAAGGATGAGACAAGAGATCTGTGGAATTATGTAAAACTGTCCATGACAGGCGAATATAAGACCAACAGCGGCAATCAGGGAACGACAGATACTGCTATGAGCAAGAACAGTGCAGTTCTGATGAGCAAGATCACATGGACCAGCTCAGATGAGAGTGTTGCAGAGGTGATCGACGGTGTTGTGGCTGCGAAGGCAGTTGGCAAGACGATCGTAACCGGAACGGCTCCGGACGGAAGCATGGTAGTATTTACCGTAACAGTTTCCGCAGCAGACATTTCCGGTGTTGCTCTGAAGGATAATGAGAGCAGAATCGTAAACCTGACACTGAACGATGCAGCAAACAACTATAAGGATCTTGCAGCGATGGTAGAGGATACCTGCGATAAGATCAATGCAGATCCTGCAACCTTTAACTGGACAACAGCAGATCCGACGGTAGCAACCGTTTCTGACGGTGTTGTTTATGCACAGGGCAAGGGTGATACAACCGTAACCGTAACCGCTCCGGATGGTTCAAGCGTAACCTTCATCGTAGCAGTTGCAGAGGGCGGATTTGCAGCAGATGACACGTACTCAGAGGATGACCTCAACGCGATCAAGAACTGGAAAGCAGAGCTTCAGATCGGCGGAGTTGAATCAAAGGAGCTGCCTCCAATCAAGGCAACAGCAGGAACTATAACCTGGAGAACCGACGACGAGAGCATCGCTAAGATCTCCGGCAACAGTGTAACAGCTGTTTCTGAGGGTGTTACCTATGCGATCGCAACCGCACCGAACGGATCCGAACGTGCATTCCTTGTAACGGTATACGCAAATCCGACACTTGCATTTGAGAAATCATCTGCAGAGGTTGTGACAGGCGAGACTGTTCTGACAAATGTTACCGTAAATCCGAAGAATACAGAGGTTGTTTATACAGTAACCTGCAATGGCGAGGACGCTGTTTCCAATGATGATTATGTTCTGGTAAGCAATAACGGAAGCTTCAGCTTCGTACCGCTGAAAGCCGGCAAATTCATCATCACAGGAACGGCTACGATCAAGTCTAAGTCAGTAAGTGCTCAGCTGATCGTAAATGCACTTCAGGATGTAGAATCCGTAGGATTCACAGAGGCATCCAAGACACTGTACACAGGACGTACCGATGATCTGGCAAGCCTGATCAAGTGGAATGACGGCAAATCCGATCCTTACAACAAGGAGCTGACCTGGACGAGCGGAGATGAGTCCGTGGCAACTGTAAGCTCCACAGGTATCGTGAAGGCTGTTGCTCCTGGAAAGACTTACATTTATGCAACTGCATACAATGGACTGAAGGCTAAGATCGAGATCGTTGTAAAACAGACTGTAACAGGAATTGAACTTTCTCAGACCAGCTATGAGCTGTGGGAAGGCCAGACAGACTTCATTTCTGCAACACCGAAGCCTGCAACAGCAAACATCAAGTCCATCACCTACTCATCAGATGATGAGAAGATCGCAACGGTTGACACCGAAGGTAAGATCAAAGCGGTTAAGGGCGGATCAACCTACATCAAGGCTACGATCACATGGACAGATGAGGACGGCAAGACAGAGAAGACTGTAACGGCAAGAGCAAGCATCCTGGTAAAAGCACCGGTAACGGATGTTGTGGTTAAGAGAGTTGATACGAATTCCAGCGATACGATTTACTCGAACAGAGTTGGCGAGTCTATCCAGCTGAAGGCTGTTCTGACACCGCAGAATGCATACGATAAGACAATCCTGTGGACGAGTGAGAACAAGGATATCGCAACGGTTGATGAGAATGGTATGATCACAACGGTTGGCAAGGGTACCACATATATCTACGCAAAATGCCTGAGCGGCGGATATGGTCGGGACGGAGCAGGCACACCTGCAGTCGGCATGATCAAGGTAGTCGTTGGAGGAGATACACTTTCCCTTTCCATGACACCGGAGAGATCCGAAGTATATCCGGGCGAGTCTGTAACCTACAAGGCAACGCTGGCTCCAGATACTGCATTCGAGGGCAACGTAACCTATGAGTCTGACAACGCATTTGTAACCATCGATAAGACAGGTGTTGCTACGGTAGCAGAAAATGCAACCGCTGGACTTGCAACGATCACCGCAACGATGACCATGGCTGACGGAAAGACAACATACACCGCACAGTCTCTGCTCTACATCAAGACTCCGGTTAATTCTGTGAAGTTTGAGAAGGAAAAGATGACCATCTATCTGGATGAGGACTACAACTTAGCTCCGATCTTCAATGAGGGACTGAGTATTCCGTCCGATACATCAATCACATGGTCCATCAAGGATCCTTCCATCGTGACGGTTGACAGCTATGGCAAGATGCATGCTGCAAAACTTGGAACAACCTGGGTTTACGCTACGACCTACAACGGAAAGAGAGCAGAAATCCTTGTGAAGGTTATTGCAGCGCCGAAGGAGATCAAGCTGAACAAAGAAGAGATTACCTGCTACACAGGCAATGTACAGGATATCAGCTACACCTTCAACCCGACCTACACCACGGAAACTGGTGTAACATGGACAACAAGTAATTCGAAGGTTGCTTACTATGATACTTATACCAATAAGATCATTCCGGTTGGAGGCGGAACCTGCTACATCACAGTAACCGCAAACGACAAACACTTCGGTGTAGTAAGCGACAAGGTTAAAGTAACCGTAAGACAGAAACCGACCGGAATCGTTATGAAGGATTCCAAGCTGTCGAAGAAGGTCGGCAATATGTTCAAGATGAATGCAACCGTACTTCCGGCTAATGCTTTCAACACAGCAGTTTACTGGACCAGCACAAATCCGGCTGTAGCCAGTGTAGATGAGTTCGGTGTTGTTACCTGCCATAAGAAGGGTAGAGCTACCATCATCGCGATCACAGGAAATGGCTACACAGCGAAGTGCAAGGTGAAGGTAACCGGAAAAGCTAAGAAGAAAGGCGTTATGTACGGTATTGCCAATGTAGATGGTCTGTTCATCCGCAACAGTGCGAGCCTGCAGGGACTGCAGCTTGGTCAGTACAACTGCGGTGTATCCGTTACCATCGTTGACACGATCGGTGAGTGGTACAAGATCAAGTACAATGGCGGATATGCATATGTAAGATCTGCATATGTAACCATCACATCTGATCAGCGTTCAGGCAAGGTTGTAAATGCCTCCAACGGTAAGATCAGCACCGAGACCTGGGTTTACACAGGTGTCGGATACGGAGCAAACACCGTAGCACCGGTTGGTACGAGAGTACTGGTAACCGGAGCAAGCGGAGATTACTATCAGGTACGTTACGGTACAGGTTCTCTTGGAAACGGTTATGTACCGAAGAGCTGTGTAACCCTGGATAAGGGCTTCCGTTACGGCGTATCTACCAAGAAGTATAAGATTGGTGAGAAGGTAAGCTCCACACCTCAGGTAACACTGTTCCGTACAGCAAAGACAAAGAAGAGAGCATATATCTACAACAATGCTACTTCATCCGCTAAACGTATCGGACGTCTGATGAAGAACACGAGAGTCGTTCTGAACAGCCAGAAGATCAACGGATACTATCAGCTGATCTTTACAAACGGCAGGATCGGTTATGTAAAGAGATCTCAGCTGAAGCTGCTGAAGACAAAGGTTAAAACAAACAAAAATACAGCAAACACCTATGTGAAAGCATATCGCTAAGATCAGGGAAAGATACTACGGTATCGAACCGTGATGGCTGATATGAGATCATAAGGGAAACAATGGAGGACTGCGAAAGCAGTCCTCCATTGTTTCCCAAAATTTTCCGTTTAGAATGACGAAAATTTTGATTGACAACTACGGTAAAAAGTATTACTATTTAACACATAAGAAAAACCGATGAGAAAGAGAAGTAAGTTTTCCATAAAGATACAGAGAGCTGCAGATGGTGGAATTGCAGCACGGCATGGTTTACTGAATGGACTTTCGAGGGCAGCCTGAAATCCGGATCTGGAGAGTAGGCGTTGTCGGGAACCGAACCCGTTATCAATCAGGAGTGTATAGCATGTACATGCAAAGTGGACAGTAGGTCAATTTGAGTGGTACTGCGTTGATAAGATATCAGCGTCTCAGGCAGGATAGCCTGGGACGTTTTTTTTGTCTCGCAGGCGATGCACTGCGAGACAAAAAAACGCTCCGCGAGGATGCACACTCGCACGAAGGGGAAAAAGTCTTAGGCGACCGCGCTCGGCGCTAGAATGCGCTGCTGCGCATTCTATTTATCTCGCAGGCGATGAACTGCGAGACAAAAAAACGCTCCGCGTGCATGGATGACCGCAATCCACGGCAGAAAAGGAGAAAGCATAAGTAACTAAAAACATAATTAAATGTGAGTCAACGTACTCAAAGATACATAATGCTAAGCCACAGGTTAAAACCTATGACTTAGCATTTGGTTTATGTCCTTATTTTCAAAAAAAACGAACATTTGTACTTTTTTGCTGCGTATCCTATATACTTTTGAAATGATTTTTGCTATAATGTGCGAAAGGACAGAGCCGAAGGTTTTTCGAAGTGCTCTGCCCGTTTGTGATGTTTAGTGATATTGAGCCCTCGAAAAGAGTAGCAGCGATTTTGCCTTTTCGAATTCGTAAAAGGATCCTATGAGGCGATTATCTTGAGAATTTCATTGCGAATCAAATGGTCTCAGATCAAATGAGTTTGTACAGGAATCTATAAAAAAGGTTATTATATAACTGTAATGAAATATTGTTATGAATATAAAAAGGTTTTGATTTTAAAGTATAATTTGAAATAAAATGTTAAAAATGATGTAATTATTCAGCACCCCATTCGCAAAATCGCTGCGATGCAGCTTTCCTTTTGCTCATGTGGTTATCTCGCCATATAAATTTAGCCATAATCGCTCATGCAGGCATGGCATTATGTCTAAATTTGCATGGCTCTGAATAGTTACGATTATTCTAATATAGAAGAGATAGAGAGTATTGCAGACGAATATTTGCAAGCCGCCTGACAAAACTTATGAATATGGAAGCAGGGAAAGTACAAATGAAAAATCGGTTTTGTGACTTTTGAAGTCACACCTTATTGAAATAAGGCTACCGCAATCCCACTGGCTTTAGACGGTGGGTTAAGGTAGCTAAAAATCAGAAATTATAGTATACTCATGGCATGGGAACCTGGAAATCTAAAAACA
>OKVH01000782.1_pt1 | contig 16623 bp, 15 predicted proteins | sample 1604791 | NCBI WGS metagenome assembly OKVH01 (sample SAMN01760919, study PRJEB22395) | human gut metagenome | reverse complement strand
ATCATGTCCTGCCGGAAGCGGACGCGCCGAAGAAAAATGACGGTGCTGTCCAGCTTGACCTTTTCACTGACTATGCTGCCGAAGAGGAAAAACAGAAAGCCGAGGACGCCGCCTTGGAACGTGAGCGGAAAATACAAGCCGCCACGCTTGCAATCAAAAAGAAGTACGGAAAGAACGCCATCCTCAAGGCGATGAATCTTGAAGAAGGCGCAACCGCGAAAGACCGTAATGCGCAGATCGGCGGGCATAAGGCATAAAGGATCAAACTAATCGGAATTTGCGGAGGTCAAATATGGTGTTCAAAGAAATTGTTGATGATAAGATGCTTTATATGGACTTATTGTTGCTGGCAGATGAGCAGGAAGATATGATTCACCGCTATCTTGAAAAGGGAACCATGTATGTACTTGATGATAATGGCGTGAAAGCAGAGTGTATCGTTACCGACGAGGGAAACGCGATTCTTGAAATCAAAAATATTGCTGTAAAGCCAGAATATCAGGGCTGCGGTTACGGAAAAGCCCTAATTAACTTCTTAATTCACCGATATACAGGGAAATACTCTATTATGCAAGTAGGGACAGGAGATAGTGCGTTGACTGTTCCGTTTTATGAGAAATGCGGTTTTACACGCTCTCATTGCATCCCTAATTTCTTTACTGACCATTATGACCATCCGATATTTGAGTGTGGTGTTCAACTTGTTGACATGATATATTTGCAAAGGCAGTTATAAATCCACGGTTACATGGAAGGGAGATGCACAATACACATGAACAATAGGTACGACGAGATTATCAATCTTCCTCACCACATCTCCAAGACGCGACCACAGATGCCGATGTCAGATCGAGCGGCGCAGTTCGCGCCCTTCGCAGCACTCACCGGATATGACTCCGCCATCATGGAAACCGGGCGTCTGACCGACGAAAGGATTGAGCTTGACGAGGAAGCTCTGACTGCATTGGACATGAAGTATCAGCTTCTTATGGATGCCTTTGAGGATGCACCGGAGGTCACCATCACCTACTTCCAGCCCGATGAGCGGAAGGCTGGCGGCAAATACATAACAGCAACCAGCGCGGTCAAAAAGGTTGATGATTTTGAGCGGCGAATCACCATGCAGGACGGCACGAAGATTCCGATGGATGACGTTCTAAGCATTGACGGAGAGCTGTTCTCATCGCTGGAATAATGTCGCTTGCCATGCGACCGAACGAATTGAATACAGAGATAAAAAGACTGCAAGGCGCAATGCCAAGCAGTCTTTTTTATGTGAAAACGGTGGATGCAGACGTATCAAATCTAAATGAGATTAAGAAAAATCCTATTCAATCCCGGACAAATCCCAATAAACTGTCCGTTGTTATATGAAGGGGTATTTTACGGGGAGTCTCTACGAGGGAATACGATTTTAGAGAATAGCAAGCACAGCCGGTGTATATACACACGGCGATTTTGGATTAAGGAAACCCTCCCCTTAATCCAGAAAATGCTTGTTGGGATGTCTCCCAAACCCTCTATCTTTATGAAAGGACAAACCGCTTATGGCGAACAGAACACGACCAAATCAGATACTCTTCTTTGTTTCAGATGACGAGAAACGGATTATCAAAGGAAAGATGAAACAGCTTGGTACAAACAACATGGGAGCGTATCTTCGCAAGATGGCGATTGACGGTTACATCATCAAAGTGGACTACACGCAGCAGAAGAAACTTGCCGCAGCAGTATCACGCGCAGCGGCAAATATCAATCACATTTGCCGTCGAATCAACTCCACAGGACACTTCTATGAGGACGATGTTGCAGAGCTGAAAGAAAGGCAGGCTGAGATATGGCGATTACTAAAATCAAGCCAATCCGAGGAACTGTGAACAAGGCTCTCGCATACATTCTTGATCCGCAGAAAACAGATGACCAGCTCTATGTCTCTTCCTATGGTTGCGCTGCCAGCGATGCCGCAGCGAAGGAATTTGAGTGGACAAGAAATCTTGCTGCTCAACAAGGAATGCAGATGCCGAAGGTGATCGCCCGACATCTGATCCAATCCTTTGCGGTTGATGAAGTCACGCCGGAACAAGCGCATGAAATCGGTAAGCAGTTTGCCGACGAATGGCTCAAGGGAAAGTACGAGTATGTGATTGCAACGCACATCGACAAGGGGCATTGCCACAATCATATTATCTTTAACGCTGTCAACTATGTTGACTTCCATGCGTACCGAAGCAATAAGAAAACCTATCGTGAGATGCGGCATCTCAGTGATGAGATATGTGCTGAACACGGGCTGTCAGTTATTCCTCCCTCTCAGGGAAAAGGCATGGACTACAAGGAATACACCGAAGCCAAACGCGGTACAAGTTGGAAGCAAAAACTCAAGCAGACCATTGATCGCTGTGTGGTCACAGCAAAGGACTACGATGAGTTTTTGAAGCTGATGCAGGACACCGGATATGAAATCAAAACCGGCAAATACATCTCCTTCCGTGCCGAAGGGCAAGAGCGTTTCACCCGTGCAAAAACCATCGGAGATAACTACACCGAGGACCGGATCAAGGAACGCATTCAAGGACGCAATGCCCGCAGACGGCAGATGCAGAACGGTAGGAAGAACATCTCTCTCATCAGCGATATTCAAAACAGAATTAAGCAGATCGACAGCAAGGGCTTTGAGCATTCTATGAAGATTAAGATCCTCAAAGAAGCCGCCAGAACGCTCAATTACCTCACTGAGAACGAGCTACTTCAATATGCCGATCTTGAAAAGAAAGTCGAAGACATCCATAGTTCTTATGAGCGTACCGGCGCTGACTTGAAAGTCGTTGAAGCGCAGCTCCGAAAGGTGCAGCCGCTTATCAAGAATATCTCAACCTATCAAAAGCTCAAGCCGGTCTATGATGCCTACTCAAAGGCGAAGAACAAGCAGAGTTTTCGAGCTGCGCACGAGGCAGAGCTTGTCGTTTTTGAAGCAGCAAAGAGTACATTGCTTGCTATGCAAGATGGTGAAAAACTTCCAAGTATGAAGTCTCTGCAAGCCGAGCAGCAACGCCTTTTGGAAGAGCAGCAGCGTCTCTACGACGAACGAGCAAGGCTCAAAAAAGAGGCTAAAGTGATTGATACCATGAAGGCAAATGTCGATGATTTCCTCAGTCCAACGCTTTCACAGGAGCATGAAAAAGCCAAAAGTAGCGAGTTGGAATAACCACCAAAGCCTGAGCCGTATGAATAAATCGGCTCAGGCTTTCTTCTTCGTAATGCGCTCCATGAACTTGAAATATATTTTGAATTTTTGGAGCATCGTATTGAAAATTTGAAGCGTTTGGTGTATAATATAACGAGTCTCACTATAAGCGTTTGAGAGAGGTGCTTTTATGAAGATAAGCTATAAGAAATTATGGGTCATGCTCATTGAAAGAGAGATCCCAAAATCAACTTTACGCAAGGATATAGAGCTGTCTCCTGGCACGATGAGTAAGCTCAATAAGAACGAGGATGTAGCTCTCTCTGTTCTGCTGCGCATTTGCGACTATTTGAATTGTGACATTGGAGATATATGTGAAGCTGTGCGAACGGGCAAGAAGTAGGTCCGAGTTTTCGTGCGGCTATTTTGTTATAGGTAGAGAAAAATACCTCAGCGAAAGGAGCATATATGGATGTCCTTGAGAATGCTGTGACTGAGAAAAATGCCCTCGTTGAAGCGGAGGCGTTTCCCACAGATGATCGAGTCACCTACAAAGACAGCACCTATGAAATTGTTTCTAAGGTTGCATATTTGATTGGTGTTCCGAAACGAATTTTTGATAATGAGCATGAAGCACCCAAAATAGAGATATACGAAAAACTTGATGCAGACAAAACGGCACGGATAATCCGTCATTTGTGTATCATAAGGACAGCGATTGAAAGAAACTTCAAGCATATCAACGAGCGCATGAAGTTTAGTTATCTCTCAATCAGCAGTATGCCGGAATATGTGCCGCAGGATAGCCTTCAACAACTAAATGCGGATGGCATTAGTTTTATAAAGAAGTCCAGCACGAAGCTAAGTCTGCATATCGTTGAGATAAACAAGCTGATTTCTGATCGGATCAATAATTGCAAGAAGCTATTTCCACTTTGGCTGAATTGGCTGTATGTAAAAAACCTCTTTCTTATGCCAGATGGCTTGAAAGAGGAAGGGACAAAAGCAGCAGCAGATATTTATTACGCTCACTTGCTCTTTTATCCTTACCAGATGTATATAAACTGGGAACCGGAGGATGTCGGTAATCTGCTCTATAACGATAAAAAATTCGTGACGCTGCTTTATCAAATGAACGGTGACTACTTTACAGAGTACAGTAAAGTTTCTGATGCTGGAAGTTACATTAAAGGAAGCATCTACGAGTTTATTGGTAGCAGCGAAAAGGTTGTCGTAGTGGTAGATTGTGAAAACTCTGATCCGTACAAGCTCTGCGCTACGCTCAAGAATCTTGACTATCAGTACACACAGAAGATAGCATCCATCATCCTGTTTGATGATGTGCATAGTGCATCTGCTTGGCGTATTCTGGATAGTTTTACCCACATCCCGGTCGAACACATGATGACCGAACGGGTAAAGCAGAACAAGTCTCTGGTCGATGTGATGCTGATTGCCCGAACTTGTCAGGAGCATTACAAAAACAATGTGGATTCCTTTATTTTGGTGTCCAGCGACTCCGACTATTGGGGACTGATTTCTTCTTTACCGGAGGCTCGGTTCCTTGTCATGATAGAGCGCGAAAACTGCGGACCGGATTTGAAGAACGCACTTGTCAATGCCGGTATATTCTATTGCTACATTGATGACTTCTACTCCGGCAATGCAGAGGATATTAAGATCGGCGCACTGTTCAAAGAGATGTATCATTACATAGATCAGGCGGTGCGGCTGAATATCTACGAGATGTTCACAGAGGCGTTAAGAGCGACTCGAATTGAAATGAGTTCTTCGGAACAGAAACAGTTTGTGGACAAGTATTTGAAAACGATGCAAATGTCCATTGCGGATAATGGCGATGTGACATTGGAAATAAGACGAAAATGAGTCCGTTATATCGGACAATAGCCGTGATAGAATAAAATGAGGATCGGTTGGCAACCAAAAATGATCCTCAAGTATTGGAGATGAAGATATGGCATACCAGAGCGAAGCGGCTCTTGAGCAACAATTCATAGAGCAGCTAAACAAGCAGGAATACAGCACAGTCGATATTCCTGATTATGACGCATTGGTGGAGAACTTCAAAGTTCAGTTTGAAGCCTTCAATGCGCCCAAACTTGATACGCCTATCACCGATAAAGAGTGGGAGCGTATCTTTAACCTCATGCTTGGAAAGTCCGTGTTCCAGAGCGCAAAAATTCTGAGAGACAAGTTTGTCCTTGAGCGTGAGGACGGGACGAAGGTTTACCTGTCTTTCTTCGATCAGGATCACACCAAGAATATCTTCCAAGTTACACATCAGACAACGGTTGTAGGAAAGTATGTCAACCGCTATGATGTGACGATTCTTGTGAATGGCTTGCCGTTGATTCAGGTCGAGCTAAAGCGCAGAGGTATTGACATTCGAGAGGCGGTCAATCAGGTCATGCGTTATAAGAAGCACTCCTATAACGGGCTATATCACTTCATTCAGCTTTTCATTGTCTCCAACGGCGTTGATACCAAATATTTTGCCAACTCCGACAGGGACTTGATGTATAGCCTCGCCTTCTTCTGGACGGATTTCAACAACATCCGTATTACCAACCTGAAGGACTTCTCAATCTCTTTTCTGGCAAGGGATCACATCATCAAGATGCTGACACGCTATACCATTCTGAACGATACGGATAAGATTCTGATGGTTATGCGCCCCTATCAGGTGTATGCCGTAGAAGCCCTTATAAGGCAGGCTACGCTCACAAATCGCAACGCCTATATCTGGCATACCACCGGTGCAGGAAAGACGCTGACATCCTTTAAGACAGCTCAAATCCTCGCAGCCAATCCGAACATCAAGAAGGTTATCTTCCTTGTTGACCGTAAGGACTTGGACTCTCAGACCACCGAAGAGTTTAACAAGTTTGAGGCTGGCTCTGTTGATGTCACAGATCGCACAGACATTCTTGTGCGGCAAATGAAGGATAAGAACCGGCAGCTCATTGTCACGACGATGCAGAAGATGGCAAATGCCGTAAAGCGTCCTCAATACGAAAAGGTAATGGACGCATACCGTGACGAAAAGGTTGTCTTCATCATTGATGAATGCCACCGCAGCCAGTTCGGAGATATGCACAAGGATATTGTTCGGCATTTCAAGAAAGCGCAGTTCTTTGGCTTTACCGGTACGCCCCGTTTTGAAGTGAACGGAAAGACGGAGGGCAAGATCACACAGACCACCGAAATGCTGTTTGGGGAATGTTTGCATAACTATCTGATCAAGGATGCTATCTTCGATAACAATGTCCTCGGTTTCCATATTGAGTACATAAAGACGATGGAAGGCGATTTTGACTGGGACGATCCGACATTGGCTGACGCGATTGATGTTGGCGAACTCTATATGTCTGATGAGAGAATGTCCCTCATTGCAAACCACATCGTCCAGAACCACAAAGCCAAAACGAGAAATGGTCAGTACACGGCTATCTTTGCCGTTTCCTCCATTGAAGCTCTTGTCAAATATTACGACATCTTCAAGAAAATCAAACACGATCTGAATATTAGCGGTATCTTTTCCTATGGGCAGAACGAAGATGCTGAGGGCAAGGACGAGCATAGCCGGGATGCCTTGGAGCGTATCATCAAGGACTATAACGAGATGTACGGCACGAATTTCTCTACCGACACCTTCTCTGCATATCACAAGGATATTTCAGATCGAGTCAAAGGAAAGAAAACAAAGTCGCTGGACATTCTTATCGTCGTGAATATGTTCCTGACCGGCTTTGACAGCAAGCAGCTCTCTGTGCTGTATGTGGACAAGGATTTGAAGTATCATGATTTGCTGCAAGCCTATTCTCGCACGAACCGTGTCGAGAAAGAAACCAAACCGTTTGGTATCATCATTTGCTACCGCAACCTCAAGAAACGGACAGATGATGCGCTGACGCTCTTCTCCAAGAGTCAGGACACCTCCGGCATTGTCGTTCCGGGCTATCAGTATTTTGTTGAGAAGTTCAATGAAATGGTTATGAAGCTCAAGGAAGTGGCACTCTACCCTGAGTCCATCGATACCATGCAGAGCGAAGATGACCAAAAGAAGTTTGTCATCACTTTCCGTGAGCTGACAAAATACCTCCAATCCTTGCAGACATTCATTGAGTTCAGCTTTGATCAGGATGCGCTCATCATGTCCGAGCAGGAGTATCAGGATTACAAGAGCAAGTATCTGATGCTTTACTCCCGGCAAAAAACTGATCGAGAAGTCGTATCTGTCCTGAATGATGTGGACTTCTGCATTGAAATCATGGAGAGTGACCGTATCAATGTTGCCTATATCATGAACTTGATACGCAACATCCACTTTGATGACAAGAAGCAGAAGGACTACGACATCAAGCACATCAAGGAAGAATTGAGCAGAACGGATAATCCGCAGTTGCTTCGCAAGGTTGAAATTCTTCAAGCGTTCTTGGATCGTGTCGTTGTTGGACTTGAAAGTGCGGACGAGATTGATGCTGCATACAACGACTTTGAAAATGAAGCGAAACGAGAAGAAATCGTTGCTTTCGCAAAGACTGAGGATATTGATTCCTCCATGCTGACGGACATCATTTCTGAGTATGAGTTCTCCGGCACAATGGATGCAGGAAACATCCGTGACCGTATTGAGAAGCCCATGCCGCTGCTCAAGAAGAGGTCTTTGGTCAACCGGATCGTCGAATTTATCCGGCAGCACACCGAGAAATACCAATAAGGAGAGAGAACAATGGATAATTCTATTCAGGCTCACCAGAAAGAGCTTTGCAACAAACTATGGGCGATGGCAAATGCCCTGAGAGGTAACATGGAGGCATACGAGTTCAAGAACTATATCTTGGGCATGATCTTCTATTACTACCTCTCCGACAAGACTGAGAAGTACATGGTTAATCTTCTCAAAGACGATAATATCAGCTACGAGGATGCTTGGAATGACGAAGAATACAAGGCTGCCATCGTAGAAGAAGCTCTGCGTGACCTCGGCTACATCATCGAACCGGAGTATTTGTTCCGCAAGATGGTCAAGATGGTTGAGAACCGTTCCTTCGACATTGAGTTCTTGCAGAAAGCAATCAACGCTCTGATGGAATCCACTATCGGCAACGATTCGCAGGAAGACTTTGACGGATTGTTCTCCGATATGCAGCTTGATTCTACGAAGCTGGGGCATACCGTTAAAGATAGAAGTGCAGTCATGGCGAAAATCATTGCTTCTCTGGACGAGATCAATTTCAGCGTGGATGACACGAAAATTGATGTGCTGGGTAATGCCTACGAGTATCTGATCGGTCAGTTCGCTGCCACAGCAGGTAAGAAAGCCGGTGAGTTCTATACGCCTTCGGGTCCTGCCGAGCTGCTGTGCCGCCTTGCTTGTCTTGGCTTGACCGATGTTAAGGACGCAGCCGATCCAACTTGCGGTTCCGGCTCTCTGCTGCTTCGCCTCAAGAACTATGCAAATGTGCGTAATTACTACGGTCAGGAATTGACCTCGACCACTTATAACCTTGCCCGAATGAACATGATCCTTCGCGGAATCCCGTACCGTAACTTCAATATCTACAATGGCGATACGCTTGAGCATGACTACTTCGGAGACATGAAGTTCCGTGTTCAGGTTGCAAATCCTCCGTATTCTGCAAATTGGTCTGCTGATATGCACTTTATGGAGGACGAGCGTTTCAATGAATACGGCAAACTTGCTCCTAAGAGCAAGGCTGACTTTGCTTTTGTGCAGCACATGGTTTACCACATGGACGAAGACGGACGAGCCGTTGTCCTGCTGCCTCACGGTGTTCTGTTCCGTGGTGCAGCCGAAGAAGTGATCCGTAAGCACCTGATCCAAAAGCTGAATGTGCTGGATGCTGTTATCGGTCTTCCTGCCAACCTCTTCTTTGGAACGGGCATTCCGGTATGTGTTCTTGTCCTCAAGCGGGAGCGTAACGGCAACTCGGATAACATTCTCTTCATTGATGCGTCCAACGACTTTGAAGCCGGAAAGAATCAGAATATCCTCCGTGAGTGCGACATTGATAAGATCGTCGAAACCTACGAGCATCGTGTGGATGTCGATAAGTACGCTCATGTTGCCACTATGCAGGAGATTGAAGAGAACGGATTCAATCTGAACATTCCTCGCTATGTTGATACCTTTGAGCCGGAAGAGGAAATCGACCTCAATGCTGTTGCAGCAGAAATCCGCAATATTCAGGCTGAGATCAAGGGCATCGACGCACAACTGAAACCGTTTTTCGATGAGCTGGGACTTGATTTCCCCTTTGATGTGGAGGGCAAATAATTATGGCAAATGTATCCTCAAGTAACGGTCTTGAGAAGCGTCCGAAACTCCGGTTTCCGGGCTTTGATGAGCCGTGGAGAGTCGAGAGGTTATCCGACTTCGCAGACCGAGTAACACGAAAGAACAGCAAAAACGAAACTGATCTTCCTCTAACCATTTCCTCTAAAGATGGTCTTGTCGATCAGGTTAGCTATTTCAACAAGACGGTTGCAAGTAAAGACATGAGTGGGTACTACCTGCTCAAGAATGGCGAGTTCGCGTACAACAAGAGCTATTCCGTAGGGTATGACTTCGGCTCTATCAAGCGTTTAGATCGTTACCCAATGGGTGCTTTATCGACACTTTACATCTGTTTTGCGCTCAAAAAGCATGATAGTGACTTCATCAAGACTTATTTCGATTCTCTGAAATGGTATCGGGAAATATACATGATCTCTGCTGAAGGAGCAAGAAATCATGGTCTGCTGAATGTGCCTACCGATGAGTTCTTTGACACAAAACATTATCTGCCGGAAAACACCGAAGAGCAAAGAAAAATTGCTGACTTCCTCATTACTTTGGAGCGTCGCATCGAGGCGCAACAGTCCCTCGTAGATAACCTCAAGAAGTATAAAAGAGGATTGAACAAACTGGTTTTTGAGAAAATCACAAGTGGGGCAAAGCAGCAAATACCACTATCCGAGTTGTGCGAATCAATATCCTCTGGACGGACAACATCGTCTAATGCAGACGGCATTTTCCCTTTATTTGGCTCAACCGGTGTTGTAGGTAAAACAAATATCATCGAGTTCGACGGAGACATTGTTTTAATAGCGCGTGTTGGGGCAAATGCCGGAAAGGTCAACTATTTCTCTGGGCAGTGTGCAGTAACAGATAATACGCTGGTGATTCGCGTTAAAGAGAATCTTGTTCAAGCGAAGTTCCTTGCTTTCTTCTTGGAATACTACAATCTACATAGATTGATATTCGGATCTGGTCAGCCTCTTGTGACGGGAGGACAACTGAAAAAGATAAAAATGCCATTGGTTTCTCTCACAACCCAAGTTAGCTTAACTCAAAGACTTGAAGCTCTGGATAGTATCATTGAAGTACACGAAAAGTATGCACAAAGTCTCACACTGCTTAAATCTGGACTGATGCAGCAACTTTTCACATAAAGAGCTGCTGCATCAAGCCATGGCGTATCTTAGATAGAGACATTGATATGCTTTCTGCTCCGCCTATTATCAGGTCAATGGAACTCAACAGCTTCACTATCTGTTCCTGCCTTGCTCTATCTGGGATAGGGATGATGCAATCTGACAGAGCAGACTTGCTTATTTCTCGGAATGTGTTGCCGGAAGCATACTTTTCGCACCATGGCTTAATGATGATTTGCATATAATACAGATACTCAGATGAAACTCTATCCGTGTGAGGAATCAACGACTGAAAGCCCTGATTGGTGCTGCACTCTCGTTTTGCAATGGACATCTCTCCCAAGGTAGCACGGGTTGTCAATAAAACCGTTCCGATGGGAAGCAGTTTTGCAGATGAGTTATCCAAGCCAATATCACTTAATTTGCGAACACTGTTGTTGACATATTTTGTTTTACCAATCTCAGAGGGGGTGAACCATTCCACTGTATTTCCCCAATATTCTGTATGAAGAGTGTCAGGTGTTCCTCCACCGACAATTTCACATACCGAGCCAAGTCTGCAATTATAGCTATTGTCAATCTGAGAGAGTATCTGGTTATTGACACCTCTTTTATACTTCTTGAGGTTATCAATGACCTCCTGCTGTTTACGCATCCGACAGTCGAGCAGATGGAGCAGTTCTACTATCTTTTCCTGCTCCGGATAAGAGGCGGGAGCAGAAATAAGTGTATTTCCGATATTGCTCTTGCTAACAGATAAAACCTTGACTCCCTGCATTAACGGAATAAGCTGCTTGTGATAATAAGGTGAGTTCATATAGTAGCCAAGGAACATTGGTGCATAGGCAATCCGCGGATGGCATGGTATGGTATGCAATCCTGCTTCTATTTTGGCATTTTTTGTGTTTGTGATTTCAGTGCATTTGCCTACCGTTTCGTCTTCGGCAGTATCGGCAATGATGACATCACCATCGCTTAAATAGCATTGCTTTTTGCTCTCTTTTCCAGCGGCAATATATGGGATTTCATCTGATTCGACATCCAGAATTGAGCCATATTTGATGAGAACATCGCCATAATGAACATTCAAGACATCACCGCAAGAGGCAAGGTCTGCCCTCGACAGCGTATTGTTTGGAAGAAGTGAAAAGATCTCGTCAAATATATTTGTCTTCCACGGCTCATCGAAGCCCGGAAACCGGAGTTTCGGACGCTTCTCAAGACCGTTACTTGAGGGCTATTTCAGCAATCAAATAGAGGCTTGTAGCAAAGGTAAATCCCTTGCGGTAGCAGAGATATTCCGCTACTGCAAGGGATTTTGTCGGTCATATAGCTCCATTCTGCTTGCTTGATCAGAAGTATAAAAGAGGACTGCTAATGCACTATTTCTCCGATGACAAAACTCAGCTATGGACACAATGCTCAGTTTCGCAAATAGGCAAAGTCATAACCGGAAGTACGCCTCCAACTAATGATAGAAGCAACTATGACGGTGATCTCTTGTTCTGTGCGCCGGGGGATGTTGGCGAACAGAAGTATATCTCATCTACTGAAAAGAGGGTATCACCGAAGGGGTTTGCTTTAGGTAGACCACTACCACCAAATTCTGTTATCGTAACTTGTATCGGACTTATTGGAAAACTTGGTATAGCGAAAACCAGCATGATTACCAATCAACAGATTAACGCTCTTGTTGTATCAGAGGGCTTCGATCATGAGTTTATTTATTACGCTTTCGAGAACTTCTTCCCAGAATACCGAAGCAAGGTTTCAATGCAAACTCTTCCAATTCTGAGTAAATCGGAGTTTGAGAAGCTGATGATCAAAGTGCCTGATCTTGATGTCCAACATAAAATAAGTAGCCATTTAGCTGCAATGGACAGAAGAATTGAGCATACACAGCAGGAACTTAATGCACTTATAGAACATCGCAGAGGCATTATGCAGCAGCTTTTCATATAAAAAGTTGCTGCATTAGAGCAGAACGAAGCGTAGCAATACTCTCTAATTTCATGAGATCCTTGCTGATACGCTGATCAATCATATCAAGGAAATCAACAACTGCTGACTGTGAGCGATCATCCGGTATGTCGAAAACAAGGTTTTTGATTATTTCTGCTGAAAGATTTCCTTGTCCTCCTTGAAGATAAGTATTCAAGATGTCATCTTTGCTATCTTCGAGAAGGTATTTTAAGAAAGTTCGATTTACCAGCTTGGGGCGAATACACAAAATTGCCTGATTGATCGCTCCGTCAATTTGGGATATATCGACTTCGCCACTTGTTGCACCATATAAAGCAACAATCAAATCGCCTTTGGAAACCAACTTAGCAGATGAATGTTTCAAACCGTCATCGGTCAAAAAGAGTTCTGTTTTTGCTCCGTGTATTTCACCGGAACGAATAAACGGAATTTCACCTCCATAAAAACTGCTGTCGGTTGATCTGGGCGTACCTCCCGAAAAGAAGGTGCATTCGTCACCCAAACGAACAGATTTCCATTTTGTTGTTTCAGAGAAAAGGATAGCCTTGCCTCTGAAAATGGCTCTCATGACACCTCTTTTATACTTCTTGAGGGCTTCGATCAAATCACGCTGCTTTGCGATTCTTTCATTGAGAGCAGCAAATAGGTTGGAAATCTTCTCTTGCTCAGTTGGCTCACAATATGGTATTCCGAGCCACTTAAATGCTTCGTAGCTTATCTGCCGTCCGTCTCTGATGCCTTCAACAGACTTTGAAAGATTGTGGTTGATAAACTCATCTGTATGAAAATATGCGTCATAGAATAGGCTTGAATGGGGACGCTTGCAGCGTAAGATGGTGTATGCTGGACTGACTATTCCAGCTTCATTTGCCATTTCCAGCCCACCTTCAAAGGAGCGCAGATGAATAATAAAGTCTCCTTGTTCAACCTTCTTATAGTTAGATAAAGACGCATCATCATAGTGGATGTTTCGACCAGCTTGCTCTCTCGGAAGTGTACCTTTTCCTTGAATGATTGTCAGCACAGTTTCATCCGGGTGATTCTTGTCAGTGATATTCTGAAAAAGTTCTTCTGCCTTGAACACTTTCCACGGCTTATCGAAGCCCGGAAACCGGAGTTTCGGACGCTTCTCAAGACCGTTACTTGAGGAATATACTGCCCTGATTATCCCTCCAACGGATAATGTTCGTGGAGGTGGTCAATATGACTAACAATACACAATTCAAGACGCTTGTGAACACTTGGCTAAATCAAAAGCAGCCAATGATCACGCCGTCAACCCATGCCAGCTTTACGCTGATTGCCGAAAATCATCTTATTCCATACTTCGGCAAGCGTAAGATCGGCAGCATCACCGAAACGGACATCCAGCGCTACATTTCGTATCTCCATGATGCCGGTAGGTTGGACAAGACCGGAGGACTAACGGTAAAGACCATCCGAGATGTGATCCTCGTTCTTAGACTTTCAATGGAGTTTGCGTACAAAGAAAGGGCGATTCCGCTGCTGAACTGGGATCTCATCGAGTACCCGAAGGAACTTGGCATTAAGAATGTAGTTTCTCTTTCAAAGGATCAGGAGCAAGCTCTGATTCAGTGTATCTACATGAACTTAAACAGGAAGACTGCTGGCATTCTCATTGCACTCTTTACCGGAGTACGCATTGGAGAACTCTGCGGATTGCAGATGAAGGACATCTCGTTGACAGATAAGACCATCAGCATCAATAAGACTGTCCAGCGCATCTATGACAAGAAGAAGGGCGAGTCCTATCTTCACATCGGACCTCCCAAAACGAAAACTTCTGCAAGGACGATCCCTGTTCCGTCTCTTCTGATGAACATTATAAAGAAGTTCTACACAGATAACCCTAACCACTACTTCTTGACCGGCAAAACAAAGCCGACAGAGCCTCGTACTTATCGGCAGTTCTTCACCCGTTTCCTGAAACGAAACGGATTGGAAAAGGTAAAATTCCATGAGATCCGACACACATTCGCAGTCAGGGCGATTGAGATACCGGAGTTTGATATAAAGTCGCTCTCTGAAATCCTCGGTCATAAGAATGTGTCCTTTACACTGAATGTCTACGGAAGTGCAAACCTCCAACAGAAGGTCAAGTGTATGAATTTACTGAATGATCTCCTGTAATCTTATTCAGTTCTGACTCGGCTTTTACAGTGCAGCAGAAACGAATAACCGTTTCCGGCGATTCAAATTCATTGACTCGGTGCGCTGTTCATAGGAGGCACTATTCGACTTTCCGAAACAGAGTGACTTCTTCTTGAGCCGTGAAAGGCTGCACAAAAAAATGAACGCAGTACACGGATTCCACAATCGCGGAATCGTGTACTGCGTTTGTATTTTAGAAATAATTTTTGCGATTTAAGCAAGGATTGATTTGTGGAGGCGTTTTTGGGCATTTATAACCGTTCAACCGTGAGTGTTGCCGGATTGACTTTGATGATTACCTTCCCCTTGCTTTGGGCGTACATCACTGTCTTGCCTGTACCGCTGGGCTTGCCATCCCATACTGCAATGATGTAATCAGCGTGATCTACCATGTACCGATTGCGCTTGTCCATGCAGTCAGGAGTATAGTGCGTTTGAAGAAGCGTTTCTTTATCACATTGAGCAGCAATGCCATAGTACCTTTCGCGCATTGCTGCATTCCACTTAGCTGCCTGTGTTTCGCACGGTATAGCACTCTCAAGCGTAATGTCAGGATAAGTCTTCTTCAGTTCCAGCACTATCTCGGCGGCATACATATCAACGCCGAGAGCCATGCCGGAGATAAAGTGAGTGACACTTTCATCTGTAATCAGAGAAACAATTTGTTCTTTTAGGATTTTTTTGAGCGTAGTGCAGCGTTCATCATCCTCACGAAAGCCAAAGGGTAAATTTTGAGGTCGGTGTCCGGTGAAGGCACAACTTTTCATATTCTTGATCTCCTTATATGTATTAGCGCGTGTTTCTAAATCGCTTATACATAGATTATAGCATAGAAAATCAAGAAATTTGTAGAAATAAGTCGGCAAAAGAAAAAACTGCGTGAAAAATCACGCAGCCTTCAATGAGCTTACTTCATGTTATCCTTCTCTTGCTGGATCATCAACTCAACCATTTGCAAAATGCGCTTTTGCGCTTCGGGAGGAAGATCAGCAATTTTCTTTGAGAGTTCTGAGGCTTTTACCTCTCCGCTATGCTCTAAGACATCGCAGAAAATTGAATCAGCGGATGTCTCCAAGCCATTGAGCAAAATAATCAGCTTCTCGCAACGCGGAAATGACATCCCTCTCTCGACGGTGGAAATATAATTTGTGGTTAAGCCGGTCTTTTCTGCAAGATCCTCTTGTGTAATACCAAGACGCTCACGGGCTTGCTTAACGCGCTTTCCTATTCGTTTATCAATCATGGGCGTTTACCTGTTCCTTTTCTAAATCGCTCATGAATATTATATGGATTAGAACCACAGTGATACAGAAACGCTAATAGTGGCACTATGGATTAGCGAATGAATTTACGGTAAAATTCAAGGAAAAGACACAAAAAAAGAGCCTCTGCCGACACCCAAAACGGGCATCGACAGAGGCTCTTGGTTCGTTTTCCGGGCATTCAAACAAGTGCCGAAATCGACACTTATTTCCGCGCTAAAGAAGAAACTGCGCAGGGAATACAATCACTTAGGTTGGTCAATTTGCGTCGCTCTGGGGCTTGCTATCACAGGCTTTTTCGACCCCTAACTGTCTACACCTCGATGCCTTGCGGGAGAAGTGCGGACAGGCGATGAGATCCGCACGGAAGCTCTGCTTGCAGCTATGGACGCAGCGGACGCAGAAGCGGTTATACTTCCGGCGTCCGCTGTCCCCGATGAAGAACGACCACTCCTGCCGCCACTTCTGACTTCTGCTCACAGTTCAATCTCTCCTTTGTGCTTTTTGGGAGGGCAGCATTCCTTCTGCTTTTCAGCCTTTGCAGACTTGAGCCTGTCCATG